>Ga0316204_10000834_pt1 | contig 99107 bp, 75 predicted proteins | sample 6monrhotite_MG_2_FD_205661 | JGI IMG/M metagenome (GOLD analysis project Ga0316204, IMG submission 205661) | Microbial mat bacterial communities from mineral coupon in-situ incubated in ocean water Damariscotta River, Maine, United States -... | ecosystem: Environmental > Aquatic > Marine >... | reverse complement strand
CCCTGCGGGCCGGCCCGGTCCTTGAGCTCGCTCTACGAGCGAGCGATCACGGTCGCGCCTTTCACCGAATCCCTGCGGGTCTCTGTGCTCGTTCACACCGCTGGCCCGCTGGACCCGGTACTACACCTACGACACGCCGATGTGCAGCGATGGCCGCTGCTGGGGCTTCCACTCGGTGCTCATGGAGGACGAGCTCCTCCAGCGGGCCCCGGGCAGCAATGCCATCGGGCAGTCGGCGTGGTCGTACACCGACACCGGCTACCGGCGCACCGCCCTCGAGCGGTTGGGGCCTGTCGTGCAGGACGTGTACGTCGGCGAGGGCGAGTTGGGCGCGGACACCGACCGGTTCCACATGCACACCGAGTTTGTGCTGGGAACGGGACACGTCGCGTGGCCTTCTGTTCTGCGGACCACCGAATGGCGGGACCATCCGACGACGGGGGCTCGCACCGCCCGGACGGGTCGGGTCGAACACACGTACGACGCCTACGGCAACGTCGAGACGGTTCGGTTTGACCCGGCCAGCGAGCTGGGCACGCCCCAGCCTGGGCCCGAGTCGGTTCGCCAAGAGACGCGTTGGGTGGGTGACGCGGATGGCGTGCTGTTCGTCCCCTATGAGCAGTGGCTGTACGACGAGAGCGCCGTGCTCGTGGAGCACGCACGCTACGCCTACGACCACGGGTTGGTCGAGGAGGCGCCAAGCCACGGGCTCCTGACGAGTCAAGAACTGGCGAGTGGTGCCTCCGGCGCGCTGGACAGCGAGTGGATCTCCTGGTCCTTCACCCATGACTCGCGTGGGCAGGTGTCGTCAGCGAGCCTTCCCAATGGCTTGGTCACCAGCTGGGACTGGAGCTTGTTCGGTGGGGCCGTCTGGCACACTGAGACCCAGACTGGGGACTTCGGCGAGCAGGACGGCGTTTCCGACAGCTTCGTCACAACCCAGACGGTCGACACGCTGGGTCGGGTCTCGAAGGTCGTGAGTCCCAATGGCAACGGCAGCAGGACCCTGTTCGACGCCTTTGGCCGCCCGACCGAGCAGTGGCGCTTCGGGGCCACCGCGACGGGTGGCGAGGGTACCCACTTCCTCGTCTCCAACACCGAGTACGTGGAAGCGCGGGACGAGGCGGGCCAGCCGTACCCCGCTCGAACCAAGACAACGTCCCACAACTACAACGAGGTCACCGGAGCGTGGGAGAGCCAGACGGTCGCCCACGAACTGCTCGATGCCCATGGCCGGGCGGCCATCTCTCTCGCCCTCACGGAGCAAGCCAACGAGTACCGTGTGGCCGGCGTCCGGCGTGGTGTGCTTGACCAGGAGCTCACCTCCTGGATGGATGCGCGGCCGCGGCTGCAGGTGGAGAATGACATCCCTTCGTGGTGGGACCTCTCGACGGTTCCGGGGCCTGCGCTCAGCACCCACCTCGTCGGCTGGGGCGTGTTCGACGGCCTCGGGGAGGTACAGGAAGCTTGGACCCTCGATGCGGGCACGGTGCACCACACCTACCCGGAGCCTGGGCAGCACGGCACAGCGCAGGTTCACCACGGCGCTGCCGGCCAGGGCCAGGAATGCCACCGGGAGGAGTCCAAGCTGTTGGTGTCGGACCTTCGCGGCCGACTCCTCCGTGTGGAGGAAGGCACCAACGCGGCCCTCGGCAACGGAGACGTCACGGGCAGCTACACCTACGACGTCAACGGGCGGGTGACCAGCTTCGTGAATGGCGTCGGCGATGCCTTGACCTACGACCATGACGGCGTGGGACGCCTGCGTCACGTGTCTGCCGGTCAGGGCTTGGGGGCGGTTCGGCCCTGGGTCGACTACACCTACCTCGAGCCCATTCCTACCCCCTCCTCGATGGACATGGCGTCGGGCACCGCGACGATGGCGTGGGACTACGATGCCTTGGGCCGCACCATCAAACAATCGGTGTCGGGCCGCGACGCCGTTGATGAGGTCACCGAGTGGTTCTGGGACGCCCAGTGGAAGGGAGCGGTCGATACCATCACCTTCCCGAGCCATCACGGCGGGGCCACGTTGTCGTACGTATACGACCAACCGGCGAACCCGGCAGCCCATGACCTGGAGGGTTGGCGGACCGGGGAGACCTTGAGCCTTCCAGACGGTGCGGGCGGCACGTCGACCTACACCTTCGGGTACGAGCACGACCCTCTCGGGCGCATCACCCGAGAAGTGTGGCCGACCCACGGGGGCAACAGCTTGGCGGTGCTCACGGACTACTACGCCAACGGGAAGGCACGGACGAAGAACGTCAAGGGCGCCTCGACGCCCCTGGAGTTCGAGCTCGTCTACGACAACTACGGGGAGCTCTCTGAGTGGCACGCCACCGACTGGGACGGCGATCCAGCCACGCCGGAAGACTTCCTCGGCGGAATCGACCGGGTGGGGCCCAACAAGGTCGGCTCCCAGTTCTGGAGTGTCGACGGGTCCCTTCACGGGGTGCAGTACGAATACTGCGGCGACGACGCGGTGCTGCGGGCCCGCCACTACGACCAGGCAGGGGCGCCGCAGAGCTTCGAGTACGACTACGACGACCTCAACCGCATCCAAGAGGTGATTCATAGCGCCACGGGCTCGGTGGAGGCGTACAGCTACGACCTGGCCAACAACCCGACTGCCGTTCGGGTCGGGGCCGCCTCTCCGACGAAGGCCTACAGCTACGGTGTGCCGACCGCCCGCTTCGCGGCAGCGTTCGCTGTCGGGGCGGAGACGTTGCAGTACGACCTGGCCGACCGGGTGTTCAAGAACGCCGTGGGCGGTGTCAACCGCGACATCCTCTACGATGGCCAGTCCCGCGTGGCGCGCATCACCAAGAGCAACAGCACCGCGTCGATGGCCACTGACTACTGGTATGCGCCGGGCAACGGGGTGGTCGAGGAGGTCACCACCGGCGGCCCGGGCGGGCTGACCCAGCGCCTGAATGGCTTCCGCGTCATCGACGATGTGGCATACGCCCAGGTCCTTCCGTGGTTGACCCTCCGAGACGGGCAGCCGATCTACACCCTTGAGGAGAAGGACGGCCGCGCCTCGATGGTGCTCGACGCCAACGGCGCAGCATTGTCCGAGCGCTACATCAGCGCCTACGGCGTGGAGCTGTTCGGGAGCGGTGGCGACTGGCCAATCCATGGGCTGCATGGCTCGCAGCCGAACCAGGATATGCAGGTGGCCCACTTTGGGGCGCGGCACATGTCGCTGCGGGGCGGCGGGCTGTGGCTTCAGCGGGAGCCTCTGCTCGCCAGCGGTGGGCTGGCTTCCGTGCTGGGCCAGCCCCGGTCCTTCAGTGGGGCCTACGCTCATGGAAACCCCATGGTCTACCGGGATCCGACCGGGAACCATCCTGTGTTGATCATCATCGCGAAAGAGGTGGCGACCGAAGCGGCCATCCAAGGTGCCTATGCGGTGCATCCGGTGCTGGGGACGGTGGCAGAGGTGGCGTCGGTGGGGACCTCGCCCATCCAGCTGGTCAAACGGGGGCCGAAGCTCGCCTACAAGGCCGTGAAGGCGTGGCGTCGGGTTGGCGCCCGCAACGTGGTGTCGATGGCGCCCGATGTGGCTCGCGCTGCTGGGCCGGAGGCGGTCACAGAAGCGGTGGAGGAAGTTGCCGAGAAGGCCGCAGGGAGCGCGACCGCCAAGGCGGCGAAAGGAGGGGACTCTGTGCTCTATCGCGGCGTTGACAAGGCGCACCCGGTAGACGGTGCGTACGACAATGCCCTATCGGGGAAGGCCGTCCCTCGAGGCGGCCATGATATTCCGTCAGTGCACAATGGCGGTGACACAAATAGCGTCTTCACGTCGTGGACCCCGGATAAGGGCGTTGCGAAGTGGTTTGCCACGAAGTATAGCGGCAAGGGTGTAGTGCTGTCAAAGGATGTGCCGTCATCGAAACGGGTCGCTAGCCCGGACTTCTCAAACGAGAGTGAGGTCCTTGTTGTGGGTACCGTGTCCGACGTCATGGTAGAGGCTGTCACGAAATGAGCACCAATACACGTGCAATTCTTGCAGCAATGAATCGGGCATCGCCTGGTGCTGCCAATCTTGACGACGCCATCGCTGTTCTTGAACATGAAGCCACAGCGGTGGTGTCATCGCCAGCTGTGGCTGCGAGTGAGCTTCGCGCCGTGTGGTCTCGTCGGCGGGCTGGCCCGTTCCTAGACCCGGACAAATTCGAGATAGTCGATGGCCTCATTGCTGCTCTCTCCGACGCGAATTCGGAACCGTGGGAGCTCCGTTCGATCCAGGGGACGTCGGATGCGTTCCTACTGTTTGTCGACAGCTTGGGCCGCGGAAGGGCCTGCCTGAGGATGGTATGATCGTCTCCTGCGTTGTGCCGCACTTGTCGGGTCTAGGCGCCAGTGTGATGGCGGTGCGACCGAAGCCAATTTGCGGCGGTCCCTCAGCACGTAGGAAGGTCGCTGTGCTGCTTGGGGTTGCCGGGTTGGTCCCTTTTGTCCCGAGTTTCGCTGTGGGGCAGACGCTCACTCCTGTCGACACCCTTGAACTCACAGGCTCCGACGACGCCACCAACTCAGATCTCGCCCGCTACGAGCTCCTCATCGACGACGGCCTGATCCTGTACGACACCGTGCCCTCCGACGACGTCCTCCTCCAGGTCTACGACTGGGTCGACGGCGAGCTCCAAGGCCCCTACGGCTTGATCGGCGAGACCCAGAACGGCTACGCCATCGGTGGCGCGGCTCGGGATGGTGACCGCTTGGTCGTGGCCCGCGCTCTGTCGGTGGAGTCCTTCCTGTGGTCCGACGTCGACCAGGCCTTCGTGTTCGAGGCCACCGTGGAGCTGCCCACGACCACCCCAGGCAACCCGCGCTCCCCCGCGTTGCATGGCGACGTGCTCGCGGTCGGCTTCAGCACCAACCTGTGGATGTACGAGTGGGACGGCTCGGCTTGGGTGTACCAGTTCGAGGATCACGTCGCCCTGCCTATGTACGGACACAGGAACATGTGGCTGGAGCCTCCCTACGTGCGGCTGGCGTCGTACTACGACACCTCGACCGCAGATCCGGATGCTCGGGTGTACGGCTACGATGGCGGCTCCGCATGGAGTGAGCTCTCGTCGATGCCCTACGAGGGGTGGGGCGTCGGACCGGGGGACCGCGTGTCGTTCTCGCCGGGGGGGACCCACGCCATCTTGGAGTGGTTCTGGTGCGAGGTTCGTCTGTTCGAACCCGATGGCGAAGGGACTCGTGCGTTGGGGGGGCTGGAACCCACCACCGACTGGAGCTGCGACGACGTCACGTTGCTGGGCACCGAGCGGTGGGCGGCTGGGACCACGCTGAATCGGCACGACGCCCGGGTGAGCCTGGTCGACCGGCTCTCACCGGAGCCCTACGTCTGGGCGTCGATTCGGGGCTCGGGCCCAGGACCGATGATCCGCGCCTACGGCTTCCTCGACGACACCCACCTCGTCACCTTCGACAAGGAGACCTTCCTTCAGCCGAACGACATCGGGCACGTGGTGGTGTGGGAGCTCTCGGGGCCACCGGTGCTCCAACACCTCACCGACGTCGTCCTCGATGAGGGGGCGTCGGTCGACCTCGACCCGGCGGTGTACGTCATGGACCCCGACCACGACCTGGTCGATGTCACGCTGTCCTTGGCGGTGCCGCCGAGCCACGGGAGCCTGGCGCTCGATGGCATGGACCTCGGGCCGAGCGATGTGGTGGATGGTCAGGCCTGGATGGACGGGCGCGTGTCGTATGCGCACGACGGCTCCGAGACCGTGGCGGATGCCGTGGAGCTACTGGGGTGCGACCCCGAGGGTGCCTGTGCGGAGCCACTGGTCGTCGACGTGGTCGTGCTCCCTGTCAACGACGCCCCTCTTCCGACCGACGACACGCTCACCGTGGCTGAAGGCGGGGAGGGCTTGGTGGACGTGTTGGCGAACGACACCGATGCCGACTCGGCCCTCGACCTGCTCGGGGTGTCGGTGGACGCCGTGCCGGTGGGCTCCGCTGCGGTGCAGACCGACGGCCTTCGTTACACCCACGATGGCTCGGAGCCCGGCCTCGACCCCGTGCTGCTCGACATCACGGTGTGCGACCCGGAGGGGGCGTGCAGCCCGTCGCTCGTGGCCATCACGGTCACCCCTGTCAACGACCCGCCGGTGGCCAGCGACGACGCGGCCACGGTGGATGAAGGCGGCCTGATCTCTGTGGATGTGCTGGCCAACGATGTCGACCCCGACGATGCCCTCGCGACCGAAGGCACGCTGACCGTGGTCTCGGGTCCGGTGCACGGCACGGCTATGGCGGTGGGGGGCGCGCTGAAGGTGCAGCATGACGGTGCCGAGGCCACGACGGACGTGTTGGTCTACGAGGTGTGCGACGCCGCGGGAGCCTGTGCTCGGGCCACCCTGCAGCTGGCCGTGACGCCGGTGAACGACCCGCCGCTACTGGTTGACGATGCCTTGGTGCTGGACGAGGGGGGCACGGCGACGCTGCTGCCGCTCGGGAACGATGCCGATGTGGACGGCACCATCGACGGAACGTCGCTGGAGGTGGTCACGTCGCCGGCCCATGGCGTGGTGACGGTCGTGGGGGAGGTGCTGACCTACGCCCACGATGGGTCGGACACCACGGCGGACGGGTTCACCTACGCGGCCTGCGACGATGGCCGCGCATGCGGGGAGGCCACTGTGGAGGTCGTCGTCATCCCGGTGGAGCACGCGCCCGTGGCCGCCCCCGACGCGTACGGGGTGGAGGGGGAGCTGGTGGTCGATGCCGCGGACGGCGTGCTGGCCAACGACACCGATGCCGACAGCGCGCTGACGGCGCAGCTGGTCTCGGGGCCGGCGAGCGGCACCCTGGCGTTGGCCGCGGACGGCGGCTTCACCTACGTGCCCAACGATGGCTTCACGGGCACAGATGGTTTCGTGTACGCCGCGACCGATGGCACGACGGCAGCGCAGGCCGAGGTCGTGCTGGCGGTGGCCGGTACGACTGCTGACCTGACCGCCACGGGCGGTGCCGTGGACGGGGGAGGGGGCTGCGGTTGCACGTCCGGCGGGATGGCCGGGTGGGTGGCTTGGGTGCCGCTGGGGCTCGTGTTCCGGCGTCGCGTCCGTCGCTGAGGCGCTGCGCCTGTGCCTGTGCCTGGGGCGCACCACACCGAGGGGCCTCGGGCAGGTGCTTCGGCGACCCGGCCCAGCCACCTCCACCCCCCGACCTACGGGTTGTCGAGGGGGATGGACCGGAAAGGCTTGGTCTTCTCTGGTGAACGGCACCCAGGCGACGCCCCTGCGGGCCGTCGGGTCTGCCCCTTCTGATCCCCGCCGCGGGGCGCTGCCCCCCTGGCCACCCCGGCCTGGGACTGTCTGAGGACTGCGAGCTCCCCATGCCACCTCGGGTGGCGCACGGCGGCGTGCGAGGAACAACGTTGCCGACCACCCGGGTGGAACCCCAGTCCCGTTCCCAGTCCCGTTCCCAGTCCCAGTCCCGTTCCCAGTCCCGTTCCCAGTCCCGTTCCCAGTCCCGTTCCCAGTCCCAGTCCCAGTCCCAGTCCCAGCTCCCGCCTCCCGTCGAACGGCGGAGGCGGCTCGGGCAGGTGACTCGGCGGACGCCCAGGTGGTTCGGGCGGGTGCCTAGGCGTAGGGCTGTGGAGCGCTCGCACGCCCCGCTCGAGGAGGGGCGTGCGGTCGTGCTCCCGCGGAGGCTGCGCGGGGGCGGATGATGTCCTCCAAGCAGGCCGGCCGGGTCGGCCGGTGCCTGACGCCAAGGGCATCTCGGACCGTCCACCCGGCGACGGCCTGCCTTCCGGGGGGTGGCATGCCAGCCCTGGGCCGCGCCGGATGCCAAGGGCGTCTCGACCCGTCCAAGGGCTGCGGCATGCCACAGGGGAGAGGAAGCGAGCCGTCATGGAGAGAGGGGAGACCCGAGAGGCGAGACCCGAGACCCGAGACCCGAGACCCGAGACCCGAGACCCGAGACCCGAGAGGCGAGACCCGAGAGGCGGGAGGCGGGAGGCGGGAGGCGAGACGGAGCCTGGGACTGAGATCTGAGCGCTGGGTGACGAGGGCTCGCTGCCTACCCCTTCGGCAGGCCGGTCACCGGATCCCGTTCCGCCACCTTCCCCGACTCCCCCTGCCGCCCGGCACGAAACGCCAACAGCGCCTCCAGCTTCCGCACCAGCTCCCGCTCGGGCTCGAGGCCCCCATCCCGCACCGCCTCCAGCCTCTGCCGCAGCGCCGACACCTGCTGCCACGCCTCCTCGGGCGCATTGCGCTGATGGTAGGCCCCCGTCGCCGCAATGAGCGTCGTCGCCTCATCGACCAGCAGCGGCCCCCGCACCAACCCCGCATCCCCGGCCCGCAGCCGCGACGGGTCGGCCACCTCGGTGAGCATCTGCAGCTGCTCCTCCCGCGCCCCATCCCGCGGCGTGTACGCCAGCGACAGGTTCGCCAGCCCCTCGCGGCCGACCCGACCCTTCTGCCCCTCTTCAGGAGCCAACGCGATGAAGATGCCCCCCTTCTTCGTCGACAGGAACATGGTCTCGACCTCGAGCACGAGCCGGTCCTCGGACCACTCCACGGCATCCCCAGGCACGCCATACAGCCCGGCGATGCGCCACCCGTCCGCCGGCTCGAAGGCGACCTCGAGGTCGTAGGCGAGCTCGGTCACCAAGGTGTCGAACTCCTCCTCCATCCGGTCCTCGATGGCCTCGGGGTCCCCGCCGAGGAACACGAGGTTGCCGCCACGCACGGAGCTGACCTGCTGGGCCAGCTCGGCCCCGAACTGCACGCCGACCCCCACGGTGGTCATGCCGATGCCCTCGAGGGACGCGTCCCGGGCCAGGCCCATGAAGCTGCCCTTGTCGGTCGAGCCGGTGTTGGGGCGCTCGTCGGTGAACAGCATCATCCGGGTGGTGCCGTCGAAGTCGGAGCTCTGCTGGGCCAGCCGGATGCCGTGCTCCATGCCGGCCTCCATGTTGGTGCTGCCGTCGATGGGGATGGCGGCGATGCGGGCCCGCAGCGCCGTGGGGTCGGTGACGGCGGTGGGGCTGAGCCACTCGGTGGTGCCCGTGCCGTACAGCACGATGCTGAGCTGGTCCTGGGGCCCGAGGTGGTTGGCGACCAGGGTGTCGAGGGTGGCCCGTACCGTCTCGATGGGGGGCCCGCCCATGCTGCCGGACTGGTCGACGACGGCGACGAGGTTCAGCGGGGCGCGACGGAAGGTCTCGGGCGTGAGGCCCGAGGTGAAGCCGAGCTGCACCATGGCCCGGACGTCGGGCTGGGCCGCGAGGCTCACAGACACCGCCTTGGCGTTGGTGCACAGCAGGCGCTCGCAGACGGCGCCGGACAGGGGCAGATCGTGCTCGCTGAACAAGCCCTCGGTGGTGAAGGACTCCGGCATCGGGATCTCGCCGCGCTCGACCAGATCGCGGAAGTGCCCGACGTCTTGGGCCCCACCGACGGTGGCGCCCATGGACTCGGCGGCGACGTCGAACTCCCCGAAGTCGTACACCCTCATCCGCGTGGGGGCGGGGGATGCGAGGGGCTCCTCTTCTTCGTCGGGCCCCGCGAACGCCGGAAGGGCAAGGGTCAGGACGAGGGCCGTCAGTGTGCAGAAGCGATGGGTCATCGGGAGCTCCGGGTCGTGGGCGCGGGCGCCGCGTTCCTCCTGGCTGACAAGGAGATGTCAAAGCGGTTCCCTCAGGGGAGCGGTGCAGGAAGCTCCGGGCCAATCCGCAGGTGGGCTCCAAGAGCCCCTGGAGGTCGTGGTGGAGCGGATCGGAATCATGGGCTGCGGAACGATGGGGGAGGCGATCCTCGTCGGCCTGAACCAGGTCGAGGGGGGCCCGCACGTCACCACCGTCAGCACCCGTCGCACGGCGACCGCCGAGCGCCTGGCCGCGACCCACGGCGTGGAGGCCACCACCGACAATGCGGCCGTGGCTCGGGCCGTCGACGTCGTGGTTCTGTGCGTGAAGCCCAGTGCGGCCCGTGCCGTGTTGGACGCCCCCGGCGTCACCGAGGCGCTGGCGGGCAAGCTCCTCATCAGCATCTGCGCGGGGGTCGACACCCGCGCCCTGGCCCAGTCGGCCTCTCAGTCCGCCATCGTGCGAGCCATGCCCAACACCCCGAGCGTCATCGGGGAGGGCATGACGGTCGTGTCGCCGGGCCCCCGGGCCACGGAGGCGCACATGGCGTTGGCTCAGACCATCTTCGAAGGGGTGGGGCGCTGCCGCATCCTGGAGGAGAAGCACCTCGACGCCGTCACCGGCTTGTCCGGGTCGGGCCCTGCCTTCGCCTTTGTGATTCTGGAGTCCCTGGCCGACGGCGGCGTTCGCATGGGCCTGCCTCGGGACGTGGCTGTGGAGCTCGCGGCCCAGACCATGGCGGGGGCGGCACGCATGGTGCTGGTGACCGGACGGCACCCCGCGGCGCTGAAGGACGAGGTGACCACCCCTGCGGGCTGCACCATCGCAGGCCTGCTCACCATGGAGGACGGCCGCATCCGCTCGACGATGGCCCGCACCATCGAAGAGGCGGCGCGCGTGGCATCGGGACTCGGCGAGTAGCCGGCGGCTCTTCGCTCGCGTCGTCGGCGGTTCCTCTCTATAGTCGGGGGCATGGACCTCCTCCGCTGGATCGAAGCGCGGCTGGACGCTTGGCTCACCCCGGGGATCCTCCGCGGGAATGCCCGACGGGTCTCCCAGGCGCGGCTCGCGTTGCTCATGGGCCTGACCACCGCCGTGTGGGGGCCGGTGTTCTCGGTCGTCTACTTGTGGCTGGGCATGCCGTCGTCCGCTGCTGTGGTGGCGGCGTGCACGATCTACCTCGCGACCGCGCCGCTGATCTTGCGCTGGACGGAATCGCTGGAGCTGGCCGGTCACCAGACCGCGAGCGCGATGTGGCTCGTCATCGTGGCGCTGTCCCTGCTCTCCGGCGGCATCCACTCGTCGGCCCCCCCGTGGTTGGTGGCTTGCTCGTTCCTCGGGCTGTCGCTCGGGGGATGGCGACCGGCGCTCGTGTGGCTCGGCATCAGCCTGCTGACCATCGTGGGCCTCGCCGCGGTCGACCTTTGGGGTGTGCCCATCCCCCAGGCTCCCGCCGGTACCATCGTGTATCTGCGCGCCACGAGCCTGGTGGGGGCGGCGCTGTTCGTGTTCTCGCTGGTGGTCGTCTTCCAGGTCGAGCACGATGCGATGGGCCGGCACCTGCGGGCCCAGGTGGTGGCATTGTCCGAGGCCAACCGAGCGAAGTCCTTGTTCTTGGCCAACATGAGCCACGAGCTGCGCACGCCGATGAACGCCATCCTCGGCTACACCGAGCTCGTGGACGAGGAACTCAGGGATCGTGACCAGCCCGACCTCGCCGATGACCTGGGCCGGGTGCGCACCGCTGGACACCATTTGCTCGCCCTCATCGATGATCTGCTGGATCTGTCGCGGATCGAGGTGGGAGCGATGGAGATGGACGTTGCCGACCACCCGATGGACGACGTGTGCCGCGAGGTGCTCCAGGCGATCGACCCCTTCGCCCGCACCCAAGGGACCGAGGTCGTCGCCGAGCTGGTGCCTGCCATGGTGCGGTGCGACCGGGTGCGGGCCGCGCAGATCGTCACCAACCTGGTCCACAACGCGGTGAAGTTCGACGCCGGCGGACGCGTGGTCGTGCGCTGTGCCGTGGAGGCGAGCTGGGTGGTGGTCGAGGTGACCGACTCGGGTCCTGGGCTGTCCGAGGAGCACCTGGAGCGCGTGTTCGAGGAGTTTCAGCAGGCCCACCCGGCGATTCGCTCGACGCATGGGGGGACCGGGCTCGGGTTGACGATCAGCCGCCGGCTGGCCCGTGCCATGGGGGGCGATGTGATGGGGCGGTCGACCCTAGGCCACGGGTGCTGCTTCCGCGTGACGCTGCCGGTCGCGTAGGACGACGGCGTAGCGGACGGAGCGCCCGTGGATCCACTCGGGGTCGCGGGCGGCGATGGCGTCGGGCACCCGGTCGCTCGGGGCGAGCTTGACGGCCAGGCGCGGCGCGACCCGCAGGGCCTCCGACACGACCCGCTCGCCGACGGGCTCGTAGCAGGCGAGGGGACGGAGCAGGTCCCAACCGGGGGCCGCGGCCGCGGGCGCGTCGAACATCGGGGCCAGGAACACGGCGTCGGCGTGGTCGTCGGGGAGGGCGGCGAGGCGCTCGTGGTTGAGGCCGAGCACCGGCGTCACCCGTCCGGCGGCCTGTAGGCCCTCGGCGGCGAGCCGCGGGAGCCCCGACACACACAGGGCATGGATGGCGGGCACGGCCTCGATGCCGAGGACCTGAGCCCCCGTGGCCGCCGCGAGGTGCAGGGCGTCGATGGCGAGGCCCAGGGTGCCATCCACCACCCGCTCGGCCGTGTGGCCACCGGTGACGGCACGGATGAGGGGCTGCCCCATCCCCCCAGCGAGACGGGCTTTCAGCAGGCCCTCGTGCACGAACAGGGACCGACGGCCGTCGTCGAGGCGCTCCTTGTCGTGGCCAATGATGTAGACGAGCTCGGCCTCGTGGTCGGCCTTCAGCCGGACCATGCTCCGGCCCCGACGGGGCACGAACGGAACCTGGCACGCCGCGGCGACATGTTGCCCTCGCTCGGTCAAGGCGGGCGTGGGGCGCCCGCCGGTGGTGACGATCAGGGCCACAGACCCTCCAGGTTTCGCAAGCTCGGGAAGGTGGCGATCCGGTCCGCAGCGAGCTCGGGCACGGGGTGGAGCCGCAGCGCCCGGCGGGCGTGGCGTCGAGCGGTCTCGGGGGCCTGGTCCGCCCAGGCGGCCGCCAACGCCAGACTCACATCGACCCTCAGCAGCGCCAGGGGGTCGTCGACGAGGGGCGGCACATCTCCAGGGTCGAGGAGTCGGTCGGCCGCCTGCAGGTCCGCGCGAGCCGCCTCGACCTCGGACAGGTCGAGCCAGGCCATGCCTCGCCGCGCCAGGATCTCGGCGTAGGCGTCCCGGTTGTCGGGGGACAGGCCAGACGGGTCGAGGGCCAACAGTGGGGCCGCGTGCACCGTGTACACCCGCTGGGTCACCGGCGCGTGGGGGTGGCTGTGCTGCAGGGCGCGATGCACGTCGCGGAACGGCACCAATGCATCCGGGCCGAGGCGGGCCAACAACTCGGGCACGGCCTGCGCGGGCCGACTCCGGAGACCATGGGCGAGCCCCTGACGCTCTGAGGGGGGTGTGGTCCGAGCTGAGAGCCTCGGGAGGGCTTGGGTGGCCGTGACCGCGAGGCGGGTGACCGTGCCGCGCAGAAGTGCATGGGTGCCCTGGGCATGGTGAGCGGGCCTCAACGTGAGGTCGAGGTCCCCGACCGGCGGGCCTTCGGAAGGACGCGCGCCCACCGCGGTGCGGCCGTCCGGACCGCTGATCTGGCACAACAGCTCCCCGTCGAACCAGTCGAGTCGCACGCTCCAGGTCTCGTCCAGGGCCACCGTGGGGCTGGATGTCACCAGGCTCGCCCCCGGAACCCCTGGGCATTCGACGTTGCGTTGGTAGAGCCCTCCGCCGCCCCAGCTGCGCACGGCCGCTTGGGATGGACCCCACCCATCGATCTCAGCCACGATGCCGCCGCCCCACTCGAGGTGGTCGAGGTGGATGGTCAGCTCCAGCGAGAGGTGCTCGCCGTTCCAGGGCACCCGCACGCCCGCGAGGGCCGGCTCGCCGGACACCGACTGGAGCACGAGGCCTTCCCCCGTTTCTTGGGCGCCGAGCGGATCGAAGACGGTGAAGGCGTCGGCGCGACGCGGCCCATCGACGAGGTCCCAGTGGGTGTCGCCGGCTGGGGCCCGGGGGCCACCGACCGCCTCTGCGCGGTGCAGCCGGTGGGCCGCCACGTGCTGGCCTGCGGCGGCGGTCCGGGCATCGGGGTGGCGCCCCACCAGCCGGGTCCACGCTTCTGCGGCCGCATCTCGGTCGCCGTGGGCCTCGTGGAGTCGGGCCGCTCGCGCCAGGGTCTGGGGCCCGAGGGCCTCGGGAAGCAGATCGTGCAACCTCGTGAAGGCCGCGGCCGCGGGACCGTAGAGCCCCATGGCCACTAGGTCCTCGGCACGTTCCCACGCGGCCCGGTCCGGGGCATCGAGGCCGCCGGGGGGAGGTGCCGGTGGCACCACGTCGGGGGGAGGCAGGCGCTCGCTGGCGTCCCCGGCCCCGAGAATCGCGAACCCCCCCTCGGCATCGAGACCGCTCCATACGAGGAGCTCGTCCATGGGGTCGTCGTCGAGCTGCGCGACCGCGAGGACGGTTTGACCTCGGACCACCAGTGGGTCTCGATAGCCGCGGTCGGTGGCTAGGTGGATGGCGATGGCCCGCTCCAGCCCGAGCTGTGCCGAGACGACCAAATCCATGCGGCCGTCCCCGTCCAGGTCGCCTTCGTGGAGCCCGCTGAGGTCGGCTTCGGGGCCCACCCACGGGAGCACCTCGACCGTCGACGGGTCCTCGGGGTCGAGCAAGTACACCCCGATCTGCGGGCCGTATGGGGCGTCGGGGTCCATGGCGATGCGGCTCGGGTACTCGGGGCTGTGCAGGGCCGCGACGCGTCCGTCCGCCAAGAGCAGCAGCTGGGACACGTAGCCGAGACGATGTCGGTCCAGCAGCGTCAGAGCTCCGTCTTGGGAGGCAAAACGTCGGACGTCGTAGGCGCTCCATGGGCCGACCGCCGCCCACAGCTGGGGCCCGGAGGCGCTCGGGACCGGGAGCAACCTCACCACGTCGGACTGGGCGCCGGTCGTGGGGGCGTGGGCGTCCCGGAATCCGATGCCCGGTGCGGCGGGATCGTAGATCAACAGGCGTCGCTCGTAGGGACCGAGGCCCACGTACACCTCAGCGAGGCCGTCCTGGTCGAGGTCGACTCTGGCCGCCGCCAAGGCCGGTGAGCTCTCTCGCGACGCGATGCGCTGCACGGCGTCGTGGTCGTCGACTTGGATCAGGTGCAGGGTGCCCTCCACCCAGTGCACGAGGCCTCGGTCGGGGAGCAGGTGGATGCGCTCGGGCCCGTGGGCGCGGCCCAGAGGGATGACGGCGATTCGGGGCAGCCCGGGGACCAGGGCGTGGATGTCCAAGTGGTCGCCACGGCGGACCGCGATGTCTTCGCGCCCGTCGCCATCCCAATCGGTGGCGCGATGGAACCCGAGGCCTTCGGGGGCCGGTGCCGACACAGACAGGGCGCGGGCGAGGGAGGCGCCTGGGCCGTCGCCGATCGCCTCGAAGGTGGCGGCGGCTCGGGCCGCATCGCCCAGGGCGAGCTGGACCCGAGCCCGTGGTTGCGCCAGGGCCGGGCTCATCGCCCGCAGGGGCTGTCTGCGGGCCTGAGTGGCGGTCACGGCGGCGAGACTGGCCCACTCCCAGCGAGCCTCGAGGGTGCGGGCGAGTCCATCGAGCACGCGGGCTTGGTCGGCAGGGTCGGGGGCGGTGGTGTAGGCCTCGGCCAGCAGCTCCAGGGCTCGCTTTGGCGCGACCGCCGAGAGCCGGGGCAGGTCCCTGAGGATGGCGTCGATGGCAGCGTGGGTGCCCTGGTGGCGTGCCCAGTAGGCCCGCAACGCAGCGATGGCGGCGCCGGCGTCGCCTGCCTCCAAGGCCGCTTCGATGTCCGCGTCGGCGGCGAGGAGGTCCTGTTGGGCCACGAGCTCGCGCTCGAACACCGCCCGCTCAGACTCCACCGAGCGAACGGTGGCGCCTGCCGCAATGGCCACCAGCGCTGCCGCGGTGAGCAAGCCTGCGGCCATGAGGGGTCGTCGGGCCCCGAAGAAGACACGGTCGGCCTGCACCCGCCAAGTGGGGCGCAGGGCACGCACGGGTTCACCGCCGACGAAACGCTCGAGATCGACCGCCAGAGCGGCACAGTCGGGGTAGCGAAGCGCGGGCTCTCGGGCCAACGCTTGCTCGATGATGCTCGCGAGATCGCTGGGCACCTGGGGAGCGAGGACCTTGACCGGTGTGTGCGGGCGAGTGGCGAGGCTCATCATCACCGCGACGGGGCTGTCGCCGTCGTGGGGGGGACGTCCGCACAGCAGGTCGTAGAGCACCGCCCCGACGCTGTACTGGTCTCCCTTGGCGGGGTCGAAGTCGCGGCTGCTCGCTTGCTCGGGGGCCATGTAGTGGGGGGTGCCCAGCACCTCTCCCGTGGCCGTGAGGCGGGGCCCCACCGACGAGAGCTCCCGGGCGAGCCCGAAGTCGGTCAGGCAGGGCGTCTCCCCGGCCATCAGGATGTTGGACGGCTTGACGTCCCGGTGGGCGAGGCCGCGTTGATGCGCGGCGTGAAGTCCTCGCGCCACCCCCGCCATGACCCGGGCGTACCAATGGGGATCTCTGATGGTTCCCCGGAGCTCATCGAGGGAACCGCCATCGATCAGGTCCATGGTGAAGTAGGGCTTGCCTTCGTGCCAGCCCAGCTCGTGCACGCGGACGACGTTGGGGTGGTCGACGAGCCGGGCGGTCTCTGCCTCCTTCTGGAAGCGCCGCGTCGCCTGGTCTCCGGCGTGGTCCGCAGCCAGCAGCACCTTGAGGGCCACCATGCTGCCGGATGCAGGGTCGGTGGCCCGGTACACCACGCCCATGCCGCCGCGCCCAAGCTCCTCGAGGAGCCGGAAACGTCCGACGCGCTGGGCAAGGGGACGGCGAATCATGATCGGTTTCGAATAACGCCGTGGCCCCGCCGCGGGGCGAGCATGCCACCGCGAGGTACCCACAGGCGCCCCGCAGGGTTGCGACATTTAGACCGCAGATCGCAGCGGAAGTGCCGCTCCTTCGCTAGCGGGGGGTCGGCACGCATCTTGCTTTGGGCCAGCTCGACCCCCGACCCCGGAGTCCTCATGCGCCTCGCCCTTCTCGTGTTGTTGTCTGGTTGTGGCATGTCCTCGTACACCCTCTCCGCCGACAGCGAGACCGACACGGACACGGACGACGAGGACGATGTGCTCGGACTTGGCGCCGACGACGACGACGACGCGGACACCCGCACGCCCTTGACGGGCGACGACGACGACGACGACGACAACGATAGCACCACAGGGGGCGGCACCACGGGGGGCGGCACGACGGGGGGCGGCACGACAGGCGGCGGCACGACAGGCGGCGGCACGACGGGCGGAGGCGGCTCCGGAACCGGCGGCGGCACGACCGGTGGCGGCACAACCGGTGGCGGTACGACTGGCGCGGGGGGCAGCGGCACGGGTACGTACACGGGCGGTGGCTCCGGCGGTTCGGGAAGCTCTGGCGGGTCCGGTGGGTCCGGAGGGTCCGGGGCGTGATCGAACCGACACGCCATCGGGACTGAGTGGCCGGGAGGCAGACGATGGCATGGTGGTTGGTTCTGGCCCTTGCAGGCCCCTTCGAGGACGGTGTGGAGGCTCTGAAGCGAGGCGATCGGGTCGCCGCTCGGACGTTGCTCACCGAGGCCGCTGAGGCGGATCCCCAGGCGGTGGGGCCTCGGTGGGAGCTGGGCTGGGCCTGCTGGGTCGATGACGACTTCGCCTGCGCCTCCACCCAGTGGTCGGCCGTGCAGAAGCTGAACGCCGACCACGAGGACGTGGGGTTCTGGCTGCAGGCGGCACGCACGCGCCGGCGCCTGCAGAAGGCCTCGGGCCCGAACCCCGACGTGGCCACCGATCCGGTGGGCGACGACCGCATCCGCTTCGTGGCGGCGGGCGACACCATGATGGGCACCGACCTACGGCGTGGCCCCAGCGGCCTGCCGCCCGACGATGGCGCCCACATCTTCGACGACGTGAAGGGGCTGTTCGACGCGGGCGACGTGGCCTTCCTGAATTTGGAGGGCCCCCTCGCGGACGATCTGCCCAGCACCAAGTGCAAGCCAGGCTCGACGAGCTGCTACGCGTTCCGTACCCCCACCCGCTACGCGGCGAATCTGGCCGCTGCGGGCGTCGATGTGGTCTCCCTCGCCAACAACCACGCCTTCGATCTGGGGGCGGCGGGCCAGCAATCGACGATGGACATCCTCGATCGCGTCGGCATCGCCCACAGCGGTCGGTATGGCGACGTCGGGACGGTCGTGGTGGGCGAGCGACGGGTGGCGGTGGTGGCCGCCCACTCGGGCTCTTGCTGCCTCAACGTGAACCGCCTCGAGGAAGTGCAGGCGGCGATCCGTGAGGCCGACAAGGACCATGATCTGGTGGTGTTCTCGTTCCACGGTGGGGCCGAGGGCGCGAAGGCGCGGCACGTGCCCGGAAAGGTGGAGATCGCCTGGGGCGAGCGCCGTGGCGACGTGAAGGCCTTGGCCCGGGCGGCGGTCGATGCCGGCGCCGACCTCGTGATCGGCCATGGTCCCCACGTGCTTCGAGCCATGGAGGTCTACAAGGGTCGCCTCGTGGCCTACAGCCTCGGAAACTTCATGGGCTACGCCCAGTTTGGAACGAAGGGTGGGGTCGGAGGCCACACCGTGCTGGTCGATGCGACCCTCGCCCCCAACGGCGCGTTGGTGTCGGCGAAGCTGCACCCCATCCGCCTGGACGAGCGGAGCGTGCCCCACCCGGATCCGGCGGGCACCGCCCTGGGTCACGTCCGAGAGCTGACGGTGGCCGACTTCCCAGAGAGCGGAGTGACCGTGGGCGAGGACGGAACCCTCAGCTGGTGATCACGGCAGCTGGCACCCTTCGTCGGGCTTGGCGGTCACCTTGCCCGGTGGCAGGGGCGGCATCGCCGGCGCGTTGACCTGGCAGCCCGGGTCGTCCTTGTCGGCCTTCTTGTCGAAGTCGTTGTCGCTGCCGTCTTGGCAGGCGAAGCCGGACTCGCGCCCTTCTGGGTCGGGGCGGCCTTCCAGCCACTTGTCGTCGATGCGCTCCCACATGGTCTGGAACCAGGTGCGGTACTGGCGCGCCAGCGGGGCAGAGCGGATGATGATGGTGTTCTCGTCGTTGCCCCGCTCGCCGGCGCTGGTCCAGTTCATGGAGCCCGTGATGACGTACTCGTCGTCGATCACGGCGGACTTCGCGTGCATCTTGCCGCCGAAGTCCTCGATCTTCACGGGGATGCCCGCGGCCCGCAGCACGTCGTGCTTCGTGTACCCGTTCTTCGCGGCCGTCGCGTCGATGATGACCCGAATCTTCACGCCACGGTTGTGGGCGTTGAGCAGGTCCTGGGCGAGGTCCTTGTGGGTGAGGAAGAAGACCCCGATGTCGATGGAGCTGCGTGCCGACTTGATGATGGGGCGCACGGCCTCGGTGATGGGCTTGTGCTGTGGGCTGAACAGGACCTGCACCGACGTGTCTTCGTCGATCTTGTGACGCATGGAGGGCTGCTTCTGCTTGGTGGCGTGGAAGCGTCCCTTGTACATCTGCTCGAACTCATTGGTGTACCAGGCCGCGACCGTCGGGCTGTCGACCACGGTGACGAGGTTGGCGTTGTAGCCGCCGATGCCGGAGTCGCTGGCGTTGGTGGAGCCGGTCCACAGCATGCGTCCGTCCACGATGGCGAACTTGTTGTGCATGATGTCGCCTTTGAACTCGATCTCCTCCCGGGAGACGTGGGCGCCGATCCAGCATTTGTCGCCGAGGTCCATGGCCAGGCACTGCAGGGGCCCGAGGAAGCCGTCGGGGCGGTCGCAGCGGAAGGCGGAGCCCTTGAAGTCCTTCTTGGACTGCTTCGCCTCGAAGTCGACCTCGTAGTCGGTCTTCATGTTGCCCACGATGGCCATGAAGTCATCGGTGTCGGTGTAGTAGTTCTCGTTGGCGACATCCATGTCGACGACGCCACGGAGTCGCACGCCGCGTGCCTTGGCGGCCTTGAGGGCCTCGAGCAGGCGGGTCTGGCCTCGCACGCCGTAGAAGGCCAGATCGATGGTCTCCTTGGCGCCGTCGATGAGCTCGACGAGCGATGTGCACACCTCGACGTCGCACGCGTCCATCGGTGCAGGACGACCGACCGGGTCGTTGAGGATGAGCTTGACGCTGTCGGCGTGGGCCGGCGCGAGGGCGAGGGCGAAGAGCAGGGGGAGCAAGGAGGACCTCCGCAGCGAGTCAGGGGAGCAACCCCTCGTACCACGTCGTGCGTCCCATGATCTGTCCCAGCGGCAGGCAACCCTCCCAGGCGCGGCTGCCGTCGGCCCGCATCTCCTCGATGCAAGCCAGGCTCGACCAGCCCACGAGGTAGCGGGGACCGAGGCTGTCGGTGGCATCGAGCTTGCGGACGTCGCCCATCAGGGGGGTGAAGCGGCCCTCGGGGTGGGGGACCTCCCAGACCTTCTCGACGGTGCGCGCCACCTCGTCGAAGCGGTACTCCGACACCTTGGACCAGCCGAGGGTTCCGCCTTCCATGCTCTCGTAGTGGTAGCCATTGTCGAAGACGACGAAGCCCCCTGAGGTGCCGCTCGTGTCGAGCCACAGGTGGGACATGTGGGCATGGGACCACAGCTCGGTGGTGAAGGGGTCAACCCACACCGCGCCGCCACCGGGCAGGGCGAAGTCGGAGTTCGGGCCCCCGAGGGTCCACTCGGTGGCGCCGGTGGCCCGGTCGATGCGGAGCAGGGCGTCGTGGAACTTGGAGAGCACGAAGTAGTCGTCGGTGTCGGTGTCGTGCATCAGCGAGTTGCCGTGGGTCCACTCGTGGGTGGCGAGGGTCGGGACGCTGAAGCCTTGCGTCTCGGGGCTGATGGGTGCGATCGGGCCGTGCGTCGGCCCGTAGTCGTCGAAGAACGACCACACCTGGTCGTAGGACGTGGTCGCCTCGGGGGCCTCGAGGATGCGGTCGGAGACCCAGCGGGTGCTGCCGATGGTCTCGAACTGGTAGCCGAGCCACGCCATGGTGCCGGAGTCGTCGTGCCAGACGAAGTCGTGGTGGGCCCACTCTGTGCGGGTGACGGTGATCTCTGCCTCGGTCATGGCGTCGACGGGGATGCGCCACACCCGCCCCACGTCTTGCTGTTGAGCGGTGTCGTAGGCGGAGGCGAGCAGGTGACCGGCCTGAAGGCGGCTGGTGATGGGCAGGGCGGCGCCATCCCAGCCGGGGAACGCCGGCTCGGCCTCGCCACGATGGCCGAGGTCGTACCAGAAGAGGTAGCGGCCTTGGTCGTCGAGGACGACGAGCCAGCCCCCATCGGGCTGGATGATGGTGGTGACGAGCGCGCCGTCGGCGAGGCTGTGGTCGCTGTCGGCGGCGACGTCGAAGGCGGGCAGGTTGGTGGGACGGGAAGGGACCCGGTACTCGCCGGTGGCGACGGCGGACCCCTCGCTGTCGCTCCACACCAGGTCGTAGGTGAGGCCCTCTGCGAGGCCCATCAGGCGGCCCGACGAACCGGTGGGGCTCCCCTCGACGGCGCCCGAACCCTCTGCGGTCGCCCGCAACGCCCCCCCTTCAATCCCCGCGGGTGCCACGACGTCGATGATGGTGGGGGAGACGGTCGACACGGTCACCGTCAGCCCTGGCAGCCCAACCAGCGTTCCGGTGTCGGTGCCGGTCTCGATGCCGGTGGGGCCGGGGGAGGTGCCGTTGTCGTCATCGTCCCCGGAGCAGGCCGCGAGGAGGAGGAGTACGGACGTGAGGTGCAGGGCGGTGCGCATGGGGCAATGTGGCGTCCACGGCGGCGACTGGCCACCCCGGAGGTCACTCTCCGAGACGCCTCGGGCAGACGGGGACCTCCGGGATGACGACCTTCGCGCCCCTGGACACGCCGCGCTGGATGCAGGCGGGGTCGTCGTAGGCCTTCACCGCCAGGCCCACGGCGTTCGCGGCGGCCTCGGGCCATGGGCTCACCTCGAAGGGGCGGGGGTGCTTGCAGAAGCCGGTCCAGGCGTCGACCTCGGCGAAGCGCTCCGTCTCGGGGACGGCGATGGCCACGAGGCGCTCTTCCCCTCCCAGAGGGCTTCGCACGTAGTCCATGTCGCCGAGGGACACCGAGGTCTCGACCTTGTCCGACTGCCCCGGGGCGGGCCAGATCAGGTAGGCGGTCCCCATGCGGTCCACACTGAAGACTTTCACACGGGCTGGCTGGTTGACGTGCAGATCGGGGGCGCTGCGGTCCCCTTCGCACACGTCGTCGTCTGGGAAGCGGGGGTCGATGCGCACCATGAGCCCAGAGATGCCGTCCCGCTGGCCGCCCGGAAGCCCCATGCGGCTGTCGAGCCAGCAGCTGCCTCCGTCGTCGCCGGGGAACAGGTCTGCGGCGACGTCGATGCTGGGCACGGGGATGGCGGTCTTCGTGCCCCAGGGCGACACGCTGGCTTCCACGTAGACGCGGTTCGCGGCGGTGCGGGCCACGAGCCGCACCTCGCTCGATCCCGGGGTGCCGATGGGGGCGAGGGGCCGGCTGCCCTCGGCGAGGGCACTGCGCACGGCGCTGGTGACGACCACCCCCAGCGGACCTGCATCGCAGCCGCTCTCGCCCCATACAGGTGCACGGAGCGCCACGGGCTTGCCCGAGGGCGCGGCAGCGACGATGTGCCCGGCAAGCTCCTGAACGGCGGTGGCCAGAGCGAGCTGGGCTCGCTGGTCGTCGTCGATCCACAGCCGGCTCACGCCGACGTGGGCGCAGGCCTTTCCGGTGACGGGGTTGTGGAAGGGGGTCTTCCAGTCCTCGATGTGGCGGCGGATCACCGCGCAGCGGGTCGCGGACTTGCCGGAGCACAACGCGTCGATCGCCTCTTTGCGGGCCGCGTTGCGGGCGTCGTTGATGGCGTCCGATGCATCCGCACCCGATGCGAAGCCGGTGTGGATCTGGTAGTTCTCGGGCACATCTCGTGCGCATGCCTCCGCCTCCGCCTCCGCCTCCGCGATGGCATCGGCGTCGACGGACGGCTCGGGTTCGTCCTTCTTCTTGCCGGCGTGGGCGACCCCTGCGGCGAACAGCGCGGCGAGCAGCGCCGTCACTTCATTTCCTTGACCGCCGCCTCCACCGCCGCGGCGTCGACGTACATCATCACGCGAGCGAGGTGCTGGGCGCCCTCGGGGCTGGGGGTGGGCTCGTCCATGCAGGTCAGGCCGTCCTTCACGCCGCTGATCAGCGCCTCGGCACGGCTGATCACCTCCTCACCCTCGATGCGGAACTCCTCGCCGAGGTAGCGCACGAGCTGCTGGCGGGCGTCGCTGCGGGCATCCCGTCGGGCGTCCTGCTCGGACAGCGTGCGCTTGGAGACACCAGCGAAGCGCACCTTGCCCTGCATCTCGGGCAGGTCGTTCATGTAGGAGGTGCAGCTGGGCAGCTGCAGCCGCTGCACCCGGTAGGCGAAGTACTGCGGGTCTTCCCAGGTGGAGGACATGGACCATCCCTTGGTGGCGCCGAAGTCGATCTTGCCGAGCTTGTCGAGGGCCTTGAGGCTCGTCTTCAGCGCTGCGTCGGTCCCGGCGATGCGGTGGAGCTGGCCGGTGCCACGCCACACCTCGGCGATGTAGTGCTCCGTGCACTTGTCGGGGTTCTTCATGCAGCAGGCTTCGAGCTTCTTCAGGCTCGACGTGTCGACGATGAGCTTGTCCTGCAGCGTGTACGAGATGCCCGCGACGGACTTCGTGCCGCCGCCGATCTTGACGCCGAACTGAGGCAGCCCGACGGTGGCGCCTGCACCGGAGTCGAGCATCCACAGCTCCTCGCGCGCTTCCGAGGACGTCACCGACTTGAAGGCGAGCTCGGTGGAGCAGCTGGAGGGGGCTACCTCGAAGGTGCCGACCTTCTTGGGATCCGGTTCGCCCTCGGGGGTGTAGGGAACGAGGAACGACCCGGCCGCAGGACTGGGCTCCGAGATGGGCGGCGTGAGGACGACGTCCGGCTGCGTGGCGCGCTCGGCGAGACGGTCCGGGAGGCTGGTGCCGCCGGCATGGGCGGTGGCGAGGGCAAACAACAAGGTCATGGAATTCTCCTGGCCGCGTGCAACCCCTTTGGGGCGACGGGGATTCCGAGCGGGCAAGGTAGCACCGCGCGCCGATGGGGGGAATGGCTGTCGGAAAGGTCTGGCGTTGCCGTTCTGGAACGGAGCCTTCTGGGGGCGTACCGGCGACGTACCCAGCCGTTCTGCGCCCCATGGAGTACGCTATGCCCCAATGTCGTCCGTGAAACCCCACCACCAAGCCGGCGTGCGCCGGTGAGCCCGGGTCCCGAAGCCCGTCGGCGTCCGAGCCCGCGCCTCGATGTGGCGTCGCTGGCCGACGATGGGCTGGAGCGACCGCTGTGGAGCGCGCTCTCGGCGCGCGCGGACGAACTCGAGCGCCTCCTCGTACGGCTGGGGCAGCTCTGCGGGGCCTTGTGCATCGTCATCGCCTGCATCGTCACCTTCGGGCAGGGAGCCCCGATGGGGCCACCGCTCTTGGGGCTGTGCGTGGGATGGACGCTCCTGTACAGCGCCATCCTGATGTGGTGGGACGTCCCCGTCGTCGCAACGCTCCGTCGCTACCTGCTGCCCGCCTTCGAGACCCTGGTGCCCGCCATGGTGTTGGTGGTGATGCACGAGCGCCAGGGCACCGCCTATGCGCTCGGATCCTGGGTGCCGCCGCAGCTCGCCGCCGTCTTCATCTTCGGCTCCATCTTGCGGCTGCGCAGCGATGTGCCGTTGCTCATGGGGACGGTGTCCGCGGTCAGCTACGCCACCGCCTATGCGGTCTTCCTCTACCCGGAGATCGACCCCAACGAGCTGCTCCACAGCCCGTCGATGCAGGCGGTGCGCGCTCTATCTCTCGCCCTCGTGGGGGCTGCAGCCTCCCTGGGGGTCCGGTCGCTGCGGGCCACCATCCTCTCCGCCGACCGCGACGTCCGGGCCAAGGAGCTGTTCGGCAAGTACCGCCTCGAGGAAGACATCGCGTCGGGAGGCATGGGACGCGTCGTGCTCGCCACCTACGCGCCGGAAGGCGGCTTCGAGCGCAAGGTGGCCATCAAGCTGGTCCACCCGCACCTGGCGAAGGACCCGATGTTCGTCGAGCGCTTTCGCACGGAGGCGGAGCTGTCGTCCCGTCTCCATCATCCGGGGATCGTCGCGGCCCTCGACTTCGGCAAGGCCAAGGACACCTGGTTCTTCGCGATGGAGTACGTCGATGGTCGTCCCCTGGCCGACATCCTCAAGGACCTCCGGATGGGGCGTCGGCTCATCGAGCCACGGATCGTGCTGGCCATGGGACTGCAGCTGGCGGACGCGCTGGACCACGCCCACGCTCACGCAGCCGGGCCCGACGGGCGGCTGTTGAGGGTGCTCCACCGCGACCTCACCCCGTCCAACATCCTCTTGGACCGCTCTGGGCAGTTCAAGATCAGCGACTTTGGTGTGGCGCGGGCCATGGGGGGCGGCGACAGCCTCCACACCGACCATCTGGTGGGGAAGCCCAGCTACGTGTGTCCCGAGGCGCTCAGGAACCTCCCGATCGACGAGCGAGCCGATCTGTGGAGCCTCGGTGTCGTGCTGTACGAGGCGATAGCGAACCGGCGGTTGTTCAAGCGCCAGGCCGAGTCCGCGACGCTGCTCGCGGTCCTCGAAGACCCGGTGCCCCCCCTCGACGAGGTGCGTCCAGGCCTCGGCGCCGCTTGGCAGCTCTTCTTCGACCGTGCCCTGGCGCGCGACCCCGAGCGTCGGTTCCGTACGGCGGCCGACGTCGCCCGGGCCTTGCGGGAGCTGCAGGCGGTCGAGGGGCGTGCCACACCCGAGGAGGTCTCCGAGCTGTTGAGCTTCGGCGAGGAGGAGCTCCCCCTCGACGACACCACGGGGGACGTCGACCTGCGGGTCCCGCCCCCTCGGGAGCACAGCGCGACGGGCTCCCGGCCCCGGATGGTGGTCGATCCCGAGGGCCCCCCGTCCCAGCCGTAGCTGGCGGTGGACGCATGGAAGCCGCTCGGCGCCCACGAAGCGACAGCATGGTGGGCCCGGTTAGAGGCGACCATGACGACAGTACGCTGGTTGCGCCCCTGGAGGCGGTGGGGGGCCGCCTTGGTGGCGGTGAGCATGGGGTGTGGGGGCGCGCCTCTGCCCGAGCCGTCTGAGCCGTCCCAGCCCTCCGGCCCGGTGCGGCACGTGGTCACGGGCGAGGTCGTGGAGCTTCGGGGCGACGACGTCGTGGTGATCGTGCACGATGCGATTCCCGGCTTCATGGACGCGATGACGATGCCTTTCACGGTCGACGACCCCCTGCTGCTGTTGGGGGTCGACGTCGGCGAGGGGGTGCGCGGCACGCTGATGGTGGGGGACGGCCCGACCCGCTTGGTGGGCCTCACGGTCACCGAGGCGTTGCCGGCGGCCCCGACCCTGCTGCGGCCCCCCAAGGAGCGCCTGGGGGCACCGGTCGGTGAGGTCTTTCCTCGCACCGAGGTGCCCCTGGCGTCGGGTGGCATGATGGTCCTCGGCGATGGGCACGACGCCGGCGGGCCCGTGGCGGTCACGTTCATCTACACCCGCTGCCCGATTCCAGAGTTCTGTCCGTTGGTCACGGCTCGCTTCCAAGCGCTTCAGGAGCAGCTGCCCCCGGGAGCACGGCTGCTCGCCGTCACCATCGACCCCGACTTCGACTCGCTGGCGGTGCTGAATGCCTACGGGGACAAGGCCCACGCCGAGCCCGGGAAGTGGGACTTCGGGCGGGTGCCGAAGGAGGTGTTGGTGGGGCTGGCTGAAAAGGCGGGTCTCGGCGTGCACGGCAAGGGCACCGGCATCACCCACGACCTGGTGCTCTTGCTGCTCGATGCCGACGGGCGGCTCGTGAAGCGGTACTCCGACTTCGAGTGGGAGATGGCCGAAGTGGTCGGGCTTCTGGGCGGCTAGGCCTACAGGCCGAGCTGCCGACCGGCCAAGGCCGAGTTCCTCGGCACCCAGCGCCGCAGGTCGGGGCCGAGCACGACGGGTTGCTCCCGCAGGTGCGCGGGGGTGGGGGACCCGGTGAGTAGGCAGGCGATGCGGACCTCTTCGATGAGCTCGGCGCCGGCCTTCAGGGCTCCCTCTCGACCGCCCTCGTTCCATGCTTTGAGTAGGTTGCGGGCCAGACCGCCGGCGGTCGCGCCGAGGGCGAGGGCGCGGGCCACATCGAGGCCGTTTCGGAGCCCCCCGGTGGCGACGATGCCGAGGCCGAGGCCGTCGAGCTGTGCGACGCTCGCGGCGGTGGGGATGCCCCAGTCCCAGTACAGCTGGCCCAAGGCTTGGGTGCGGGCACGGGCTCGTAGGGCCTCGACGGCCACCCAGCTGGTGCCTCCGGCCCCGGACACGTCGACCCATCGCACCCCCCGTGCGACGAGGCGCTCGCCTACTTTCCGCGACAACCCACAGCCGGTCTCCTTCACGATCACGGGCACCGGCAGCCCCTCGACGAGCCGAGTGATGGTGTCGAGGCCATGGCGGAAGTCGTTGTCGCCCTCGGGCTGGACCACCTCCATGGCGGGGTTGAGGTGGACGCAGAGGGCGTTGCAGTCGGTGCTGCCCACGAGGTCGCTGAGCTGCTGGGTGCTGGCCTTGGCGGCCTGAACCACCCCGATGTTGCCGAGGAGGGTGGCGTTGGGGGCATCTGCACGGACGTCGTACCCGGCGCGGATGCCGTGCTCGAGCAGCGGGCGCATGCTGCCGAAGCCGAAGGCGATGCCGAGTTCCTCGGCGACGCTGGCCAGCTCGCGGTTGATGGCCTCGGCCCGGTCCACGCCCCCCGTCATGGCGGCGATGACCACGGGCGCCCGGAGGGTGCGGCCCACGAAGGGTGTGGAGAGGTCGACCTCCGACACGGCGAGCTCGGGCAGCGCATCGTGCACCAGCTCCACCTGCTCCAAGAGGGTCGTCTTGGTGCGGAAGGCGACGTCGTCGGTGGCGCACAGGTCCAGGTGATCGGCTTTGCGGGCGGAGATATCGGCCACGGTGGTCCTCGTGGGCTCCGGCACCCCGCGTGGGGCTCGGGGGCCGTTCGCGGGGTATCACCTGCGACGGCGGACCGGAGCGGGTCGGGCAGGAAGATGGGGCCCCACGACGTATCCACACACGACCGATCCGAGGAGGAACCGTTGGACCAAGACGACGTGCTGCTGACCGCGCAGTTCGACCCCAAGGTGCGTATCTACTGGTACGTGCAAGAAGCCTTCGTGCACTTCATGCTGATCTTCGGCTTCGTCGGGTTGTTCACCTTTCCGCTATGGATGGTGTTGGGCCCGTTGGTCGTGCAGCGCCGCTACGCCAACCTGTCGTGCGTGCTCACCTCGGATGCCATCCATCTGAAGTCCGGCGGGTGGGTGAAGGTGGAGAAGACGGTGCCCCTGGAGCAGATCCAGGACCTCTCCCTGCGCAGCGGACCCTTCCTGAACGCCTTTGGCCTCGCCAGCGTGAAGGTAGAGACGGCGGGCAACTCGGGGCCCAACCAAGCCGACATGACCCTCCCTGGGCTGGTCGACGCCCGTGAGTTCCGCAACCGCGTGCTCGAGCAGCGACGCACCCTCCGCACGGGGGGCGCGCCTGCGCCCGTGGCGGCCCCCGCATCGGCGATGGATGGCCAGGTCCTGGAGGTGTTGGCGGACATCCGCGACACCCTCAAGCGGCTGGAGGCGCGCCTTCCTCCGGAATGAGCTCGTGGGCTCCTGGGGCGATGGCCACCGGGAGGACGGGGTAGCCCTCGGCCTCGACCGCGGCCTGCCAGCGCGCCACGTGGCCGTGGGGAAGGATGGCGACCACGACATCCCCACCGCCCGCGCCGCTGGGCTTCGCCCCTCCCCCGTGGAGGCGCGTCTGGGCCACGAGGGCTTGGAGCCCGGGCGTCCAGTAGGCGATGCCTGCCTCCTGGGCCATCTCCCCGAGTCGCTGACCCGCTGCGTCGAGGACGCCCATCGGGTCGTCGTGGAAGCCCTGCACGAGGGCGACAGTGTCGGCGACGAATCGTGCAGCCGCGTCGGGGTGGGCCGTGGCCCAGGCCCGGAAGGCGACGACCCGGGGGCCCGTCGTGGCGGACGAGCCGGAGTAGGCCAGGCGGATGGGTGGGGCCTCGATGGGGACGGCCCGGCCGGCCTCCCATCGGAAGACCCCGCCATGGGCTGCCGCCGCGACGTCGATGCCCGAGCCCGAGCCCTGCACTCGGTGGTGCACGTCGTGGGCCATGGAGCGCAGTGCGTCTGCGGTGAGAGGACGCCCGGCGAGGGTGCTCCCTGCCAGGCAGGCCACGACCGTGGCGGCGGCGCTCCCGCCGAGGCCGACCTTGCCTTGGGCGAGGGCAGGGGCTGCGTCGACGAAGTGGTAGTGGGCCGGGGGGGCGCCGACGGCCTCCAGCGCGGGACGCACGAAGCGGTCGTCGCTGGGGGTGGTGATGCGAAGGGTGGGGGAGGGCGTGACCTCGCAGGCGACGCCGCGGTCCACGGCGGCCACCACCGCGGGGGCACCGAGGAGCACCGCGTACTCTCCCAGCACGACGGCCTTTCCCGGGGCGACGAAGCGGCGCATCAGGCGAGCCGGGCCGGGCCACCCGGCGACAGCACGTGGACCCGCTCGGCATGGGGTCGAAGGGCCTCGGCCACGGCCTCCGCGTCGTCGGGGGTGCACAGCACCTTCACCTGGGGCCCGGCGTCCATGGTGGCCCAGGCCCCAATGCCTCGATTCCGCAGGCCGTGGACGGCGTGCAAGCACGCCACGGTGCCCGGCTGCCAGTAGAGCAACGGTGGCCAGGCGGTGTGCATGGCGGCGTGCATCTTCAGGGTGCTCTGCTCCATCACGGTGCCCAGGCGCTTCAGGTCGCGGGCGAGGACCGCAGCGGTGCCTTCTTCGACGTCGGCCTCGGCGGTGTCGACCCACGCCTGGTAGTAGGGAGACGTGGTGCGGCTGCGCTCCATCCCCTCGGTGCTTCCCACCTTCTTGCGGCCTGCATCGACCACCGCCACGACCATGCGCAGGTCCCAGTGGTCCAGGGGGGCCACGGGGCGCCCGACGCTGTCGTGGCCGTCGTCCCTGGTGCCGACGTCCCAGCGCACGTAGCCTCCCCACAGGCTGCGGCACGCGGACCCCGAGCCCTGGCGGGCCAACCGGGAGAGCTCGGTGCGGTCCAGCTCCTGGCCTGCGGCCCGGGTGGCGGCCAGCGCCAAGGCGGCGAAGCCCGACGCGGAGCTGGCGAGTCCCGCACCCCGTGGGAAGTCGTTGGTGGAGGCCACGTGGACCGGTGGGCGGTCGGCGTCGATGCGGTCGAGGAAGCGGAACACCCGGGAGGCTTCCTTGCCGTCGATGGGCTCGCCATCGAGCTCGAGCCGGTCCGCTGGGGCGCCCCAGGTCACGGAGGTCCGGGTGGAGAAGCCGGACAAGGTGAGGGAGAGGCTTCCCACGGCGGGCAGATTCAGCGGGAGGTCGCGCTTGCCCCAGTACTTGACCAGCGCGATGTTGGGATGGGCGATGGCGACGGCGGTGCTCATGGGTGGGCTCCGTGGCGGGGGGCCGGTCGGGCGGGGAGGGCGGCGATGCCTCGGGCGCGTGCGGCATCCAGCACAGGGGTGGGGTCGGCGCAGAGGGCCAAGACCACACCGCCGCCTCCGGCCCCCGCGAGCTTGGCCCCCAGGGCGCCTGCCCCTCGTGCCATGTCGACGAGGTCGTCGAGGGCAGGGGTGCTCACCCCGATGGCCCGGAGCAGGGCATGGTTCTCGTCGAGGAGCGCGCCCAGCGCGGGGGCGTCGTGGAGCACGTTGCGGGCCTCGGCGACGAGCGCACCGATGCGCTCCAGGTGCACGTCGATGTCGGGTCGGCGCGCCGCGACCCCCGCCACCTGGGCTCGGGTGTCTCCGGGAGAGCCGCTGTCGAGGACGACGATGTGCCAGTCCCCGAGCTCCAGGGGCTGCATCTCCATGGGGGGACCCTTTCGGAAGGACAGTCCACCGCCGAGCGCGCTGACGGCCACGTCGAGGCCGCTAGGGTTGCCGTGGAAGGCCCGCTCGATGGGCATGGCCGCGTCGATCAGCGCTTGGCCCTCCAGCTCTGGGTGCTGCGCCCGGACCACGGCCACCGCCAGGGCGGCTGAGGAGCCCATGCCTCGGCCCACGGGCACCTCGGTGCGCACGAAGGCCCGAATGCCCTCGGTCGGGAGCACCGTGCACAGGGCGTCGCGGACCCGCGGGTCGGCGTGGGGCGAGTCGATGACGGTGGGGCCCTGGTGGGGACGCAGCTGCACGGTCGTCGACAGGGTGACCGCGAAGGCCAGAGCGGGATGGCCGTACACCACCGCGTGCTCGCCGCACAGGATGAGCTTTCCGTGGCCCACACCCGTGCCCGGGGACGTCACTCAGGCCTCGCCGCGAAGCTGCAGCAGGACGCGACTCGCCGTCTCGACGCTGAAGTCCCGGGCGCGGACCAGCTCGGTGGTGACGCGGCCGACTTCGTGGGACTCGGCGCCGGCGGTGGCGGCCACCGTGCGGGCGTGCATGCGCATGTGGCCGCACTGGATGCCCTCGGTGGCCAGGGCCTTGAGCGCACCGAGGTTCTGAGCGAGGCCCACGGCGGCGGCGACCCTGGAGAGGTCTTGGGCGCTGGTGGCGCCGAGGATGGCGAGGTTGTGCTGCACGGTGGGGTGGACCCGGATGGGGCCGCCCACGATGCCGAACTGCATGGGCACTTCCAGCGTGCCGACGAGGCATCCGTCGGGGTCGACCTCCCAGCGGGTCATGGGGCGGTACTGGCCGTCCCGAGCGCACCAGGCGTGGGCGCCTGCTTCGATGGCGCGCCAGTCGTTGCCGGTGGCCAGGGCCACCGCGTCGATGCCGTTCATCACGCCCTTGTTGTGGGTCGCGGCCCGATAGGGGTCGACCCAGGCGAAGCGCCACGCCTGGGCGATGGCCTCGACCACTTCGCGCCCGTCGTGCACGTCGGTGCCGAGGAGTGCTGGCTCGATGCGGACCTGGGCCCGGGTCTTCCGGCGATCCGCCAGGTTCGAGAGGATCCGCAGCCCGATGGGCTCGCCGGTGACCTCTTCCACCGTGGGCGCGAGCTGCTCGGCCAAGGTGTTGAGCATGTTGGCGCCCATGGCGTCGGCGCAGTCGAGGAGGACGTGCACGACGACCATGTCTTCGCTTGCGCGTCCCTCTTCTTCGTAGCGGTGGTGGTGCAGCTCGATGCCACGGAGCCCGCCTCCACGCTCGATGAGGCGGGGATGCACGGCCCGCGCCTCTGCCTCCAGGCGTGGCAGCGCCTCCCGGAGCCGCGCCATCGTGGCGTCGGGGTCGGCGCACGGGACCACCTGGATCTGGGCGATCATGACCGAGCCATCGGCGTCGGTCGTGAAGCCTTGGCCTTCCCGCGCGAGGCGCGCCACGTTGGAGACGGCCGCCACCACGCTCGGCTCCTCCATGACCATCGGCACCAACCGGTCGACGCCGTCGATGCGGAAGTTGACGGCCACGGCATTGGGCAAGGTGAACGTGCTCACGACGTTCTCGACCATCATGTCGGCGGCCGACAGCGACAACCCGCCGCCGCGCAACCCCTCGACCGCCTCACTGGAGGCGCCCGCTGCTTCGAGGGCTTTCAGGCGGCCTTCTGGGTCGAGCTTGTAGAAGCCGGGGATGCGGCTGGACATGGGGGCGCTCCGAGCCAGGGGCCTATCCGGTTGGGCCCCGCACCGAAAGCGGCTCAGCTGCCGTACATGCTGTCGAGCACACTGGCGAAGCGTGCCTCCACGACCCGTCGCTTCACCTTGAGGGACGGGGTGAGCATCCCGTTGTCCAGGGTGAAGTCCTCCTCCAGCACCCTGACGTGCTGGGCGTGCTCCCACGGGGGCAGGTCCCGATGGATGGCGTCGATGTAGTCCTGGATCAGCTCCTGGATCTCAGCCCGGGTGTGCAGGGTGGCGGCGTCGTCCGGCACGCCGTGGTCCCGAGCCCAACGCTGGGTGGCGCCGATGTCGAGGGTCACCAAGGCCACGCAGTAGGCGCGGCGGTCGCCGTGCAGCACGGCTTGGCTCACGTAGGGACACCGGCTGCGCAGGAGGCCTTCGAAGTGGGCCGGGGCGATGTTCTTCCCCCCCGCGGTGACGATCAGCTCTTTCTTTCGCCCCGTGATCTCGACGTGGCCGCTGTGGTGGATGACCCCGAGGTCGCCGGTGTGGAGCCAGCCGTCGTCGCTGAGCACCTTGGCGCTCTCCTCCTCCAGGCCCCAGTAGCCCTTCATCACGCCGCGGCTCTTGATCAGGATCTCGCCGTCGTCGTCGATGCGAACATCGCAGTCGGGGAGAGGCTTGCCCACGGTGCCGAAGCGCACATCGCCGGGTCGGTTGACGCAGCTCGCGGCCGCGGACTCGGTGAGGCCGTAGCCCTCCAGAATCAAGATGCCGATGGCGTCGAAGAACTCGGCCACGTCCTTGGAGAGCGGGGCGCCGCCGCTGATCATGAAGCGGATGCGTCCACCGAAGCGCTCGCGGACGTCCCGCAACACCAGCCGGTCGGCCAAGGCGAGCTTCACCTTGGAGAGGCCCCGCGGACTCCGGCCCTGCTGGCGCTTGGCGCTCGCACGACGTCCCGTGCGCATGGCCCACTCGAACAGCTTGCGCTTCGGTGCGGACTGCTTGGAGACGTGGTCGAGGATGCGTTCCCGGGCCTTCTCGAAGATGCGCGGCACGGCGGCGAGCCAGGTGGGTCGCGCGTCGGCGAGGTTGTTCATCAGCTCGTCGACATTGCCGTCGACCACCGTAGGGATGCCCAGCCGGATGAAGGACATCTCCAAGACCTTGGCGAACACGTGGGACAAGGGCAGGAAGAGGAACTGCACGTCGACCGGGGTCATGAAGCCCAGGGCGTCGATGGCCTCCGCTTTGTAGATCCATGCGTCGTGGGTGAGCATCACACCCTTCGGCCGGTCGGTGGTGCCGGACGTGTACATCAAGGTGGCGAGGCTGTCCGGGCCCACGGACTTGCGGGCCTCGGTGTACCCCTCGGGATGCTTGGCGGCCCAGTCTCGGCCTTGCTCCACGAAGGCGTCGAGGGACATCACGAAGCCCTTGCGCCGCTTCTCGTCGCGAAACACCACGACCCGGCGCAGCTCGGGAAGGTCCTCCCGCATCGCCTCGATGCGGGCCGCTTGGACCGGGTCGTCGACGAACAGGATCTTGGAGACCGAGTCCTCGAGGATGAAGCGCGTGTCGGTGTCCGGAGCGTTCGGGTAGATGGTCGTGGTGGCGGCGCCCGAGCACAAGATGGCGAGGTCGGCGAGCACCCAGTCGTGGCTCGTGCGGGCCAGGATGCACACCCGGTCCGCCGGGGCCAGGCCCTCGGAGAGCAGCGCGGTCGCCATCGCCTTGACCTGCTTGCCCGCCTGACCCCAGGTGAGCGAGTGCCACGCCCCCTTCTCGCGGTAGCGCAGGGCTTCTGCATCGGGGGTGCTGCCGATGCGGTGGTGCCACATGTCGGGGACGCTTCGGAAGGAGCTGGCGGACAACACGGGCGACCCCTGGGGGCTGGGGTGGGGGAGGGGAGAGGCTCGCGGGGCTCAGTGACCCCTCAGCTTGGGGTCGAGAGCGTCGCGGAGGCCGTCGCCCAGCAGGTTGAACGACAGCACCGACCACATGATGGCCAGGCCTGGAAAGATAGCCACGTGGGGGGCGTTGCGCAGGGCGTCCTTGCCGTCGGCGACCATCACACCCCAGGTGGATGTGGGCGGGGGCACACCGAGGCCGAGGAAGGAGAGGCCAGCCTCGGCGAGCATCGTCGCGCCGATGGCGAGGGAGCAGTACACGATGACCGGCGCCAGGGCGTTGGGAATGAGGTGTCGGAACAGGATCCGCGTGGACGACAGGCCGAGGGCTTGTGCGGCCTGCACGAACTCCTGCTGCTTGAGGGACAGCACCTGGCTCCGGACGATGCGCGAGACCCCCATCCAGCCGGTGAACGCCAAGATGCCGATGATGAGGAAGATGCCCCACACCCCCTGCAGCCGGAAGAGCCCCACGATGGTGAGCAGAAGCACGAGCTTCGGGAGGGCGAGGAGCCCGTCGGTCACGAACATCAAGCTGCGATCGATGAGGCCGCCACCAAAGGCGGCCAGCGCACCGATGGTCGTGCCCATGGTCGCGGCGATGGTCACGGCCATGAAGCCGATGGAGAGAGAGATGCGGCTGCCGTAGAGCAGGCGGCTGTACACGTCTCGACCGAAGCCGTCGGTGCCCATGTAGAAGGGGGCTCCCGGGGCGAGGTTCTTCGTGCCGACGTCGACGATGTCGGGGTCGAAGGGGGCCAGAAGCGGCGTCAGTGCCGTCACGAGGAGGATGAACGCCACCCCGTAGAAGCCCAGCATCCCGGTGCGGTGACGCGTCAGCGTCCGCAGGAAGATCTCGCGGTTGCTGTTGAACTCGTCGTCGCTGAGCTTGCGAGGGAACGCCCGACGGTACGCGGTGAACCACAACGTCCCCGCGAGCATGGGCCAGGCGAGCAGGGCAAGCACCGCGTGGGGTGACATGCTCCCCGCAGCGCCTCCGAACAGGATGTCGCCGACGCGAGGGAAGCCCGTGACGGCCGCCGCGACGAGCACCGCGTCGAGGAGGAACAGCCCGAGGCCGCTCACCCACTCCCCCACGAGCAAGTGGCCGAGGCCAGGCAAGGCGAGTCCCGCCCGGGTGAGTGCAGGCGCGGTGTCGCTTCGGGTCTTGGTGATTGCGGTCACGTGCCCCTCAGTCGTACTTGATGCGGGGATCGACCACGGCGTAGGCGAGGTCGGCCAGCAGGTTGCCCGAGACGGTCAGGACCGTGAACACGAAGAAGCACGCGATCATCAGCGGCGTGTCCTGGCTGTAGATGGCGCTGAGGATGAGCCGCCCCATGCCAGGCCAAGCGAAGACGGTCTCGATGAGCACGGCGCCGGAGAAGAGGAAGGGCACCGACAGTCCGATCAGCGTGATGACGGGCAGCATGGCGTTGCGCATGGCGTGCTTGACGATGACCGTGCCCTCCCGCAGTCCCTTGGCCCGGGCCGTGCGGATGTAGTCCTGGCGGATGGTCTCGAGCAGGGCCGAGCGCATGTAGCGAGCGGTGCTGCCCGCCGAGGCGAGGCCCATCGCGATCCCGGGGAGGATGAGGTGCTTCAGCCGGTCGATGATGACCTCGGTGCGCGTGCCTCCGACGACCTCCAGCATGGGGTCTTGCATGCCGGACAGCGGCAAGGTGAGGTAGCCCCCCATCTCTGCGCTCATCGCCCCCAGGGCCACTTGGCCGTCGATCCAGCCGGCCCAGTAGAAGCCGACGAGCAGCTGCAGCATCAGCGCCAGCCAGAAGCTCGGCATGCTGTTGAGCAGCAGGGAGCCGATCGAGAGCGACGTGTCGACGACGGTGTTGTGGCGCACTGCTTGGATCGACCCGACCACGATGCCCGTCGGGTAGATGATGAGCAGCGTGACCGCCGACAAGATGATCGTGTTGGGCAGCGTCTCCAAGATGATGTCGAAGACGGGGCGCTCTTGGGCCATGCTGCGGCCGAAGTCGAAGAACATGAGGTTCTTCAACATCGCGCCATACCGGACGATCGAAGGCTGATCGAGCTGGTACTTGGCGACGATGGCCTGACGCACCTCGGGCGGCGTCTCGGGCGTGAAGAACTTGTCCGCCACGTCACCGGGGGACAGCTCCACCAAAATGAAGATGAAGGTGATCACCCCAAGGATCAATGGGATGGCCAGCAACAGCTTGCGTACGGCGTACTTCAGCACTCAGAGCTCAGGCGGAAGAGGGGGCTTGGGGGCGCGCCCTCCGGGGGGCGCGCGGGCCTCGGGAGGGGCCGCATCAGCGCTTGTACTTCACCTTGTCCGGCGGGACTTCCCACTCGTGCAAGCGGTTGAGGGTCGAGAGGACGTCGATGGTGACGTTCTCGAAGCGGTCGTGCACGCCGACGATCTCGTCCTGCCACCACAGGAAGGCGTAGGGCTGGTCTTCGTAGACCTTCTCCTGCAGCTCCTTCCAGATGGGGGCGGCGTCCTTCGGGTTGGGCGTGGATAGGCCCTTCTTGATGAGCGCGTCCACTTCCTCGCTGCAGTAGCCAGTGAAGTTGAACTCGTTCTTGTGGTCGTCCTTGTCGCAGGCCCAGAAGGACGACGGGTCGACGAAGAGGGCCGCAGACCACCCGGCCAGCGCAGCCTCGTAGTCGCGCTTGCGAAGGTTCTGGAAGAACGTGTTCGACTCGGCCTGCTCGAGGTTGACCTCGATGCCCACGGCCTTCAGCTGGGCCTGGATCAAGACGGCCGTGTTGGCGCGGCGCTTGTTGCCCGTGTTGGTGCTGAGGGTGAACGAGAACTTCTTGCCACCCTTGTCGAGGATGCCGTCGCCGTCGCTGTCGGTCCAGCCCGCCTTGGCGAGCATCTTCTTGGCCTTCTCGGCGTTGTGCGGCAGGGCCTCGAGGTCGTTGTGGTGGACCCCACACAGGGCCGGCGTGATGGTGCCCACGGAGCGACGCCCATACGACTCGCCGCTCTTGCTGGTGAGCAGCTTCTCGATCATGCCGTCGATGTCCATCGCCAGCGACAGCGCCGTGCGGACCTTCTTGTCCTCGAACAGCGGGTTCTTCAGGTTCCAGGCGACGTAGTCCATGCTGCGCCAGCCGCGACGAACCAGACGAATCTCGGGGTGCTCTTCGCGGAGGCGGTCGGCATCTTCGACGAGGATCTGCTCCATCAAGTCGACCTTGCCGCTCTCGAGCTCGATGAGGCGCGTGCTGTACTCCGGGATGATCCGGAAGATGACCCGGTTGAGCTTCGGCTTGAACTCTTCCGGCCCCGAGAAGTTGGGGTTGGGCTCCAGCACGAACGACTCGTTCGGCTTCCAGCTGGCGAGCCGGAAGGAGCCGTAGGACACGGGCTTGTTGGTGTTCTCGTTGCCGCGGAGTGTGGCCCGGTCGGCGTCGCCGAACACGTGCTTGGGCACGGCGCCCAGGGCCGCGTGGGCCATCTGCGTGTCACGGTCGAAGGCGTGGGTGAAGTGCCACTCGATGTGGGTCGCGTCGATGACCTTCGGGCGGCCTTCCGGCTTCATGTGCTCGATGTGGTTCATCCGCGGGCTGCCCACGGTGGCGTCGGACACCAGCTCGTAGGCGAACGACAGGTCCTCTGTGGAGAGCGACTTGCCGTCTTCCCAGGTGAGATCGTCGCGCAGCTCCATGCTCAGCACGGTGCCGTCATCCGACCAATCCCAGCTCTTGGCCCAGCCCGGGGTCTTCTTGATCGAGCAGTCGAACTCGGGCCAGTAGAGGGGGAAGGTGATGTTCTGCAGCACATTCGCGTCGGCCGCGGTCTCGTAGACCACCGGGTTGAGGTAGCCGATGTCGGATTGGTAGGCGACGACCAAGGTGTCGCGGGTGCCCGACGCACTTCCCTTGGCGGGATCAGCGGGGTTGCCGTCCGGGGACGGCGCATCGGCGCTACCTCCAGAGCAGGCGGCAAGGGCGAGAGCGGGGAGCAGACGGAGCACGGACCGGATCATCGGACCTCCAGCGATGGGCAGGTGTACCAGGAACCCATGGCCACGCACAACCCGGTGCCCCCCATGCCGGGTGGGCCCTCCAGAGATCACCGGACCGCTGGGGTTCGACCGCTGACGACCCGGGCGATGCCACCGAGGTCGTCGTGGGTGGCGAGCTCGGCGAATCCGGCGCGTCGAAGGAGGTCGGTGACCCGGCCCGCCTGATCGTGACCGACCTCGAGGAACACGCCCCGGTGGGCTCGTCGGGCGGCCTGCGGAATGAGCTGGCGGTAGGGCTCGAGGCCGTCGGCGCCACCGTCCAGGGCCGTGCGCGGCTCCCAGCGGCTCACCTCTGGCTGCAGGTCGGCGATGTCCCGGGACGGGATGTACGGGGGATTCGACAAGACCCAGTCGATGCGGCGGTCGGCGGGAACCGGGGCCAGCAGGCTGCCGCGCAGCACCGCGACCCTGTCCTGGAGGTCCAGGGCCTCGACGTTGCGCTTGGTGACCCGCAGGGCGACCTCGTCGATGTCGATGGCGAACAAGCGCACGGCGGGCCGGGCATGGGCGACCGCGAGTCCGATGGCGCCCGAGCCGCACCCGACGTCGGCGACGTAGATGGGGCCAGGCTCGTCGGCCGGCACGGCCTTCAGGAACGCCTCGACCAGGGCCTCGGTGTCGGGCCGCGGCACCAGCACGCCGGGCTCGATGAGCAGATCGATGGCGTGGAATGCCTGAGAACCAAGGATCCAGGCCAGTGGTTCGCGGCTCCCGCGTCGCCGCACGAGGGCTCGCAGCGCCTCGAGCTCTTCGGCGTCCATCGGTCGGTCGTGGGCGAGGTAGAGCTGCAGTCGCTCCATGCTCAACGCGTGGCTGAGGAGAAGCTCGGCCTCGCGACGGGGACTCGGGATGCCGCGCTCCCGGAGCCAGCGCTCGGTGCGCAACAGCACGTCCACGAGGCGTACGAGTTCAGCCACGGGTCAGGTGAGGTCTTGCTGGGCGAGCTGCTCGGTCTGCCAGGCGGCCGTGAGGGCCTCCACGAAAGGGGACAGGTCGCCGGAGACGACGCTCTCGAGCTTGTACAGCGTGAGGTTGATGCGGTGGTCTGTGACGCGGTTCTGCGGGTAGTTGTAGGTGCGGATCCGCTCGCTCCGGTCCCCCGAGCCGACCATCGCCTTGCGGGCCGCGCTCTCCTCCGCGTGCTGCTCGCCCTGGAGTTTCTCCAGCAGCCGAGCCTTCAGCACCCGCATCGCTTTCTCGCGGTTCTTGTGTTGGGACTTCTCGTCCTGGCACTGCACCGTGATCTTGGTCGGGAGGTGCACGATGCGCACCGCTGAGTCGGTGGTGTTGACCGACTGTCCGCCGGGGCCGCCGGCTCGCATGGTCTGGATGTCGAGGTCGCCTGCCTCGATCTTCACCTCGACCTCGTCGGGCTCTGGCAGCACGGCGACGGTGGCGGCCGACGTGTGGATCCGCCCCTGGGTCTCGGTGGCGGGAACGCGCTGCACCCGGTGCACCCCGGCCTCGAACTTGAGCAGGCTGTATGCGTGCTCGCCCGTGACGGCGGCCACGACTTCCCTGAGGCCTTGAAGCGTCTTGCCCGATCCACCGCCCACGGTGATGGGGCTGGTGCTCATCGCTTCGACGCGCAGGCCGTTGGCTTCTCCGAAGCGGCTGTACATGCGGAAGAGGTCGGCCGCGAACAGCGCGGCTTCGTCGCCACCCGTTCCTGCGCGGATCTCGAGCATGAGGGGCCGACCCTCGTAAGGATCCCGCGGCAGGAGGAGCAGGCGCAGTGCGGCACGGGCGTCCGATGCTTGCTCTTGGAGGCTCTCCACCTCCATCTTCGCGAGCTCCCGGACCTCGGGATCTTCGTCGCCCGCGAGCTCCTGGGCTTCCACCAGTTCGTCTTCGAAGCGCGCCGCAGCACGCCACGTGTCGACGATGTGGCGCACGTGGGACGCCTCTTGGGACACCTCACGGTAGCGCCGGCCATCGGACGCCACGGCGGGGTCCATCATCTGGCGGTCGAGTGCCTCGAGGCGTCTCTCGAAGGCCAGCAGCTTTTCGTCCATGGCCTCTCCCTATGGGGTCCGGCCCGCAGGTCGGCTGAGGGTTCCGCCCCCAACAGGGACGGGTAGCTGGCGCCACCACGTGGCGCACCTCGGCCGATGAGGCACCCGGCAGGTCAGGAACAGACGCGACCGTGAGGGACGTGCGAGCACGCCCCTGTCGATCAGTTCTCTTCCTTGGCCTCGGCTTCGGCTTCGGCTTCCATCTCGGGAGGCTTCGCGAAGCCGTACTTCTTGTAGAAGCGCTCGACGCGGCCTTCGGCATCGAGGAGCTTCTGCGTGCCCGTGTAGAACGGGTGCGACTCGCTGGAGATGTCGATGGTGAGCAGGGGGTACTCCGCGCCCTCGTACGTCGTCGTCTCGCGGGTCTGCGCGCAAGACTTGCCGAGGAACTCGAAGTCGGCGGAGATGTCGCGGAACACCACGAAACGGTACTCTTCGGGGTGGATTTCGGTCTTCATCGTTTCTCCAGGATGCTTCGACGTCGCGGACGCTGAGTGCTGTCGGATTGGCCCGATCAGGTCACGCTGCGCGCACGTGGGACCGGCCCTCTTGACCTGTTGGGGCCCTGATGTCAACGGGATCCCCCGCCTGCCAGGACGGGCCGAGACTACGAGCTGGTGTGCTTGACCAGGCTGGTGGCGTCTGCCACGAGGTCGCCCGTGAGGCTGGCACGCCATTTGGCACGATCCGCCTGCTCGTCGTCGTCGAGGAGCCGGCCCGCGCGGCGGGTGCCGGAGCGGCGAACGTCGACCGGGGGCTGGATGCCGCGGTCGCCCAGCTCCCGAGAAAGGTAGAGCGTCCAGTTCACGACGTCCCGGAGATCCCGAGCCAGAGCGGCATCGAGGGTGTCGCCTTCGTCGGCTGCCACCACGGCGATCACCGTGAGGGATCCGCCCTCCTCGAGGGCGCGTGCGGCCCCGAGGTAGCGCCGGAGCCGGTCCAGCGGTGCCGTGTCGACGCCGTTGACGGTGCGGCCAGAGGGGGCGACCTCTGCCACACAGAAGCGCAGGAGGCGCGAGAGGCTGTCGACGAGAAGCACGGCATCGTCGCCGCGCTCCACCATCCGACGGGCTCGCTCGAACACGATGTCGGCCACTTGCACATGGCGCGCAGGGGGCTCATCGAACGGCGTCGCGACCACCTCGAGGTGCTCCTTGGAACGCCACTCGTGGATGTCTTCGGGGCGCTCGCCGATCAGGAGCACGGTGACCGCGAGGTCGGTGTCGGTGGACAGCGCCTCCGCGATGCCGTGGAGGAGCTCGCTGGGGTCGGTGCCGGGCTCCGCCAGCACGATGCCACGCTGACCGAGCCCGATGGGGGCGGCGAGGTCCATGGCTCGCATGGGCGCGGCTTCGCCAAGACGAAGGCGATCATCGGGGTGGATGGCGGTCAGCGTCTCGAAGGAGGGCGGTTCTCCGCCGGGAGCCTCCCCGTTGACGGACTCCACCCGGAGCAGCGCCGTGTAGCGCTCGCCTTCCTTGGGCGGGCGAACCACGCCGATCACCGTGTCGCCCGTTTGGAGCTTGAAGCGACGGATCTGGGACTGGGAGACGTAGATGTCTTCCGGTCCGGGCAGGAAGTTGTCGTGGGGGGAACGGAGGAAACCGAACCCTTCGCCATGAACCTCCAGGACGCCCCGGCCGTAGCTCTGCTCCTCGCTCGCGGACGCTTCTTGCCCGATCGCGAAGACGAGGTCGGCGTGCCGCATGGCCTCGCCGCCCTTGATCTTCAGCCCCTCGGCTCGAGTGCGAAGCTCGTCGAGCGGGGTGTCGTGTAGGGCAGGGAAGTCGACCGGCATGACGTTCCTGGGAGCGTCCCTCGAGGGCTGCGGTGCCGTGGGCAGGCAGTGAGGGATGCGGGGGGAGGGGCGGGTGCGGATGCGCCGCCGCGAGGTGCAACGGATGGCAGTATCCTGACCCCGCCGGGAGGTGTCAACCGATCGGAGCCCTCAAGGGGTGTCCGATCCCCCGCCCAGAAGCTCCAGGAGCTGCGCCTCGTCGAGGGTTGCGACGCCTAGCTCGACGGCCTTCCTTAGTTTGGTCCCCGCTTTTTCTCCGGCGACGAGGTAGTCGGTCTTCTTGGACACGGAGCCGGTGACCTTGCCCCCCGCGGCTAGGATCCTCTCCTTGGCCTCGGATCGTTGCATCGTGGGCAGGGTGCCCGTCAGCACGAAGGTCTTGCCTTCCACCCCAGCCACCGGTCCAGCGTCGGGAAGCGCCTCCCGGGCGGTGAGGGACGGGAACGCGACCCCAAGGGTCCGCAGCGCTTCGACCTCTCCTCGCTTTCCTTCATCGTCGAAGAAGGACCGGATCCGGCCGGCGACGACCGACCCGACGCCATGGACGCTGGCGAGCTGCTCCTCGGTGGCCGTGACGAGGGCGTCGAGGGAGCGGAAATGATCCGCCAGATCGCGGGCCGTGGCCTCCCCGACCTCGGGGATCCCGAGTGCGATCAGGCAGCGATGGAGGGGCTGATTCTTGGAGGCGTCCAGGGCGGCCAGCAGGTTGTCGGCGGACTGGGAGCCCATGCGCTCCAGGGCGACGAGCTGCCCTCGAGTGAGCCGGTACAGGTCGGACACCCTGGTGACCATGCCCCGGTCGACCAGCTGATCCACGAGCTTGTGGCCGAGGCCGTCGACGTCCATCGCGACCCGCGATGCGAAGTGCCGTACCCCTGCGCGAAGCTGGGCACCGCAGGACAGGCTGTTGGTGCAGCGGGTGGCGGCCTGCTCTGGATCGCGGAACAGGTCCGAGCCGCAGTCCGGGCAGTGATCGGGGAAGTGGGTGACCGGCCTGTCTTCGTGTCCGTCGTCGTCGATCCGGTGCACCACCTTCGGGATCACGTCGCCGGCGCGCTCCACGGCCACGGTGTCGCCGACACGAAGGTCCAGGGTGCGCACCATGTCCTCATTGTGGAGGGTCGCGCGGGAGACGGTGACGCCTCCCACCCGGACGGGTGCCAAGACGGCCACCGGGGTGATGGCGCCGGTGCGGCCTACCTGAAAGCGGACGTCGTCGAGGCGGGTGGTGACCCGGGGGGGCGGGTACTTGAAGGCGATGGCCCAGCGGGGGCTGCGCGTCACGAATCCGAGACGCTCTTGGAGCGCCACCACGTCGACCTTCACGACCGCGCCGTCGATCTCGTAGGGGAGGTCGTTGCGGGCTTCGCCCAGGGCGCGCACGGCTTCGATGGCCGCTTCGATTCCTTCGGCGACCCGGTTCTCGGGGTTCACCGGCACGCCGGCGGCGGCGATCTGGGCGAGGATCGCGGTGTGGCTGTCGCCGAGCGAGGGGCCCTCGTGGGCCCCGCGGCTGTGGGCGAAGAAGGTGAGGGGACGGGCCGCAGCGACGGCCGGGTCGAGCTGCCGCACGGTGCCGGCGGCGGCGTTGCGTGGGTTCTCGAAGGGCTTCTGTCCTCGGCGGACACGCTCCTCGTTCATCGTCTCGAAGCCGCGCAGGTCGTAGAAGATCTCGCCGCGGATGGCGGTCCACGGGGGGGGCGTGCCGGCGAGCTTGCGCGGGATGGCGCGGATGGTGCGGACACTGTGGAGGATCTCCTCACCGACCTCGCCGTTGCCGCGGGTGCCCGCGCCGGTGAGCGCCCCCGATTCGTAGACCAGCTCGCAGGCCAAGCCGTCCAGCTTGGGCTCCACGACGTAGCGAATCGGCGTGTCGTCGCCGAGAAAGCGGCGGCAGCGGGCGTCGAACTCGCGTAGCTCGTCGTCGTCGAAGGCGTTGGCGAGCGACAGCATGGGCTGCCGATGCTCGAACGGTTGGAGCGACGAGACCGGGGCGCCACCGACCTGAAGCGTAGGTGAGTCCGGGCGGATGCGGTCCGGGAGCCTGGCCTCCAGGAGCTCGAGCTCGCGGTACAGGAGGTCGTAGGCGCGGTCGTCGATCTCCGCGGCGTCGAGCTCGTGGTAGAGGCGGTTGTGTCGGATGAGGTCGACGGTGAGCGCTTCGAGCCGCGCGGCCGCATCGGCTTCCGAGAGGCGGTTCACTTGATCGCGGAGCATCTGCGGGGTCATCGCGCCACCTCCCTGCGGTCGGGCCGGCGCCATTCGTATCCAGAGCGCCTCGGGTCAGCATCCATCTGTGAGGATGGGGTCGCGATGTGTCGCTGGGCTGGTCGGTGCCATGCGGTCCCGGTAGATTGCGCAGGCGCCGGCCACGCCGACGTACCCCCGACCCGACTCCGCCCGTGAGGCTCCGTGTTGCCACGACATTCGATGCTCCCCTTGGTCAGCCTGCTGGCCGCGACCTTCTTCGCATGCACCGGGGCCGAGCCGGTCGTCGACGGAGGGGCCCCGGAACCCGCGGCTCCCTCCCCTGAGCCGGATGCGCCGGCCGGAACCGCCGCAACGCCGGCCAGGGATGGCGCCCTGCCGCCCGGGACCGAGCTGCCCGACCCCGCCACCCTCCCGGACGTCGTGCTGATCACCCTCGACACCACGCGGGCCGACCGCCTGGGGAGCTACGGCTACGGCAAGGCGAAGACCGATGCCCTCGACCAGGTCGCCGCCCGCGGTCGCCGCTACGAGCGTGCGTACTCGCCGCTGCCCCTGACGATTCCGAGTCATGCCACGTTGTTCACGGGCACTTACCCTCCCACCCACGGCATCCGATCCAACAGCGATCAGGTGCTGGGCGACGAGTTCGTCACGCTTGCGGAGCGGCTCAGCGCTGTGGGCTACCGCACCGGCGCTTCGGTGGCTGCGTTCGTCACCACCCGCCGCTTCGGCTTCGGGCAGGGCTTCGACGTGTACTACGACAACATCAAGATCGACCAGGACCACTGGCACTCCGAGCGGCCTGCCAACATCGTCGTCGACGACATCCTCGGCTGGGACGCGATGGAGGATGCGTCCGCACCTCGCTTCGCCTGGGTGCACCTGTACGACGCCCACTTTCCCTACGTGCCGCGCAAAGGCTACTTCGACAAGGACGATGCTCGCCCCTACGACGCAGAGCTGGCCTGGGTCGACGATCAGGTGGACCGGCTGCTGAAGGGATTCTCGGACCGGCCCACGGTGGTGGTGGTGGTGGGGGACCACGGGGAGAGCCTCGGTCAGCACAACGAGCTCTCTCACGGCATGCAGATCTACGATGTGACGCAGCGGGTCCCGTTCTTCATGGCGGGCCCGGGCGTGCCCGAAGGCGAGGTGGTCGAGGAGCCTGTGTCCATTGCGGATGTCGCTCCGATCCTGCTCGACACCCTGGGGCTGCCGGGCCTCGCCGATGCGGAAGGGGTGGTGTCTCGGGCCGAGGATTCCCCCATCTACATGGAGGCTTACGAGATCGCGCACCGCTTTTCGCTCGCCCCGCCCGTCGGGGTGGTGATGGGCTCGCTGAAACTGATCGACCTGCCGAAGCCCGAGCTGTACGACCTCGACGCGGATCCGAGGGAAGAGTCGAACCTCGCAGACCAGCGCCCACAAGAGGTGGAGCGACTCCGCCAGGCCCTCGCCGGTCTGGGGTTCGCGCCCCCGACCGCCTCCCCGGGCATGGGGGGCGTGGCGGAAGGGGACCTCACCTCTCAGCTCGAAGCGCTCGGCTACACGGCCGGCGCTCAGGACTTCGACCCGGACGTGATGCTGCCCGACCCGAAGGACCACGCGAAGCTGCTGGGCAAGTCTCAGAAGTCCGACCGCATGGCCCGCCAGGAGAACTACGAAGAACAGGCGAGACTGCTGGGCGAGCTCGCCGAGGAGTACCCCGACGTTCTGGAGTTCCATGCCCGACTCGCCAGGGCTCGCCTGCGCTTGAAGGACATCCCTGGCGCGGAGAAGGCCGTCGACGCAGGGTTGAGGGTCGACCCCAACAACGTCCGCCTGAAGGTCGACAAGGGTGCGGTGCTGGCAGCCCAGAGGCGCTTTCTCGAGGCCTCGGTCGTGTTCGACGAGGTGTCGGAGGACGTGCATGCCCTCTCTCCGCGGATCCGGGTGATGGCGGTCATGGCCCGACTGCAGTCTGGCGACATCGAGGGGGGCCTCGAGCTAGGTGAGCGCTACCTCACCGAGTTTCCTGATGACTACAACCTCGCCGGCATGCTTGGGGTCCTGTACGTGAACCGTGGGGACTTCATGCGGGCCCTTCCATACTTGGAGCGAGGCATTCTGGCGGACGTTCCTGAGCGAGACGTTGGCCACCATCTCGCGGCCGCGGCCGCGGGGCGCGGGGACCGGGCGGGCAGCATCAACCTTCTGTCGGGGGAGGTCCGGAATTACCCCGACAACCTTCGCTCGGTGGCCGCGCTCGGCCGCCTGCTGTTGGCGGATCAAGAGCCCGAGCGGGTGCTCGATCTCGTGGCGCCAGCGCTTCAGCGCAGCCCGAAGGTCCCAGACCTCTACTTCCTGAAGGCCCAGGCCCAGTTCAACCTCACCCGGCTGGCCGCGGCGAGGACGACCCTGGATGCGGGCCTGGCGTTGAGCGACACCCCACCGGCCGACCTGGTCATGCTCGATGCCAATGTCCTGGGCAAGGAGGGCAAGCCGGACGAGGCGAAGGCCGCCTATGAGCGCGCCATGGCCCTTCGAAAGCAGGAGCAAGCGACCCACGCAGCGAAGTCCAGGGCCAAGGCAAAGGCTGTCGGGGCGAAGCCCTGACCCGCGTCGTCTCGCCATGCTACAGGTCGGCCATGCATCGCTCCACGATCGCCCTGTACGCCCTCGGGGTCGCCGGCCTGCTGTCGTTGGGGACGGTGGCCCACGCCGAGCCGCAGGTCCAGCGTGGCGTCGGCCCTTCGATGGGCCCCTCGGTGGGCCCTTCCGGCAACGTGCGGGTCCAGGTCTTGAATGGGCAGCGACAGCTGGCGGGCGGGCAGCCCCGCCGCGCCATGCAGAGCTTCCAAGCGGCCCTCGACCAGCGGCCAAACCACGAGCGCGCCCTTCTCGGCCTGCTCGAAGCCATGGCAGAGGCCCACATCTGTGTGGGGTCGGACGCCGCGTTCCAAGCCATCGAAGGCTCGGTGCGCAGCAACGCCATCGCCAACGGCGCGCGGGGCGCCTGCGCCGAGCATCTGGGGGAGCTGGATGCGGCGCTGGCGCACTATGCGGAGGCCATCCGACAGGCCCCCAGTGAGCCACGGTACCGGTACGCGCGGGCCAACCTTCTCTCCAGGATGGGAAGGGCAGAAGAGGCGGAGGCCGAGCGGGTCGCCCTGTTCGGGGCAGAGCGAGGCCCTGGCTTCGCCTTCCTGGCGGAAGCCGACGACCTGTGGCGTCAGGGGGACCCAGGATTCCTCGCGGCACTTCAACAGGCTGGGCCCTTCCTGTTCGTCGAGGATGTTCGAAGGGCCCAGTACGTGTTGGAAGCCAAGCAGACCCTCGAGGAGGAGTGCACGGAGAAGCCCGACATGGTGCTGCGGCTCTCCCTGGTCAACCCCGAGCTGGCGGCACGCTCTTCGGAGTGCCGTCGTCGCGCGGGAGATCTCGCGGGCGCTGCGGAGGTGGTCGACCGCGGCAACATGAGGGTCTTTCGGGACTCCCCGGCGGTGGCATCCATCATCGCCCGCATTTTGGTCGACTCGGGCGAGGTGGAGGAGGCTGAGCGGATGATGGCCGGACAGCCCGACGCGCTGGCTCCCGTCCTGGCCTCTCGCTGGTACCTGGCGCGGGCCCGTGCCGATGAGGAGGGCATGCGGGTGTGGTCCGAGCGGTATGGCGCTCATCCGGCGCATCGAGGCGAGCCCCTGGATGCTCTGCTTCCGTTGGGTGGGTAGCGCGCTCCGACGGCGTCCAACGCCACCCGCACATGGGGGGGGGGGCGATCGGAAAGGGCCCAACGACGAACGCCCGGCACGAGGCCGGGCGTTGTGCGGTCCGAGGGGAGCGGGGCTCCCCAGGGTCCTAGAGGTAGTAGATGAAGTAGTCGAAGTACAGGGTGTACTCGAGCTGGTCGCCCGTGAGCAGGGTGTCCGGCAGGCCGGAGTAGACGCCGTAGAGGCTGTCCGGGGCGGCGTACCAGCCGAGGTACGTGCCCGCGCTGCCCTGGTAGTCGACCCAGTAGACCAGGATGTTGTCGGCAACGGTGCCGCCGGTGGTCAGGTCGAAGGAGTAGTCCTGGACGAAGCCGTAGGACTGGACGAACGAGAGGCCTTCCGCCGCTGCAACGTCGACGAACGCGGCGCAATCGGCCCCGGTGACCGCAGCGCTGTGGAAGCCGACGTCGAAGGCGAACTCACAGGACTGCTTGGCGTAAGCGCAGGTCGTGAGGTCGGACGTGTTGGGCTCGGCGGCGAGAGGAGAGTTCGCCTGCTCGGTGGCCTGCAGGGCGATGTCGCAGGCATAGCCGTTGGCGAAGCCCAGGAAACTCTGGGTCTCCGTGCCGGTGTAGGTGCCGGCGCCGGGGTCGACAGTGGCCTCGCCCGTGATGGCGAAGAGGTAGACGCCGGTCTCGATGGCGTAGCCGGTGTCGGTGTCGGTGTCGCTGTCCGTGTCCGTGTCCGTGTCGCTGTCGCTGTCGGTGTCGGTGTCGGCGTCGCCACCATCATCGTCATCGTCGCCGGTCGGCTTGTCTTCGGTGCCGGAGCAACCCGTGTTGATCACGAGCGCAGGTGCGACGGACAGCACGAGCAGGAGCTTCAAGGAAGGAAGGGAGAGGTTGCGCATGGGATGCTCCTCGAGTTCGAGAACTTCGGTGGCAGATCGGGTTCGAGGCGCAACCTACAGTCCTGATCCGTCACCTGCAACAAGATGTGGTCAGGACCCTGTCAGCAGCTGGGCGAGGTGCTTGCGCTGGGCATGGGCTTCGGGGTCGTGATACGCGGGGGCCCCGGGTCGACCGACCCGGGTGCGCGTCTTGCCTGTGGCCGGAGAACAGAGTTTCCTCCTTGGCTGCAGCACACGAGGCGCCGTTGGATTTGCGGCACACCAAGGAGGCTACCTGTGCACGATGTTCTCGCCCGTCTGGGCATCGAGTCGACCCACTCCGGAGCCGCTGGAGCGGACGGCTTCATCCCGACCAGCGGTCGGATCCAGGAGATCCACTCGCCCGGCACCGGCGAGCTCCTCGCCCGAGTTCAACTGGCGACCGTGGACGAGTACGACCAGGTCGTGAAGGACGCTGCCGAGGCCTACAGCCGTTGGCGCGTGCTGCCTGCCCCGAAGCGCGGCGAGATCGTGCGCCTGGTGGGCGAGGCCCTCCGAGCCCACAAGGACGATCTCGGTCGCCTCATCAGCCTGGAGGTCGGCAAGGTGCTCTCCGAGGGCCTCGGCGAGGTGCAGGAGTCCATCGACATGGCCGACCTCTGCGTGGGCATGAGCCGCCAGCTGTGTGGCAACACGATGCACTCTGAGCGTCCCGGCCACCGCATGTACGAGCAGTGGCACCCCCTGGGTGTGGTCGGCGTCATCACCGCGTTCAACTTTCCGAACGCCGTGTGGGCCTGGAACGCAATGGTGGCCGCGGTGTGTGGCGACACCATCGTCTGGAAGCCGTCCCTCAAGGCGCCCCTCACGGCCATCGCCACCCATCGCATCTGCGACCAGGTGTTCCGCGACCATGGCTTCCCCGGCGTCCTCGGGCTCGTGATCGGCGACGACGCCGACGTGGGCGACACCATGATCCGCGACCGGCGCATGCCGCTCATCTCTGCCACCGGCAGCACCCGCATGGGCCGCCACGTCGGCCAGGTGGTCGCCGGGCGCATGGCGCGCTCCCTGCTCGAGCTCGGCGGCAACAACGCCGTCATCGTGCACGAAGACGCCAACCTCGACCTCGCCCTGATGGGCGTGGCCTTCGGTGCCGTAGGAACGGCCGGCCAGCGCTGCACCAGCACCCGCCGCCTGTACGTGCACGACGCGGTGTACGACTCCTTCGTGCCGCGCCTCGTGGCGGCCTACAAGAGCATGCCCATCGGCGACCCCCTGGCCGACGGCACCCTCGTGGGTCCCCTGATCGACGCCGATGCCGTGCAGATGTTCGAGGCCGCCGTGGCGCGCGCCAAGGAAGAGGGCGGAAAGCTGCTCGCAGGCGGGCAGGCAGTCGACCGCCCTGGCTTCTACGTGCAGCCCACCGCCTTCGCTGCGGAAGAAGGCATGGCGATCACTCGGGAAGAGACCTTCGCCCCCATCTTGTACGTGTTCCGCTACGAGGATCTCGACAAGGCCATCGACGCTCAGAACTCGGTGGACCAGGGCCTCTCGTCGGCCATCTTCACCGACGGCTTCCGGGCGTCGGAGCAGTTCCTCTCCGCCGCTGGGTCCGACTGCGGCATCGCCAACGTGAACATCGGCACCTCCGGGGCCGAGATTGGCGGCGCCTTCGGCGGCGAGAAGGACACCGGTGGCGGCCGTGAGGCCGGCTCGGATGCCTGGAAGGCGTACATGCGTCGGCAGACCTGCACGCTGAACTACACCAAGGAACTTCCCTTGGCTCAGGGCGTCACCTTCGACGTCTGACGGCAGGTGAGGGCCCCGTCGTTCGGCGGGCCCTCACCCCTTCGTTCTTCCTTTGTCGGATCCGGCCGCGCCGAGGGCTATCCCTCGAGGGCGGCGACCCCGTCGGCGGCGGCTTCTGCGGTCGCCAAGGCGCTGTTGGCTTGCTGCAGCGCCTTCTTGGCTTCGGCTCCAGCCTCTTCGGCTGCACCCTTGACGCCCATGATCTGTGCGGTCGACGCTTGGATGGCGCCCATCGCCATCCCGAGTCGCTTCTCCACCTTCTCGAGTCGGGTGGTGAGCTCGTTGCGCTGTTGACGGCTGGCCTCCAGATCGGCCTCCAGCTCGGCCATGCGTGCCTTCAACGGTCCATCCAGGTCCATCCAGCTGGCCATGCGCCTACGAATCCCCATCGAGGACCTCCTCTTGCCACGGGGGTACCGTGGCCGGTGCAAATGTGGCGAACACACCCTCCGCGATGGCCTCGACCTCGCCCCCCTCGACGGGAATGGCCCACAGACGCGGCGTGCCGCGGGGGTCGTCCCGGTCGACCCACCCGCCCGGCACGACCAGGTGGGCGCCATCGGGGCTCAGGAGGGGGTGGGACAAGGCGAACTGTTCGAAAAAGCGAAGGTAGAAACGAAGGTCTCGGGTGGGGAAGACCTCCCCGAGCACCCGCGTGTGGCCATCGAGGCCGACCCGGGACCAGGCGACGGTGCCGTCGCTGGTGCGCTGAGCGGTGATCAGGCCCGAGCCATCCGGGAGCCAGAAGAACGCCACGAGGTGCTCTCGGGTCACGGTCTCGGACAAGCCTGTCCAGGGGTCGATCAGCTCGATGCCGTGGTACGCCTGGCCAGTGCCGTCGGGGGCGATGGACCAGGCGAGCTTCGCGCCGTCCGGTGAGGGGAGCAGGGCCGCGAGCCCATCGGCCGAGCGGAGCTTGCGTGTGGGGCCTCCGGCGAGGGGGGCCACATGGAGCTCGGGTCGGCCAGCGTCGATGCGGACGTAGGCGACCTCGTCGCCCAGCACGACCGGTGCGCAGAAGTTGCCCGGCACCCCAGCGAGCTGCAAGCGACGGCCGTCGTCGTCGAGCACGATGAGGGCTGGTGGTCGCTGCCTGTCGTCGACGGTCTCTCCGACGAAGGCGACCAGGGCATCGCGGGCGCCCTGGAAGAAGAGCGGGGAGCCTGTGAGGCGACGGCGGAGGACGCCGGGGGCGTCGAGCCAGGCCTGCTCCAAGATCAGCAGGTCGCCGTCTTGGGTCAGGATGTTCAGCGACGTCCCGTCCGTCGACCATTGGAGGTAGATGGGCAGGCGCTCCGTGAGCTCGCACACCTCCAACGCATCGATTCCTTGGACGTCGGTGACGCGGACGTGGCAGGCCATGGCCCCGTCTTGGCGGGCCAGGCGGAACGACGCGACCCGGGTGCCATCCGGGGACCAGGTTGGCCAGCTGTGCACTTCCTGCTCGGCGGGTTCCGCCCATGCGCCCCACGTCAGGCCATCGAAGGCGGGCGTCTCGGTGCCGTCTGCTCCGCGGATCCGGAGACGACGGGTTGCGTCGAGCCAGGCAAGTCCATCGAGGCTCACGCGAGCAACCCGTGCAGAAGAGTGGAGAGGCCGTCGTTGACGAGCTTGTCTCGGTCGGGGCGGATGCCGATGGCGGCCTGACCGGCCAGGCCGTCGATGATGGCCTTCAGGATCATGGCGACGCCGTGGGGGTCGGCCTCTCGGAAGGTTCCTTCTTTCATGCCCTGGGCCAGAATCCGCGTGGCCGCGTCGACGAAGCGTTGATGAACGGCCTGTACCTCTTCGCGAATCTCGTCGTCGCGGATGCCCTGCTCGCACATCATCAGGAAGAAGCGTGGCGGCGACTTCAGGCCGGCGAAGTACGCGAGGTACTGCTGCCCGAGGTCGACCAGCTTGACGGCCGCTGCGCGGTGGTCTTGCTCGGCGCGGTCGAGGAACGAGTACGTGTTCTCGTGCTCCTCCTGGACCAAGGCGAGAAAGAGATCCCGCTTCGACGAGAAGTAGAAGTAGACCGCACCCTTGCTCAAGCCAGCCCGCTTCGCGACGTCTTCGACCCGAGCCGCGATGAATCCCTTGTCGATGAAGACGGCGCGAGCGGCTCGAAGGATCTGGCTGCGTCGCTCGGCTTCCGACTGGTGCTTGGTCATCGGCGCGGATCTCCGGGGGCGGCCTTTGGGGTATCGCCCTCGTCCGGCCGAGGCTCGGATTCGAGGTCGGGGGGAACGGGCAGGTCAGCGGGCAGGGCGCCGACTTCGTCCAGCCACGCGAGAAGCACGGCGCCTTCCGGGGCGTGGGTGTGGAACACGTCGTCGTCGACCGGCGTCCGCTCTTCGCCCCCATGGGCCGGTGCGGGCACGGCGACCCGAAGCGTGGACCCATCGTCGGCCGGCAGGGTGAGCACCAGCAGCGGCAGCACTCCCGGGACGGGCTCGTCGGTGCCGGCCAGCCCCAGCAACACAGCTTCGCGCTCGGCGAGCTGCCACCCGGCGCATTGCCTCCCTCCGGTCCGCTCCCGTCCGTCGAGGTCTTGAAACGTCCAGCGTTCGGCCCCGAGCCGGAGGATGCCGGTGGCCTCGTCGGTGTGGAATCCGAACGGCGAGAGATCCGGCGACGCGCCGCTCCACAGTCGGAGCCCACGGTGGTCGAGGGCCTCGCTCCCTGCCCACTCGGCCACCGCGGCCACGAGGGAGCGGTCGAACACACGCTGACGACAGATGCGGGGCAGGGGAGCCACGGCCCGCAGGATGCCCGCCCCAGCGCCGAGCCAGCCGTCCATTCGAGCCACATCGACGGCGCCCGGAGGGAGCGCGGGCAGCTCGACTGTCTGGACCGCGACCGCCGCCAGCACCCGGCGCTCCCCGAGCACCACGATCACGAGCTCGTGGCCTGGGCGTCCCGCATCGCTCCTGGGTTGGTGGAGAACCGTCACAGCGCGGACGCGGTCCCTGAACACCGTGAGGGTCGCAGCGAAGCGGTCGTCGATGACGAGCTTGTCGCCGTCCATGGTGATGCGGATGGGGCGGTCGCTCCGGAGCAGCAACCATCCCTCGAGGACCACCGTGGCGACGACGACGGGCACCGGCACCCACCAGATGAGCTCGAGCCACCAGAACAGCGCCCCCAGGCCCACGCCCACTGCCCACCGAACCGCGGAAAGAAGGGGCCGGAGCACGATGTCGACGACGTAGGGCTCGCCTCGGAAGGTCATCTTGGCCATGCGGACTCCCATCGCGGGGGGCTCACGCCGCAGCAGCCTCCGAGCCAGCGAACGTCGCCGTGCAGCGCCCGCCAGACCTCCGGGAGGGCCGCCCCCCAGGCCGGCGCCACGAACCAGTCTCCGTCGTCCTGGGCCTGGCGAAACAGGTTCAGGGCGTCGTGTGGGGCGGTGCCGCAGTTGATGCCGAGGCAGGCCGCGCCTGCGTCCCGGAGCGCCTCGGTGGGGTAGGGCACATCGGCGAGCAGACCCCGTGGACCGGGGGCAAGGCTGGCGACCACCGACCCCCCCCTCGAGGTGAGGTGCGACACGGCCTCGATCAGCTCCGCAGGGTCGACGAACGTCTCCAGAACGACACGGTCTGCGCCGGCGTCCAGGCAAGACTCGAGACCACTCAACGAACCTCTCGAAGGGCCCAGGGGACCGAGGGAGAGCCACACCTCTTGCGCGCCGGAGGATCGTGCCAGGGACACTGCCCGGCGCAACCTGTCCACCATCGCGGCGGGGTCGTCGGCGCCGTCGGGGCGGCTGCACAGGGTGGCGGTGCGGACCACCTTGGCGCCGGCTTCCACGAAGGCTCGATGCACGGCGTGAACGCGTTCGGGTTGGGCGTCGACCCACACATCGGCGGCCTCATCTGCAGGAAGGCCCAGGCCGTGGAGGGTCGTGCCCATGGCGCCGTCGACCGGGATGGTGGACGCGACCGCCCTCACCCCACGTCTCTCTGCGACCGAGGCATCAGTGCACCATGTCGTCGTCGTCGGGCCGGTTGCTGCTGCGCCCGCCTTCGATGACCTCGAAGCGCCGCAGCTCACGCTCGATGGAGCGCTTCTTCTGGTGAAGGTCCCGGCGCCGGGCCCCCGGGCCGCGGAGATTCCAGTAGCCGTAGACGCCGATCCACACCCCGAGACCCTCGGCCGAGGCGAGGCTCGGTGTCACCACCATCCACAGCGCCAAGAAGCCCAGGCTCATCCATACGAGCCATCGCGCAGGAATGTCGAGCACGAAGAACAGCTTCACGATGCCGTTGGGCAGCGCCAGGCCGAACATCACGAAGAGGCCCACCGTCAACGGCAGCCAACCCATGCTTGGGGCCGTTCCGGCGAGTCCGACGGCGTCGGTGAGAAGACCCAGCCCCACCCCAGCCAACGCGCCCGCGCCCAGTGCGCGTAGCCACACCCCACGCTCCACCGTGGCATCCACCGCCGGAAGTGCGAAGTACAGCATCAGCAAGCCGAACAGCACGGACGTGACCGAGCCGTTCTCGCTGCCTTGCAGCACGTAGTGGGTCACCAGCTGCCACGGAGCGAAGCCGTGACGGAATGGCTGCCAGGCCAATCCGTACAGTTCGAGCCCGGCATTGCGCGCCACGAGCTCGAGTACGAACAGGCCGAACAGCCCCGCCAGCAGGCGAATCATCCAGGGCTCAAGACGGGGCAGCTGCATGGGGCGTCAGGTAACCGATGGCCGCGAGGGGAGACGGATACTGGAACAGCGCTTGCTATCGGGCTGCACCTCGGGGTAGGAACGGGCGATGGCGGGATCCTGGGACACAGACCTGAAGCTGGTGGCTCTCGCGGGCGATGTGGAACCGGGCATGACGGTTCCCCTCGACCCTGAGCGTCCGCTCTCCGTAGGACGCTCCTCCAAGGGGCTGCAGCTCCCCGACCCGTTGGTGTCGATCCATCATGCTCAGATCAGCTTCGACCAGCGCCGTGGCTACTACGTCAAGGACCTCGACTCGGCGACAGGAACCTGGGTCGACGAAGAGCTGATCCAGAACGACTCCCGGCCCATCGGCATCGGCACGCGGCTTCGCTTCGGGGACACGACCTTCGAGCTCCAGGTCCGGCGTCGCTTCTCCCCCATCCTTTCCTGGGCCATGGCGGGCGCGGTGGTCATGTGCGTTCTCGCAGGAATCGTCTGGCTCATCGCGGGACTCAAGCCACCTCCCGAGCCGCTGTTGGCGTGGAAGGACCCGATCCGTCAGTCCGCCACCTACACCAGCGATCACCTGAAGGTGCCCGTCGAGTTCGCCCGGGAGCGGGGGCTGCGGGTCTCGGATCTGCGCATCCGACGGGTGACGGACGGTGATTGGGATGGTCTGGACGAGGTCTGGCTTCGGGACGGCACCAAGCGGGAGTTCATCATCACGTTCAATGCGGACGGAAGCTGGCGGACCGTCGGTGAGCTTCCGGTCGACTGCCACGACGAGGCAGAGGGCTTCGGCCCATCAGAGGGCTTCACCGCCCAAGACTGCGCCGGCGTCACCTACCTCTACGTCGACGGCGGCTACCAGATCGACAGCCATGATGGTGTCGTGGTCTGGACCCGCCCGCGGGAGCACAGCGGCGACGTGGAAGAGGGGGAGGAAGGGGGCGGCCCGGATCTGATGCTTCCCGATGTCCCCTTGAAGCCCATTCGGGTCGTGCTGCGCGAGCCCGCACGGATGGCGGGCTTCCTTGGGGAGCGCGGCATCAACGAGCCGGTGCACTACCTGATCTGCGAAGACGCCTTCGCCGGCATCAAGCCCCAGGTCCTCACGGCGATGGGCCAGATCAAGCCGCTCGCGTTCGGCTGTGTGCGCCACATCAACCTGTCGGCGCCGACCGAGGGGCACCCGGTGGCCGTGGCCTTCACGGCCCATGGTCGAGAGGCGATGTTGGCGGACGTCGCCACGTTCTACGGTGGAACGCCAGATCCAATCTTCGCCGACGAACAGCGCGCGCTCCTCGAAGCCGCCTCTCGGTCCCCCGGCTACGAGCGCGGTGCGCTCAAGCTATCGGCGGAGGGCGTGCCCGTGTTCATGGACCCCATTCCCGAGGAACGACCCCTCGGATCGGGGCGTTCGCTGATCCCGAAGGACGTCCGCCAGCCTGCATCGGAGCCCGCCACGGTGGCGACCATCACCTCCGCCGGCATCGCAAACCTCGACCCCGACGGGTGCGCCCAACTCCGGGTCACCACGGCGGACTTCAACTGCTTCGGGATGTGCAGTGGAGGCTCGACCTTCCTGCAGATCGACGAAGTAGGCTGCGGCGAGCCGCGCGCCCTGCTGTCCGCTCCCTACCAGAATGGCACGGTGGAAGTGCGGGTAGAGGGGCTTCAGGTCCGCGCCATGATCGAGTCGTCGACCGTGGCGGGCCGCTACCGGGTCGATCGCGCACGTGTCGCTTGGCGGGCGGTCAGCCGGTAGTTGACGTGGGCGCGGATGACGCATACTGTTCATCCGTTCACTAAACGTATGTGCAGTGCGTGCATGCTCATGCCGTCAACGAGGTTCGCGATGGACGATCTGTCTCCCCGCCAAGCTGAGCTGTTGGAGTTCCTCCGCAGCTACCATGACCATCACGGCGTGGTTCCAAGCTACCGGGAAATCGGCACCGCGATGGGCATCGGGTCGACCAACGCCGTCAGCGACCACATCAAGGCCCTCGTGAAGAAGGGGTACGTCGAGCGTGTGGGCAAGCCAGGACGCCCCCGCTCGCTTCGCCTCACCCCGAAGGCCGTGGGGTTCATCGAAGACGACTCGGTCGTCAATCTGCCCGTGCTGGGCCGTATCGCTGCAGGTGTTCCGCTCCTCGCGGAGGAGAACTACGAAGGCACGGTGCGGGTCGATGCTTCGATGCTGCCTCCCGGTGGCAAGGTGTTCGCGCTCATCGTGACCGGCGACTCGATGATCGAAGACGGCATCCACGATGGCGACTACCTGTTCGTACGACAGAAGTCCGACGCCCGGGACGGGGAGATCGCCGTGGTGATGGTCGACGGGGAAGCCACGGTGAAGCGTCTGTTCCGAGAGGGCGAGCGGCTGCGGCTTCAGCCCGCCAACAGCGCCATGGAGCCGATCTACGTGTCGCGCACCGCTGGAGACGTCGCAGTGATCGGCGTGGCGGTGGGCGTGTTCCGTAAGATCTGAGTCGCTCCTGCGATGGGATGGCGACGCTGAAGCGTGGGCTGGCGCCGTGCTCTCCTGGTCCCCAGGAGGTGGTAGGGTGCATGCCCGTCGTGTCACGAGGCGTCACCGCCCTCGGGCAGCTGCCCAACCGCCGCGGCGGTGCGGTTAGGCCCATGGGTGCAGAGGGGAGCCGGTGCCCGAAGACCTCAGTCGCATTCGCCAGTTCGTCGAAGGACTGATCCGCCGCGAGCAGGGGCTGCTGCTCCTCCGCGTGGCGGGCCAGCTCGCGGTGTTGGGCGCGGTGCTGACGGGCTGGCTGATCTTGGCCGCGTGGCTTCGGTGGGACCGGCCATCGGTCGTTCTGGGCGTGGTGCTGGTCGGCGGCTTCGGGGCCTGGTTCGCGGCGGGCGCTCCTCTTCTCGCCCATTGGCGCGCCGCCGGGGACCGGAGGCGGCAAGCCCGGTTGGTGGAGGCGTTGGCCCCAGAGCTCCAGGGGCGACTGTCCACGGCCGTGGAGCGGGTGGGGCCCGGCCAGAGTGCCTCGGGTCAGGAATCGCCCGCCATCGTGGCGCTGGTGGCACGTCGGGCGGCGGCCGTTCTCGTCGATGTGAATCCGTCGAGCGTGCATCCATCTCGTCCGTCGTTGTCTCGAGTGGTGCTGGGGGCGGCGGGCTGGGCCGCGGTCCTGGTCATGAGCTTGGTGGCGCCAGGGGGGCCCTTCGGGGTCCTGCGGTGGTGGTCGGGTGGCGCAGCAATGGTGGCGGCGCTCGAGGCTCAGATGAGCGGGGGAGCCGAGCCCGAGGCCCGGGTGGGCGACCTGGTGCTTCGCTACCGCTACCCCGCGTACACCGGTCTCGAAGACAAGGTCATCCCCAACGGCACCGGCGACGTCCAGGCTCCTCCTGGCACCACCGTCGAGGTCACGGCCCGGTCCGCCGACCCGGTGGAGGCTGCGGGTCTCGAAGCCTACGGGCGGCGTCTGGACGCCAAGGTCGACGCGGCAGGACGTCAGGTGTCCGGCCGCTTCAACGTCGTCGACCAGGAGGGTACCTACCGGCTGTTGCTCTACCGAGGAGGGGAACCGGAGGCGAGTCGCGCCTACCGCATCGAGCCCCTCGCAGACCTTCCCCCGAACGTCACGATGGATCTCGGAGAGGAAGGGCCCGTGGAGCTCGCGGTCGACGATGTTCTCGGCATCGACTGGCGCGCTCGCGACGACTACGGCATCCAGAAGGTGGTGCTGCAGATCGATGGCGCCGACTTGGGTGTGCCGCTCTACCAGATGGTCGACCGGCGTGCGGAGGTGTTCGACCGCAAGGGCACCACCCCTGCGGAGCTGGGCCTCGGTCCTGGCGACCGCGTGCAGCTGCGGGTGGCGGCATGGGACAACGACACCATCTCCGGCTCGAAGGTGGGCCTGTCCGCTCCCGTCGAGGTCGTCGTGCTCGGCGCCCGCGGACTCGACCGCCGCTCTGCCCGAAGGCAGTCGGAGCTGCTCGGGCTCATGCTTCCCGTGCTCGCTGGCCACCTCACCGATGCCTTCCCCCCTGGTGGGGTCGAGGGCTCCCCCATGGGACGCAGCACCACCAGTGGCGAGCTCGCAGCCTACGGCGAGGACCTCTCGGGCCGCTACCGCGAGCTGTTTCAGGCGGTCGAAGAGGCGTGGGCCGGCATGCTCCGGGACCAGCTCGACGCCACGCTGATGGACAACGTCACGCGCAGCGGCACCGAGCTCATCCGCTACACCCAGGTCGCCTTCGAGCCAGGCTCCGACGATCTCCCGAAGGACGCCGCCCTCGAGGTGACCGGGGGCCTCCGCGACGAGGCTGTCGTGGCCCTGGAGGAAGCCATCCTCGCCTTCCACCGGATGCAGCGGGGACGGGCGATGCAACGGGTGATGGAGATGTCCGACAACCTCGACAAGATGGCAGCGGCGCTCGAGGAGCAGCTCGCTGAAGAGGACCCGGACCTGCAGGAGATGATGGCGCGGCTCGATCAGCTCCAGCGCATGTTGGCGGAGATGATGCAGGCGGCAGCCCAGCTGGAGGACGGCGGCCTCAGAGAGTTCGTCAATCAGCGAGAAGGGGAGCTGCAAGACCTCATGAAGCAGGTGCTGGATGCCCTTGCCCGCGGGGACAAAGAGGAGGCCCAGGAGCTCATGAAGCGCCTGGCGGACCAGATCCAGCAGATGGCCGAGGGGGTTCGCGAGGACATGGAGCGCCGGCAGGGCGAGCAGAGCGACGCCCTCCAGCAGGCCGACAACCTCGCCGAGGAGCTCGGTCAGCTGGCCCAACGGCAAGACGAGCTCAAGGAGAAGACGCGCCAGCTCCAGCAGGAGGAGGGGGGCGACCAAGCTCAGAAGGCCGCGGAGCTGTGGGACCAGCTGGAGAAGCTCGCAGAGGAGCACGTGGGCGCCGCCGAGGCGTACCAGACGGGCGTGGCGGCCTCCGAGCGGCCGTTCTGGGAGCAGAGCCGGGTCGAGCGCTCCCTCGACGACAGCCGGCGGCTTCGCAATGGCATTGTCGCTCGGGATCTACGCGGCGCAAGGGCCTCGTGGAAGTCGGCGGAGCTCGATTGGTCCGCCAGCGACGTGGCCCTCGATCGCTCCCTGGCGGAAGGCGCCACCTCAGGGCCAGGTCGACGGGCCATCGCCGCCCTGCGCCAGCAGCTGGTGCAGATCGGCAAGCTCCTGGACCAGCTCGAGGAGGCCACGTCGCAGACGTCTCCCGAGATGCAGGACCGAGCGCAGCAGCTGCAGGACGAGCAGAAGCAGCTTCAGAATGAGCTGCGACAGGCCCAGGAGCAGGCCCAGCAGCTCCAGCAGGACATGCCGGTGCAGCCCCAGGGGATGGAGGAGGCCCTCGACGAGGCCGGGGAGCGGATGCAGTCCGCCAGCGACGACCTGGGGGATGGGCAGCCGATGCAGGCCGAAGGGGAGCAAGGGGTCGCCAGCCAGCGGCTCCGCGATGCCCAGCAGAGCCTGGAGCAGGCCGCCCAGCAGGCCCGGCAGCAGTCCCGTGGCAGCGGCCAGGGGGAGCAGGGGGACCAGAAGGGCGAAGAGGGCGAGGGGGAGGGCAACCGCGATGGAAAGGATGGCAACAACCGCAAGGCGGAGCTCGAGATCCCGACCCGCGAGGAGTTCCGAACCCCTGAGGAGTACCGCAGGGCGCTCCTCGAAGGAATGGAGGGGGAGGTCCCCGAGGAGTATCGGGCGATGAAGAAGCGCTACTACGAAGAGCTGGTGCACCAGTGATCGGCCTTTGGTGGTCCATCGGCATCGCCCTGGCGGCCTACCCAGCCTCGGTGCGGGAGTGCCTCGACCGGTACGACGTGCCATGTGCCGAGCAGGCCCTCACGCTGTCGGGGCAGGTGGTCCGCTCAGATGCAGGCATGCTCGCGGCACAGGCCGAGACGCACTTCTTCGCGGGCCGCTTCCCCGAGGCCTACGACGCGCTGAAGGCCGCGGTCGACAAGGGCTGGAAGGACCCCCACGAGGAGCTCGCCCTGTACGAGCGCACGATGTACGCCACCGCTGGCTGGGTCGCCCACAAGGAAGGGCGCTTCGAGGTGCGCTACCGGCCGGGCATCGACGCGGTCCTCAAGAAGGACGCCCTGGATGCGGTGACCCGTAGCGACAAGCACATCGCCCCTCTCCTCGGCGGGTCCCCCCCAGGAATCACCCGGGTGGAGCTGTACCCCGACGCCCGCACCTTCATCGCTGCCAGCTCGCTGATGAGCTCCGACGTTCGGACCACCGGGGTGGTGGGGCTGGCCAAGTGGTCTCGTCTGCTGATCACCAGCCCTCGGGTGCTGGCCCGTGGCTACGACTGGCAAGACACCACGGCCCACGAGTACATCCACATCGTGGTGGCCCACCACACCGCGGACCGCGCCCCCGTCTGGCTGCAAGAGGCCATCGCCAAGTACCTCGACAACCGGTGGCGGGATGGCCGCGACGGCTACGAGCTGTCCGTGCGGCAGCAGGGGCTGCTGGCCGAGGCCCTGCGAAAGGACGACTTCGTCACCTTCGACGAGATGCACCCATCGCTGGCCAAGCTCCCCAGTGCGGAGCGGGCGGCCCTCGCCTACACCCAGCTGGCGACGCTGATGGCGTTCTCTTTCGAGCAGGGCGGCGAAGACATCCTCACCCGCGTGCTGCCTCGGGTCGGCAAGGGCATCGATCCCCGCGTGGCGCTGGCCGAAGAGGCCGGGTTCGCCGACTTCGCGTCCCTCGAGACCGGGTGGAAGGAGTGGGTGGCGGGCCTCGAGCTCGTGGAGCGCCGTCTCGCTGAGCTTCCGACGGTGCTGGAAGGCGGCGACGACCTCGACATCGACCCGGTCCTCGCCAAGCGGGGGGACCTCGCCAAGTTCGTCACCCTCGGCGACATCCTGCGGGAGGCCGGGCACACCGAGGCCAGCCTGGTCGAGTACGCCAAGGCCATCCCCTCCGATCAGCCTCCCTCGCCGCTGCTCTCCAACCGGATGGCGCAAGCCCAGCTCCAGCTCGGCAATCTGGGCCAGGCGCGGGCGGGTCTCGAGCAGAGCCTGAACGACTACCCGGACTTCACGTTGTCGCGGAAGACCCTGGGGGTGGTGCTCCATCGTCAGGGCGAGCCGGAGCGAGCCGTCGAGGAGATGCGGGAGGCCTTCCTGCTGAATCCGTTCGACCCCGAGGTGCTCGGCGCCTTGGAGCAGTGGAACCGCGACATCGGCCGGGTCGACGAGGCCGAGCGCTACTCGGCCTACGCCCTCATCCGCAAGCGGGGGGGCGCCGACGACGAGCCGGAGCCCATCCACACCCGCGAGGGGGACTACGAGCTCCCCGACTACGAGCCGGTGGCGGGTGCCGACCGCTCCGCCTTGGCAGAGAAGTTCGAGGGGACCAAGGCGCCCGACTGGTCCGCGCTGTCCCTCGATGGCGATCCGATTGGCTCCGACACCTACGCAGGCAAGGTGGTGGTGCTCGACTTCTGGGCGACATGGTGTGGCCCGTGCCGCGCCACCATGCCCCACCTCTCCACGCTGCACGACAGCGACGAACGGGTGGTCGTCGTCGGGCTCACCGACGAGCCCAGCGGCAAGGTGAAGGGCTTTCTTTCCAAGAACGGTGTGTCCTACCCGATCGGCATCGACCGAGGGGGTAGGGTCGCGCGGCAGTTCGAGGTCACGGCGCTGCCGACCGCCTACGTCATCGATCCCAAGGGTCGCATCACGAAGGTACAAGTGGGCGGCGGTGAGGCCGCTGTGGACGCGATCGAAGCGGCGGTGAAAGCCGCCCTCTCCGAGGAGCAATGATGGACGACGTGGCGCTGTTCGAGCGGCTGGCCCCCACCCGGGAGATCCTGCTCGAGGCCATCGGCGAAGTGGTGGTCGGTCAGACCGACGTGGTGGACCGGCTGCTGACGGCCTTGTTCGCGAATGGGCACTGCCTGTTCGTCGGGGTGCCGGGGCTGGCGAAGACCCTGCTGGTCAGCACGGTGGCCGAGGCGGTGGGGGTCTCCTTCGGGCGGATTCAGTTCACCCCGGATCTCATGCCCAGCGACATCACCGGCACCGACGTCCTGGAGGAGGACAAGGCCACCGGGCAGCGCACGCTGCGCTTCATGAAGGGGCCGGTGTTCACCAACCTTCTCCTGGCGGACGAGATCAACCGGACGCCCCCCAAGACCCAGGCGGCCCTGCTGCAGGCCATGCAGGAGCGGGTCATCACCGCCTCGGGCAAGACCTACCCCCTCGACAAGCCGTTCTTGGTGTTCGCCACCCAGAACCCGGTGGAACAGGAGGGCACCTACCCCCTCCCGGAGGCACAGCAGGACCGGTTCATGTTCAGCGTGCCGGTCGGCTACCCCTCCCTCGAAGAGGAAGAGGAAATCGTGCGGCGGACCACCGTCGGCGAGATGCCGACGGCTCGGCAGGTGTTGTCGGTGGAAGACCTGATCGCGTTCCAGGGGCTGCTGCGGCGGCTCCCTGCCAACGGCGACGTCGTGTCCTACTGCGTGAAGCTCGCTGCGGCGACGCGCCCGCCGGTGTCCGGCGCCGACTCGGGCCGGGCCACTCGCTGGATCCGCTGGGGGGCTGGCCCGCGGGCCAGCCAGTACCTGGCTGTCGGTGCCAGGGCGTGGGCGGCACTCCGCGGCCGTGAGGTGCCCACCCGCGACGACGTCCGAGCGGTGGCCGGGGCGGTGCTCCGGCATCGCGTGCTCCTCAACTTCGAGGCGGAGGCCTCCGGCATCACCGCCGACCAGGTCGTGGCACAGATCCTGGAAGAAGTGGGGCCCTGACGCACGTGGCATCGGTCCCCGCTGGCACGAGTCCTGACGCGACGGTCTGGGATGCCGAGACCCTCGCCCGGGTCCGGCACCTGCACCTGCGCGCCCGCACGCTCACCGACGCCCTCCTCATTGGAGAGCACCGGAGCCGCCGGGTCGGGCAGGCCGTCGAGTTTGCCGACTACCAGGAGTACATCCCTGGCATGGACCTCCGGGGCCTCGACTGGCGCGTGTGGGGTCGGTCCGACCGCCTGGTGGTCAAGCGCTTCGAGACCGAGACCGAGCTGCCATGCACGGTGGTGCTCGATCTGTCGGGGGACCTCGCGACGGGCACGGAAGGTCAGCGAGCCGTGCGGCCGGATCTCGAGGGAAGCAAGGCCGGCTACGCCCTCGTGCTGGCCGCCACCCTGCTGTACTTCCTTCATCGCCACGGGGAGCCCGTGGGCCTGGAGATCGTCGCAGGCGATGGGGTGCCCCACACCTCCCTGCCTCCCCGGGGCGGACGCAATCACCTTCAGCTGCTGTTCTTGCTCCTCGCATCGGTGCGTCCGGGCGGGGTGGCCGGGCTCCGCGAGGCCCTGGTTCGGGTCGGAAGTCGGCTGCGGCGGCGCAGCTGGGTGGCATTGGTGTCCGATGGCATGGAAGAGCCGGCGTCCTGGCTTCCCGCGCTGTCGGCCTTCGCGCGACGGGGCGCCGACCTTCGCTTCTTCCACGTGCACGACCCGCGGGAGTGGCGTCTCGGCTTTGCGCAGCCCGCGCTGTTCTACAGCCCGGAGACGGGCGAGGAGCTGGCCGTCGACCCGGCGGGCGCCCAAGAGGCCTTCGAGGAGGTCGTCGACGAGTATGTGATGGAGGTGCGGGCGGGCGTGGTGCGCTTCGGAGGCCGGTACCTGTCGGTGCCCACCGACCGTCCCCTCGCTGAGATCGTGCAGGCAGCCATCCTCGATGATGTACGGCTGAGCAGGCCGAAGGCCCGCCGCGGGGGGCGCCCGTGAGCCTCGGCATGGCCGCTCCTCTGGCGTTGCTGCTCGGTGCGGGCTTGGTCCTGCCGCTGCTCGCCCACATGGCTCGACAAGTTCCGAGGGACCGGCAGGCGTTCGGCGCGATGCTGTTGCTGCAGCGGGTGGTGAAGCGGCTGAAGCGTCGGCGTCGGGTCAAGGACCTGCCGCTGCTGTTGCTGCGCTTGTTGGCCCTCGCGGCCCTCGTCCTGGCGGCCACCGGCCTCGAGCTCACCTTCCCCGGGGGCGTGCCCGAGTATGGCGGAAGCGGCCGGGTGGTGCTGGTGGTGGACCGCTCCATGTCCATGGGCGCCGTGGGGTCGGCGGGGCTCGGGCTCGGGGAGGGCGAGGTCGGAGGGAACACCTTGCTCCGCGAGGCGACCACACGGGCCATCTCCACCCTTCGCTCCCTTCCAGATGCCGTACAGGTGGGCTTGGTCGTATACGACGACGAAGCGGTCAAGCTGACGAGCGAGCTCACCACCGACCGCGGCCGTCTCGAGGCTGCACTTCTCGGGCTCACGCCGTCCTACGGCGGGTCCGATCTGCGTGGCGCGCTCCTCGAGGCCCGTCGACTGCTGGAGGGCGAGCCGGGGGAGGTGCTGCTGTTCAGCGACGAGGCCGGCCCGGATCAAGTCCGCGCCGCTCAGGGAGAGATCGCGTCCCTGGTCGAGCAGGGCTCCTCGGTGCTGCCCCAGCGGGTGGCGATGGATCCGCCACGCAACGTGGCCCTCGTGGCCGCCAGCTACGGCGATGGCCTCGAGGGGGGCCAGGTCCGCTTTCGGGCCATGAACTACGGACCCGACGCCACCGAGGTGGCCTGCGACGTCACGCTTCCGGACGGCGCCGACATCCGTGTCTTCGCCGACCTGCCTCCCGAGGGGGAAGGGGAGGAGGGCATCACCATCCCCAATGAGGCCCAGGGCGGGGTGGGGGAGGTGCGCTGCGAAGACCCGGATCTGCCCCTCGACGATGCCTACTACTTCCACCTTCCGCGGGTCGGCGCCAGCCGAGTGCTGGTGGTCGATGGCGACCCGGGCGATACCCCCACGCGCTCCGAGGTGTACTTCCTCGAGCGGGCGCTGGCGCCGTGGGGCGGCCTGCAGTCCGGTCTCACCCTCGATGTGACGCCTCCCGGGGGACTCACGGAGCTGGACGCCGACGAGCACCGGGTGGTGTTCCTGGCCAACGTGGCCGACCCACGCCCCTACGGTCCGCGACTCGTGGACTTCGTGCGTCGCGGCGGCAACATCGTCATCTCCGGTGGCGACAACGTGACCGCGGATCGGTACAACGCGGCTCTGGGCGCGGTCCTTCCCGGTCGATTGCGGCTTCCTCGCTCCATCGCGTCCGTCGACGAAGATGGCGTGCCGCTCAGCCTGCCCGACGCTCAAGAAGAACTGTTCGCCCCGTTCAAGCGCAGCGGCCGCCAGGGCTTCACCCGGGTGCGCGCCCACACGGTGCTCACGTTCGACGAGCTGATCGAAAACGACGAGGTCTCGGTGCTCATGCGCTGGGAGAACGGCCTTCCCGCGCTGGTCGAGCGCAAGGTCGGTGCGGGGCGGGTGCTGGTGTGGACCACCTCCGTCGACCTTGGATGGGGCGACTTGCCGCTGCAGGCGGTGTTCATGCCCATGATGCAGCGGCTCGTGGGGGTGCTCGGGGGCGACGCAGGCAGCCGTGCATTGCGCATCGACGGAGCCGTGGGGCGCCGGGTCGAGGTGCCGCTCCCCGATCTGAACGTCGACCCGGTGGTCATCGGGCCCCAAGGGAAGGAGCAGGCCAGCCGCATCGACGGCAGCAGCCTCTCGTTCACGCCCGAGCGTCCGGGGGCCTACGAGGTTCAGCTGCAGTCGGGTCCGCCGCTGGCCTGGGTCGCGGTCAACACGCTCCCCGAGGAGAGCGACGTGCGGCCAGGCGGCTCGGTCGAGGCCATCGAGCGAGACCTCGACCCTGAGCTGCTCACACAGCGGTTCGACCTCGCGCAGCCGCTCTGGGGCCTAGGGCTGCTGGCCATGTTGCTGCAGGGGTTGTGGCAGCTGCGGCGTCCCCTGGCTGTTCCGGAGCTTCCCGCTGGGGTTCCGCCCGTCGACGAAGGAGCCTCCTGATGCCGTTGTCGCGACGGACGTTGCTCTCGGGCCTCGGTGCCGGGGCCCTGCTCACGCCAGCGGGCGCCCAGGCGTTCGGCACGCCCACGCGGGTCGACATCGCTGAGCTGGACCTGGGCCAGGGGACCCTGTCCCGGCCCAATGCCTGGAAGCGGCTGCTCTACGAGACCATCCAGACCACCAGCGTGGAGTGCGAGCCGGCCAGTGTGGTGGTCACGCCGAGCGAGGCGGCGTTGTTCGCCCACCCGTTCACGGTGCTCATCGGTGAGGATGCGCTCCCCGAGGTCGACGACACGGCCCTCGAGCAGCTCAGTCGCTACCTTTCCTACGGCGGCTTCCTCCTCATCGACGACACGACCGGCACCGACAACAGCCCGTTCGACGACAGCGTTCGGCAGCTCGTTCGTCGCCTGTTCCCGACTCGGCCCCTGTCGCCACTGCCCGCCGACCACTCCGTGTACCGGAGCTTCTTCTTCGTCGACCAGCCGGTGGGTCGGGTGGCACGCTCTCAGGTGCTGGAGGGCGTGACCGTCGGCAACCTCACGCCGCTGATGTACATGCGGAACGACCTGTCGGGGGCCCTCGACCGCCGCGACGACGGCCGTGACGCCCAGAGCGTCGTCCCCGGGGGCGCGAGGCAGCGGCGCGAGGCCTTGAAGCTCGGGATCAACCTCATCCTTTACGCGCTGACTGCCAACTACAAGAAGGACCAGGCCCACGTCCGACAGTTGATGCGCGAAGGAAGGTTGGAATGAACCACTGGGGCGAGCAGCTCGTGTCCTTCTGGCTCGGTGGCTCCCTAGGGGAGCAGGGGAGCCTGGTGTGGACCAGCCCCAGCTGGATGGTGGGGCTCGCCGTGGCGGCCAGCGGGATCGCGCTGGTGGCGTCCGCGGTTCGGGAGCGCCCGCTGCCGCAGCGCCTGCTGGAGCTAGGCTGCTGGAGCCTTGCGTTGCTCGGCGTCGTCGTCGCCCTCGCCGGCCCTGCATGGGTGGAAGAGGAGGGGCGCGTCGAGCCGGGTCGGGTGGCCCTGTTGGTCGATGGATCCACCAGCATGTCCATCCTCGAAAACGGTGTGGCCCGGTCCGATGCGGTGCAGGCCATCGTCGACCATGTGCGCGCCGAGGGGGACGAGGTGGAGGTGTTCCACTTCGACGAAGAGCTGCGCACCGGCCTTCCCGATGCCTTCGACGGCGACGACACCCAGCTGGCGGCGGCCCTCGACCGGGTGTCGGACCGCCTGGCGGGCGAGCGCCTTGCCGGAGTGGTCGTGATCACCGACGGCCTCGACCGCGGCGCCCTGCGTCGGGAGTTCCTCAGTGGAGCGGCGCCAGCACCCGACCCCTTGCAGGGGCCCCTCACGGTGTTCCAGGTGGGCGCCGCCACGAACCTCGAAGACCTCGCGGTCCGCTCCGTCGACGCCGGCGGCTACGCCTTCATCCGCTCGCCGTTCCGGATCACCGCCCGGATCCACGCCGAGGGCGTCACCGGCGACGTGCCGGTCACCTTGTCCCGAGACGGCGCCACGGTCACCCAGCGCACGGTCACCCTGGACGCCAACGGCGACGCCGAGGTCGCCTTCGAGGTCACCGCGGAGAACGCCGGGCGGTTTGCCTACACGGTGTCGGTGCCCATCTACGAGGGCGATGCGGTGCCGGCCAACAACGCCATGCCAGTGGTCGTGCGGGTGGTGCGGGATCGGATCCGGGTGCTTCAGGTCGCGGGGTCCCCGTCGTGGGACGTGAAGTTCCTGCGTCGCTTCCTCAAGGGCGACCCCAGCGTGCAGCTGGTCTCCTTCTTCATCTTGCGGACCCCAGGCGACGTGAGCGGCGCGTACCGGGATGACGAGCTCTCCCTCATCCAGTTCCCGTACGAGCGGCTCTTCGACGAAGACCTCGGCACCTTCGATGTCGTGGTCTTCCAGAACTTCGACTACCGGCCCTACTTCCAGTACAGCGGCAGCCGCCTGCTGCAGAACCTCCAGTCGTACGTGGAAGGAGGCGGCGCGCTGGTCATGGTGGGGGGGGACCGGTCCTTCTCCCTAGGGGACTACGCGGGCACACCGCTGGCTCAGGTCCTCCCGGTGCAGCTGTCCACCACGCCGATGCAGCCCGACCTGACGGCCTTCCAGCCGCGGCTCACCGAGGCCGGCGCCCGACACCCCATCACCCGCCTGTCGGGGGATCCGGTGGAGAACCGGGACTGGTGGGACCGTTTGGTGCCCCTCGATGGCACCAACCGACCCATCGGCCTGGCCCCGGGGGCCAAGGCGCTCCTGGAGCATCCCACCCTCCGCACCCCCAAGGGGGACCCGCTTCCGGTGCTGTCGGTGCGAGAAGTCAAACAGGGCCGCACCATGGCGCTCACCGTCGACAGTTCTTGGCGGTACAGCCTCGCCGAGGCCGCAGAGGGCCGAGGAAACCAGGCCTATCTTCGACTGTGGAAGAACTCTGTCCGCTGGCTGATGAAGGACAGCACCACGAGCCGGGTCACGGTGGATACGCCACGGGAGAACTACGCGGTGGGGGAAGAGGTGCGCGTGGTGGTGCGGGCACGGGACGCGGGCTTCGCGCCCCAGCCTGGCGCGAAGGTCTCCCTCACGTTGGACCACGACGGGAACGTCACCTCCCTCGAGGGGCAGACCAACCTCGACGGCGAGGTCGTGCTGCCCTGGGAAGCGGTGGCACCGGGCACCCACCGCTTGGCGGCGAAGGTCACCGTCGGCGAGAGGGTCGTGGGCACGGCGAGCACGGTGTTCGCCGTCACCGACCGCGACCCAGAGCTCGACGAGGTGGCCCCCGACGGGCGGTTCCTCGAGTGGTGGACCCAGCAGCTGGGCGGGCGGCTTCATCCCCCGGGCGAGCTTGGCCCGCTGCTCCTCGACCCGGATGCCGGCCATGTGGTCGACGACCGTCGAGAGACGGCGCTGTGGCGTGCCCCGGCCCTGGCCTTGTGGACCCTGCTGTTCGCGGGCCTGGCCTGGTGGGTGCGGCGGAAGGCCGGCCTGCGGTAGGCTCGGCCTCCACCCCACCCGGAGGAGACCGGCTTGGACACAGTCGTCGGCGCACCCAAGCTCCTGGCCTCGCTGTTCGCAGATGGCGGTCGGCAGTTCCTCCACGATGGAGGGCTCGGCAGCACCTGGGGCGAGGCCCTGGCCGGCGTCCCCCCGCAGCTGCTGAAGGTGCCGGCCCAGGCCGCAGGGCTGCGCCAGCTGTCCCGACTCCGAGATTTCTGGGCGGGTCAGAACGACCTGCAGCCCGCCCTCGCGGCCAGCCGCGCGCTGATGGGCATCCGCGCTCGGGTGGTGGGCGAGGACCACCCGGACACCTACATGGAGCTCGGCGCCCTCGGCGCCCTGGTTCAGCGCGCCGGCAAGCTCGAGGAGGGCGGTGAGCTGCTGGAGCGTGCGTACCGTGGGCTGCGCGCCCACGGGGTCAGCGACATGCGCCTCGCCATCGTCGCGGCCAACGTCGGCACCCATCGGGTCCGCGGCGGCGATCTCACGGCGGGGGCCGAGGCCCTGCGGCGGGCCTTCGAGCTTCGGCAGCGCCTGGCCCCGCGAAGCATCGACCAGGTGGCGGCGCAGCTGGCGGAGGTCTGGCTGAGGCAAGAGCGCCTGGACGAAGCCGTGCCGCTCCTCGAGCAGGCCTGGTCGGTGAGCAAGGCGGAGCGAGGCGTCGACCACCCGCGCACCCGGGCCCGGGCCCGGAGCTACGGCCTGGCGTTGGCACGCACCCAGCAGTGGGAGCGGGCGGCGACGATGCTGGGGCCCCTCCACGAGGCGCGCGAGGGGCAGGAGATGGATGCGGATGGCGCATCCCTGGCGTTTGCCCTCGGCATCGCGCTGTCCAGATCCGGGCGTCTGGAAGCGGGGACCCGTGCGGTGGAGGCATGCCTTCGGTGGACGCGGGCGCAGGAGGCGAGCCTGGGGCAGCCTCACGACGAGCTCCCCGACCGATTGTCGGAGTGGGCCAACATGCACCTGCACCGCGGGCGGACTCAGGAGGCCGAAGGGTTGATCCTCGAGGCCCTCGACGTGGAGCACCGACTCTGGGGGGACGACTCCATCGAGGTGGCTCGACGCTACCTGGAGCTCGGCCGCTTCTACATTGGCCTCGGACGCAAGGAGGAGGCCCTGGGATGGATCGACCCCGCGGCGAGCCTGCATCGGACCGTGCTCGGCGACGACGACCCGGCCACGAAGGTCGCGGTGGAGGCGCAGCTGTCGTTGCTGCTCGAGCAGGCGAAGGGGGCGGCCGACCGACGGGACCACCTGCTGGCGTGGCAGCTGCTGGACGCCGGGCTGTCTCAGGCAGGGCCCGTGCTCGGCTTCGCCCACGTGACCGTGCGTCGGGCCCGAGAGCTGATGGACCGGGTGACGCCGCGGGACGACGGGTAGCAGAGGCCGCCGCTGGCGCCCTCGAAGGCACGACCTAGGTGGTCTTGGCGCCGCGAACCCGGGCGCGGATGTACCGCCGGCGGCGCTCGATGAGCCACGGGTCGAGGCCCGCTTTCTTCAGCTCGGCGCGGAGCCGATGCACCAGCACCTTGAGGCGGTTGGCTCCATCGGACAGTCCGCTACGGCCCCACACGCCGACGATGACGTCGTCGTCTGGGCACCAGCCGATCTCGTCGAGAGGGACTTGGTCGGCCTTGTTCTTCTCGACCTGCTGGGTGAGCAGGAACATGAGAATGGCGCGGGTCTCCGCTTCGATGCGGCACGAGGCGCCGGTGCGGAGGTGGGTGACCTCGGCGAACGGGCCCGTGGGGCCGTCGAGGGAGGCCTCGATGCGGTAGGGGAAGCGGTCGGCGGCGGGCTGCAGCGTGGGGGCCCGGGTCTCGTCGACCTCGACCAGGCGAAACCGGATGCCAGCGACTTCGATCTCCTCGCCGATCTCCAGGGCGAAGTCTTCGGTGCCCATCTGGACCATGCAGTCATCGGGGCCATGCACCGCGAACTCCGCCACGTAGGGAGCGTCGGCGTCGGGCACCCGTAGGTCGGCGTCTTCGGCGGCGCCCACCAACAGTCGGCCCGCGCGAAGCGGATGCTGAAGACCCGACATGACTTCTTCGACAGCGATGGCCTGCCGCTTGGGGGTCGCGGCTTCGCCGTCGTCCCGCTGGACCACCTTCAGCGACAGCGTGCCGACGGAGATGATGTCGCCCTCGCCGAGCTTCGCGGTGCCGCGGATGGCCTCTTTGTTCACGAAGGTGCCGTTGGTGCTGCCCGCGTCGGACACCCAGACACCCTGGTCGTCTGCCCAGATCTTCATGTGCTGCCAGCTGATCATCGGATCGGTGACAACGAGGTCGTTGGACCCACCACGACCCACCGAGAGAGGGGTTCCTCCCAAGGGCAGGGCATGGGGGACGAGTCCCTCACCTTCGACTTTCAGCTCAAACCGCACGGCCATGGCGGCACCTTAGCGCACCCGAGGCCGGGGTGAAAGGGTGGCGCTCGGATCGTTGCACCGCGGTATCACCATGGGGCGGCGAGTCCGACGGCATCGACGTGATCGCGGGGTAGGGATCGTTCGGGGGTCACAGACCCCCGCGAGCAGGCTACCGGCACCGAGGAGGCGCCACGATGGCCCCGGACGGTCCCCTCGACGAGCCCAGCACCGATGGCCCGGGCACCGTGATGCTCGAAGCGGTGCCTCGGGTGCGCGCGGTGCTTCGTGATCTGCTCCGCCATGGGCTGCAGAGGGTCACCACGGGCACGGGCGTCGAGCTCGCGGCGGCGAGCCAGTGGGCCCACCACGCGCGGCTCACCCGGGTAGAGCGAGAGCTGATGGCCCTGCAAGCCCAGGTCGACAAGTACCTGGCCCGGGATCCGCTGTTCCGCACCGACGCCTTCGTGGACCGGGTGAACCGGCTCGCGTGGCGGCTGGCGGAGATCGAGCACCACCTGTCGGATGGGCGCACGGCCGACGAGCTGGTGCCCCTCGTCGGGGTCCCACGTCGCCGCTACGAGCCGATCGACGGGGAGCTACTGGTGGTGGCCGTGGCCTTGCGTACCTGGGTCTCGGACACCGGCTTCATGGGGGTCACCGCACAGCTCTGGGCCCCCGAGGAAGAACGCATGGTGGAGGTCGGGCTCGCGCGGCCCACCGATTATTTCGGCACCGACCCCTCCCGACTCGTCTTCCAGCTGCTCAACGACGCCATCGGCGTGTCGATGCAGGAGCTCTCCCATGGCGCCTGGCACCTGGAGGGGATCAAGCTGTCTGCCGACGGCCGCATCAGCTTGCCGGGGGATGCGTGGGCGCGTCCCGCCGCGTCCCCCTTGTCCGACGCGTTGGCCAGCTTGCGGTGCGATGACCTGCTCCAGGTGGTGGACCGGCTGATGGATGATGTCCTCACCCCCATCGACGGGGGAGGAGGGGCTTGGGTCTACCTGGAGCCGGCGGCCATCGGTCCTCGACGGGTCGACGACACCCGCACGGAAGCCACAGCGACCTTGGTGGATCGGCGCGGGGCCGAGGCGCTCCTGCGGGTCCCGTTGGGGGCCGAGCGGGCGCAGCAAGTGGAGAACCTCGACCACCTCTCCCGCCCCGACACCCGCCCCGACGGCCTCGTGGTGCAGGCGAGAGTGGTCGGGGACGCCCTCCACCTCGAGCCCGTCACGGCCGTGTTCCACGATGCAGTGCAGCTCAAGCAGCGACGTCGCACCCTGGAGGTGCAGCTCGTGCACCTGGCGGCCGAGCCTCTCGGGATGGTCCGACGATGACCGGTCCCCTGTCCGATGTGTCCCGCGCCCTGCGTACCTTGTGGGTCGCCGGGGCCGGTACCCCCGACCCCGAGCTGCTCGGGGAGGTGGCCAGGGCGGCGGAAGCGGCTCGGTCTGCTGGGGCGGAGGGCCTCGCGGAGGCTGTCGACGCCGTGGCGGAAGCCCTGGCGGCCCGGGATGCCCGAGCGCTGTTCGAGGCGCAGCTGCAGGTCTGGGCCCGCCTGCGCGCGCTTCAGCGAGGGCTGGCGGCAAGGGAGCTGCGAGAGCGCTTGGTGTCGGGGGCCCAGGCGGAGGCGGAGGCGGAGACCGACGGCTGGTCCGGGGTGTTCCACCCCATCGGTGCGGTGGTGGTCCCACCGCGGGTCCAGGTGCACGGTGTCGACGATGACGGCACGTGGCGGACGTTCATGGAGCGCTCGATCCATGTCGATGGCTACGACGCGTGGTCGGGTCCGTGGATCAGCCGCCTCTTTCAGGCGGAGCTGAGCCTCGGCCGGGCCCTGAGCCGCCGGTGGACGGTCCGCGACCATCCGGGCATCCCCACCGTCCGCCGGTGGGTGGGCAAGCCGGCGTTTCGAAGCCGCCCGGTCGTGGGAAGCAAGGGGTCGGAAGCCAAGGATATTCCATCACTACCCGTCTCGGAGCGCATGGGGTTCGGCCGCGCTGAGGTCGTCGCGCAGCGCGACCCGAAGAACGGGTGGACCGTGCGCAGCGGGGGGCATCGGGTTCGGCTCGGGCCCTGCCTGACGTTCAACCTCGACAAGCTCGCTGCGGTGGAGGGCCCCACCGTGCGACGGGATGCGGTGGTGCTGGCGGGGAGCGGGGAGCGGGTGCTGCTGCAGTGGGGAACGCCTCCCTGTTTTCCGACCCTCGATCCTGGCGCGTGCACCTGGCGCGCCAACGACGTCCGCACCAAGGCCACGGGCGGGTGGGGGGCCGTGCTGCGGGTGCTGCTCGGGCCGTGGATTGGGGTCTCGCCACCGGAAGCCTTGGCGTCGATGGATGGCTTCCCCTTGCCCCAGGACGGGGAGGGGAGTGGCGGAGACGACCGTCCGAAGGCCAACGATCAGGCTTTCTGGCGGCAGTGGGTGGGGCAACTCGCGGGACGGCCGGTCGCGGCGCCAGCGCCCGGCCTCGTGGCGGCGTTGCGGGGGGCGGCCGCGGGAGAGCCGGTGGGGGCGGAGCGCCTGCTGCAGGCACTGTGGTCGCTCGAACAGGGGGAGGCGCTGCGGGTCGAGGGGGCCGTGCTGTTCCAGGTAGCGGCGCTGCGGCCGGTGCCTCGGGATGGAGACGTTCTGGAGGCGGTCCTGCAAGCCCGCCTGGCGCGCCACGGGGTGCTCGGGAACCCCGAGGTGCGGGACGAGGCGGCCCTCCAGGAAGCCTTCGTCGAGCGGATCGAAGAGGAGGCCAAGGCGGTGGCCCGGCGTCTCGCCCACGACGGCGTGCTGCCCGAGCTGGTGGAGTTGTTCTGGCTCGGGGACGCGGTCGCGGAGGCCAGGGAAGTGCCTCGAGATCAGGGCGTGGGGAGCCTGCAGCTGGGCGCCGAGCGCATCGACAGGGCGGCGGTGGCGGTGCTTGGGGAGTGGATGGGAAGCGCGAAACTCGTATCGGATGACGAGGTCTTGTCCTTCGCAGTTGTGGCTGGAAGTCAACGTATGGAATGTTTCATTGAAAAGTAAGTGACGCGTAGATGTGCATGGCAAGAGTGAAGGAAGTAACGCTTACTGACAGGGCCGCCGACGGTCTGCCGTGCGGACCCCGCACGTCTTCTGGGTGCGTCGGCTCGAACGATTCACCACGGAGTCACTGAGGACACAGAGGGAGCACGGAGAGGGCGACGACATGGCGAGGCGACGACGCCCACCCGGGGCGCCCTTGACTCCGTGGTGAGCTGTCGAATCACCGCCGCCGGGATTCGGCCGCCGTCGACCGAAGGACCTCAGAGCCCGCCGTACAGGACCATCAGCAGGGCCCCACACACCACGCCGCTCACGAAGCCCATGACCAAGAAGGCCCGACCTTGCTGACGCGCCCGCTGCACGGCCATCTGCAGGGCTCGAATCTCGATGTCGCCGTCGGTCAAGGGCTCGGGCATCGGTCCCGGATCGAGCTCTGGGGTGGGAGGGGCGTCTGGCATGGGGGGATCGGAAGGCATGGGCCGCTCCTATCCCGTGGGACCCGACCGACGAAGGTCGGACACGGCCGACGCGGTGGAGAACGGGCACGGGTCGACGACGTTCGTCACCGACGGATCCCGTGGGGCCTCGGTGGCCGGATGCCGCTCTCTCTGCTTGGAGGGATCGTGGGGGAAAGTACAGTTGTAAAGAATGGTATTCGCGTCGTCGGTCGGCATGGCTCGACCCGTGCAGGGGGCCGCTCCAACGAAGGGAGACACGATGGCGGTCACGGTCTTGGGTGCGGCCCTCGAGGGCGTCGAGGCGCGGGTGGTGGAGGTAGAGGTCGACTTGCTGCGGCGGCTGCCGGCGGTGAGCATCGTCGGGCTGCCCGCGTCGGCGGTGCGAGAGAGCAGCGAGCGGGTGCGGTCCGCCATCGAGTCCTGCGGGGTCGACTTCCCCCGCAAGAGGGTGGTGATCAACCTCGCCCCCGCCGACCTGCGCAAGGAGGGCACGGCCCTCGACCTGCCCACCGCCTTGGGCATCCTCGCCGCAGACGAGGTGGTGCCCGAGGCGCGTTTGGAGCAGGTGTTGGCGGCAGGGGAGCTCTCCCTCGGGGGGGAATTGCGGCCGGTGCGGGGCGCTCTGTCGCTGGCGCTGCTCGCCCGGAGCTTGGGCCGCACCTTGCTCGTGCCGTCGTCTTGTGCCGATGTGGCGGCGATGGTGCCCGGGGTGGAGGTCGTGGCCTTGGGCCGGCTCGACGACGCGGTGGCGTGGCTGAAGGGGGAGTACGAGGTGCCGGTGGTGGTGGCCCCATCCCGGCGACCAGCAGGTGGAGCCCTCGACCTGCGCGACGTCCGGGGGCAGCCGATGGCGCGGCGGGCCCTCGAGGTCTGTGCCGCGGGGGCCCATCATCTGTTCATGGTGGGGCCGCCCGGTTGCGGCAAGTCCATGCTCGCCAAGCGCCTGCCTTCGATTCTGCCCGCCCTCGACTTCGAGGAGGCCCTCGAGGTCACCCAGGTCCACTCGGCCGCTGGCCTGCTCCACGACGGGGACTGGATCGCGGAGCGCCCCTTCCGGGCCCCCCACCACTCGGTCACCGTCGCCGCCATGGTGGGGGACCGCACGCTGCGGCCCGGGGAGCTCTCGCTGGCCCACCAGGGGGTGCTGTTCCTGGACGAGGCCCCGGAGTTCCCACGGTCGGTGCTCGAGGTGCTCCGCCAGCCGCTGGAGGAAGGCAAGGTCCACCTCTCCCGCGCCATGGGCAAGGTCACCTACCCAGCAGCGGTCACCCTGGTGTTGGCGGCCAACCCGTGCCCCTGTGGCATGCGGGGAAGCCGTCGGTGCACCTGCACCGACAGCCAGGTGGCCCGCTACCTCCGCAAGCTCTCCGGTCCGGTCCTCGACCGGGTCGATCTGCACCTCGGCATGGAGCCCGTCGACCCCCAGCTCATGGTGTTTGGGGCGGCGGGGGAGGACTCGGCCACCGTGCGAGAGCGGGTGGTGGAGTCCCGGGCGCGAGCCCAGCACCGGGGGCAGCGGGTACCCAACGGCCAGCTGCCGGACGCCGCGGTCCGGGAGATGGTCCGCCCCGCGGCGGATGCCGCCCAGGCGCTCGCAGAGCTCGCCGTCCAGCAGGAGCTGAGCGCCCGGGCCACGACCCGGATGCTTCGAGTGGCCCGCACCCTGGCCGACCTGGAGGGGGTCGAGGTCGTATCGGCCGCCCACGTGTTCGAGGCGAGCCAGTGGCGGCAGCCCCCGGAGCTCTAGCTACTCGTACAGCTCCACACCGGGCCCCCAGACGTAGCTCAGGCCGACCACGACCTGCCCGTTGGCGCGGGTGGCACGTCGAAGCCGGACCATCCGGGTGATGCGTGCGGGGAATCCCGTGGTCCAGGTCCACACCACCAGCTCGCCCCCCTCCTGGGTCCCGCGGGGTGGGCCGTAGCGCTCGGTCAACAGGGCCTGACTGGCCTCCAACACGTCCTCCTCGACGCCGAGTCGGACGATGCACACCCGTCCCTCGCAGAACAAGGCCTCGTGGTGGGGGAAGCCGTCCACGGGTGCGGGGCCGGCGCACGTGAGGACCATCGGCGTGGCGGCGTCGTTCCACGTGGGGGTGCCGACCCCCTCGCAGGCCAGGCGGGCCGCGGCGGTGTCCATGGACCAGCTCCACACCCCCACGGTGTCGGGGAAGGGCTGCCACGTGCCCAGCTTCCGGTAGAGCACCGGACCGGCAACGACCCCGAACACGACGAGGGCCAGGCCCCAGCGGAGGAGCAGGTTGCGCCGTGATTCATGAGGCGTGGCAGCGTCGAGGGGAGGGGAGGGCTGCATGCCCGCTAGCTTACCCAAACGCGGCCAGACGCCTGGCTGTAAGGCACCGACCGGCCCGTCCGTTGTCGAAGCCCGCGGAGGTCGATGTGCTCCCACTGCTCCTGCTCACGATGGCGGCCCAGGCCAAGTCCTGGTGCGCCAGCCCGCTGACCGCCCACGAGTGGGGGGTGGCGGTGCTCCGCACCGATGGCGTGCAGCCGGAGGGGGTCGCCCTCCCGTCTTGGCTGCACCGCGAGGCGCTGCCCATCGCCCCGGCGGAGCGCCCCGTGCGCCACCGAGACGTCGACAGCGGGGTTCGCACGCTCCCCGTCGTGCAGTTCTACTCCCCCGCCCGCTGGGGCGACTCGGTGCCCGTCGGGCTCGAGGTGGGCTTCCGCCAGGGGGAGGCGAGCCTGTGGTTCCCCCAGGTCGACCGTCGGGTGCCGGCGAGCATCGCCCGGGGGCCTGCCGCCGAATGGGCCCGTCAAGACCTGCTGCTCCGACGGGCGGCGCGTCCTCCCTTCGGCCGGGGACCGTACCCACCGCTGCCCAGCGATCCCACCCGTCAGCTCCACTGGGACGCCCTGTTCCTCTCCCAGAAGGCGAGCCCTCCCTCCCATCCGGCGGAGGTGCCGTGGGTGGACGCCCTGCGGCAGATGCCGGGCGCGCTGTGGGTCCACGGCATGGAGGAGACCGAGCGGTTCGTGTTCTACGAGGCCGACACCGAGGAGTCGCCGGCGGTGCTCCTGGAGCGCGGGGCGTCGTGGAGCCCGACCCACCCCCACTACCAGCTGCGCAACGGATCCGACTGGCCCGTGCACGACGTGTTGGTCGTCGCGGATGGGCAGGCCTGGCGGGCGCCGTCCATCCCGGCGGGGGCCACCGCGGGCTTCCTTTTGGAGGAGCCGCTGGAGGCCGACGTCCAGCGCGCGTGGCTCCGAGACCGCTGGACCGACCACGCGGTGCCTGCACCCCCGAAGGAGGTGGCCTGGGAACAAGACGACTGCGTCATGGGGCAGGACCCGGCCCTCCCCGTCGAGGCGGCCAGCGGGCACCGGCTGTACGCCGCTGAGATCGACGTGGTCCTCGACGTGTGGGCGGAACGGCTGCTGGCCTCGGAGGGCGTGCACCTGGTGTACCGAGAGGATCCCGAGGCCCTCGACGCGCTGATGCCGATCAGCGTCTACACCGACATGTTCCACCACGTGGACCTGCGACGCCTCGGGGTGGTGCTCGTGGAGGGGCTGTCGCTCCCTTGATTCACTGGGCGAAGGGGCTCGATAGCTCGGGGAATTCCTTGACCTCTTCGCCCCAGCACACGATCGGCGAGCCTCCCTCACCGATGCCACAGGCGAAGCCCCACCCCACGGCGAGCTCCTGGAACGGCTGCTTCGGGGCCCGGTCGAGCCAGCCGGACGGGTAGTTCCAGCACACAGGATGGCGGTCGGGCGCACGGAGGCCGCAGTGGGTGAAGTCGTTGCCCGAACCGAGGGTGTGGAAGGGCTCCTTTGGCGCAGCAGCCACGTCGGGGTCGCCCCCCCAGCACAGCAGGGTGCCGTCGGCGCGCAGCCCGCAGGCCTCGCCGATGTCCACGAAGGTGCCGGGCGGGTTGGTGTACACGTCGCACAGCGCGGCGCCGGTGTCGGCGTGCAGGCCACAGACCATGCGGTCGCCGACCCATGCGGCCGCCAAGGGAGCGCCGCCGAGGAGCGGCACCTGGGGGTCCAGTTCGACGCCGTAGACGACCCCCCAGCAGTGCAGCGTCTTGTCTTCTCGCTGGATGGCGCAGGCCCGGAACTCGGCCGCGAACACCGCGTCCCAGGCGCCCGTGGTCGGCGCACGGCGGGGGATCGACGGCGACCACTCGTCGTCCGACTTCCCCCAGCAGTGCAGGCTCCCCGTGTCTCGCTCGATGCCGCAGGTGTAGTCGGTGCCCGCCGACACGCTCGCGAAGGGCGTTCGTGGGGGTGCGTGCGACCTCGCCTTCGTGGTCCGGCCCCCAGCAGACGGCGCGGTCGTCCCGCACCCGGATGGCGCAGGCGTGGGCGCTGCTGGCCGTCAAGCTGCGCCACCGCTCTCCGTCGGCCGACGTCGCCGGCTTGTGGGAGGCACAGGCGCCCAGGAGGGCCGTCATCACGAGCCCTGGGCTCCGCATCACTCGGGGCTGTCCTGCCAGCGGGCCAGGGGCAGGCGGTGAGCCTCTGCCACCGCCCCGTACACCACCTGCCCGCCGACCACGTTGAGCCCCCGGGCCAGGGCGGGGTCCTCCTCGCAGGCGCGGCGCCAGCCCTTGTCGGCGAGGGCCAGGGCCCAGCGAAGGGTGGCGTTCTGCAGCGCGAAGGTCGACGTGCGGGGCACGGCCCCGGGCATGTTGGTGACGCCGTAGTGCACCACGCCCTCGTCGACGTACATCGGGTCGGCGTGGGTGGTGGGGCGAATGGTCTCGATGCAGCCGCCCTGGTCGATGGCGACGTCGACGATGGCTGCGCCCGGCTTCATCTCGGCCACGAGGCTGCGAGGCACGAGGGTGGGGGCCCTTGCGCCGGCGACCAGCACCCCGCCCACGAGCAGGTCGGCGCGACGCACCGCCGCCTCGATGGTGTGGGACGTGCTGTACAAGGTCTCGATGCGGCCTGAGTAGTGGTCGTCGAGCCAGCGCAGGCGCTGCAGATCGATGTCGAGCACGGTGACCCTCGCGCCGAGTCCCAGCGCCATGCGGGTGGCATTGCGGCCCACGCTTCCGGCCCCGACCACGACGACCTGGCCCGGAGGCACCCCGGGGACCCCGCCGAGGAGCACGCCCCGTCCTCCGTGGACTTTCTCGAGGGCCCGGGCCCCCATCTGGATCGACAGGCGTCCCGCCACCTCGCTCATGGGCTGCAGGGCGGGCAGCTGACCGTTCTTCTCGATGGTCTCGAACGCGATGGCGATGCAGCCTCGCTCCAGCAGCGCCTCGGTCTGGGCCCGGTCCGGGGCGAGGTGCAGGTAGGCGTACACCACCTGGCCTGCCCGGATCCGCGGGTACTCCGCCGCGATGGGCTCCTTGACCTTCCACACGAGCTCCGCCCGGGCCCACAGCTCCTCGGCGGTGTCGACCAGCTCGGCGCCGGCCCCTGCGTACTCGTCGTCGGAGAGGCCCGAGCCCGCCCCGGCGCCCCGCTGCACGAGCACCGTGTGGCCCCGGCCGGTCAGCGCGCTGACCCCCGCGGGCACCGCGCCGACGCGGTTCTCCTGGGGCTTGATCTCCTTGGGGATGCCGACGATCACGGTGCCTCCTACAAAGGGGCCCCAGCATACGCCCCGTCGGGGTGCCGTCGGCCGTGGGATGGTGGGGACATGCGCACGTTCGGGCTGTCTCTGCTGGTGTTCCTCCCGATGGCGGCGGTGGGCACCCAGATCCACGAGTGGGGGCACTACGGGGCTGCCCTCGCCTTGGGCTGGAGCCCGGAGCTCCATCATGGCTCGGTGTCTTTCGGTGCGCCCCGGGTGGCCGGGGCCTACGGCACCGAGGGCGAGCGGCTGATCGCCACCGCCATGGGCCCGCTGACCAACATGGCCATCGGCACCCTCGGGCTCGGCGCGCTGTGGCTCCGTCGCAGGGACCGCGCTGGGGAGTCCCTGGACGTGGGGGACTGGCTGGCCACGGTGGCGGCGCTGTTCTGGTCCCGCCAGCTGTTCAACTTGCTCCAGCTGCTGGTGGTCGCGGGGCTCGGCTCGGGCGGAACGGGAGGCGACGAGGCCCGCATCGCCCGAGCGCTGGGCCTGCCCTACTGGGGGCTCGATGCCGTAGGGGGCGGACTCGCGGCGGTGGTGTGCCTGCGGGTGCTCGCGTGGATGCCCCGTCCCGTGTGGTTCTCCGCTGGCGCAGCGACGGGCAGTCTGGTGGGCTTCGCCTTGTGGTTTGGCTGGCTGGGGCCGGTTCTTCTGCCCTGATCTGCCTACAGCGGGGCCCCCCGCACGCGATGGGGGACCGTGCGAACGTTTCTCTTGGCGCTGCTGGTGTTCCTGCCGATGGCGGCATTGGGGACCCAGATCCACGAGGCTGGCCACTACGTTGCGGCGCTGCTGATGGGCTACCAGCCGCAGCTCCACTACGGCTCCGTCAGCTATGGACAAGAGGATCGCCTTGGCGAGTGCGACGCCGCGCAGAGGGCCGTACGCTGGGCGTGGACGAGTCGAACCGGGCCGGAACTCGCCCCCGACGCCGTGATGTCTTGGGGGGAGGGCGGCGGCGAGCCCTCGGTGGCTCTCAACGTCTCCAACCTGGAGGCGTGGACCGCGTCGTGGGGAATCCCCGTCACTGAGCCGCTGATGTGGGTGGAGCTCCACGTGGAGGGTACCCAGGAGGATGAGCTGACGCGGGACGCCGTGCGCGCCATCAGCGTGTACGACCGCCCCCCAGCCTGGGGCGGCTTTCGGTGGGCCCGCCATCGGGCCTGGCGCCTCGACGCAGGCCAGGCGGTCGAGCTGCCGGCGTTCGAGGCCTCGGCCCACGTCGCCCACTCGGGGTACTCCGAGTCGCTCTCGAACCACTTCTTGGGTGGACGCCCTGGGGTGAACGTAGGAGCGGTCGAGGGGGAATGGGTGGCCCATCCGAACCTGTGGCCCCAGCGCCCCTCGCTCGGGCGCAGGCTCGAGGAGCTCGGCATCCACCAGCCTTGGCCCGGAGGCTCGGCCCGCGGGTTCGTCACCGCCATGGGGCCGCTGACGAACACGACGATTGGCTCGCTTGGCTTGTTGTGGTGGTGGCGCCGTCGCCGTGGTCGCACCCGCTCCGACCTGTCTCCGGCGGACTGGGTCGCGGCCCTCACGACGCTGTTCTGGTCGAGGCAGCTGTTCAATCTCCTGACGGGCTTGCTGCACCTCGCGAGTGGACGCTTCAGGCTGCGGGGTGACGAGGGGCGCCTGAGCGTGGACCTGGACATTCCTTTCTGGACCTTGGACCTCGTCGGTGGCGTGGTCGCGCTGGCCGTGTGCGGACTCGTTCTGGCCTGGGTCCCTCGCCGCGCCCCCTTCGCGCTTGGCGGAGGCCTTGGCTGCTTGGGGGGTGCCGCCATTTGGTTTGGCTGGCTCGGCCCGCTGCTGCTTCCGTAGGGAGCCTCCCTAGGAGACCGGCTTCCCGCAGCCCATCACGGCCTCCGCCTTGTCGACCAGGGTGCGCACTTGCTGGGTCGCATCGACCCCGGGTGCCCGGCCCACGATGCGTCCTGTCTCGGCCCCGCAGCGGTCGTAGACCACCACGGCGGGCTGGGCGATCCCCAGCTCCGGCATCCACAGGCCCATGGACACGATGCCCTCGGCGTGGCTGTAGACGGGCACGCCGATGGCGGCGGCGGCCCGCTCTGCGGCGGCTTTCGGCGAGTGGGTGATGCCCATGAGGGACACCCCCAGCTCTGCCTGATCCAGGGTCCGCAGCTGGGTCGCGCACACCGAGCAGTCGGCCATCTTCATGACCACCACCACGGAGGTTTGCCCCCCGCCCGGATGGGCGTAGGCGCTGGAGGCGAGGGCGAGCAGCAGTGCGAGGAGGGGTGCCATGGCCATGACGTAGCGTGGTCCTCCTCGGCGCCGCCAGTCGAGGGTGCATTCCCCCGAGACCCCTTCACGAGGAGGGCCGCCATTGAGCCAGGTCGAGATCCACGTCCCGGCAGGGCGCCTGACGGCCTACCATCGGTCCCGTCGCTGGCTCGGCTGCGGCGTCACCCTCGCGGGCGCCATCCTGCTTGGGGTGGGCGTGGCGGCTGCGGAGCTGATCGTCGGTCCCCTCGGCGTGTTCGCCTTCGTGGGCTTCATGGCGCTCGTCGTCGGCCCCGCGATGATGTGGCCGTCGCACCAGGCCCTTCGTCGGGCCGGGGACCTGCGGGTGGAGATCGATCGGGATGGCTACCGCCATCGCCATGGAGAGGGCCCGTGGGCCCCTCGCCGAAGCGTGCAGGCGGTCATCGCGGAGGCATCCCACGTCGACATCGTGCCCGGCGGTGTTCCCGTGGATGTCCTGGTGCTGCCGATGCCCGCCGAGGAGCGCGAGCAGGCCCTTGCGAGCCTGGCCTACGCAGGGGTCGACGTGACCCGTCCCGAGCGCTCGGCGTTCAAGATCGGCGGCGTGATCCTCGCCGTCGTGGTGGGGGTCGGCGCGGTGTTGGTGCTGTGGCGCCTGCTCATCCTGGGGCTGTTCGGGCTCGTGGTGCTCGGCATCCAGCTCGTCGCCCCGGACGACCCCGCCGTGCAGGCGGGGCTGTTCTTTGGCCTGGCCTTTGGCGTGGGCTTGCCGGTGCTGCTCTTCCGCCGTCTCGGTCGCTGGCGCGGCGCCGACTGACCTCGCTGGTGTCCCCCGTCAGGGCGCCCCTTCGGCGGCCCCGATCGACGGCGGATCTGCCCAGCAGCTCCCGAGCAAATCACCGACCCCATCGACCCCAGTCAGCCCGGCCCCGATGGCGGGGCTCGCCGCGTCGAGGGTGGCATCGGACTGCACCATCGGGTCGTCGCCAGCGATGGTGCCGGTCTCGGTGCCGGGCAGGTTGGGGGCCGAGCTGCCGGGGGCGTCGGTGGCGTAGAACAGGTTGTTCTCGAACACGAAGGAGTCGGCGTCGGTGTCGCCGCCGATGTTCACGTCGGTGGAGACGATGCTGCGCTGGAAGAGCACGATGTTGTTGACGACGCGTCCGTCCCGGCTCTGGGCGAAGTCGAAGCCGGTGCCTGTCGATGGCGTCTCCTGCAGGATGCGCATCGTCCAGTTGCCCGGGTCCACCACGGTGTTGTGGGCCGCAAGGCATCCGTCGCAGCCCACGAAGGCAAAGGGGGCATCGCTGCCGACGATGTGGTTGCCGATGGCCCGGATGTCTCGGGCCTCGAAGTTCTCGCGGGTGGAATCCAGGGGAGGGCGGAAGAAGTCGAAGCCGGTGGAGCCCCCCATGTTCAGGGAGCGCAGGCCCGCGTCCTCGAACCAGTTGCCCCGGATCTCGATGTCTTCGCTGCCCCCCTTGCTCTGCACGCCGCTCGAGCCGAGCTCGCGGAAGGTGTTTCCGGCGACGACCCCCTGGTGGCAGCCTACGTGGTCCACGGCGGAGCCTCCGTCGCCGCAGCGCTCGAAGGTGCTGTCGAGCACGTGGAAGTCGTTGAGGCCCGAGAGCTTGAGGCAGTCCTGGTTGCCTCCGGTGCCCACGTCATGGATGTACAGGTCGCGAAACACCACGTGGTGGGCGGCGAAGGGGTCGCCGTACGACGCACCGTCATCGGTGTTCAGGCCATTGGCGCTGGCGTCGCGAATCTCCAGGTCGTGGACCACGACGTAGTGAGGTTCGACCAGGTGCAGACCCTGGCTCCCGCCCTCGAGGACGGGGAGGGGCTGTGTCGCGTCGCCACCGATCCAGATGGGCTCGGTGGCCGTGCCTCTGAGCCGGTAGAGGTACTGGTCGGAGGCGTGGGTGCCTGGCGCCATGAGAATGGCCTCCCCCGGCTGCACGGTCTGGGCGGCCCGCTCCAGCGAGGCGAAGGGGGCCCCGGCGCTGCCATCGCCGGTGCTGTCGTTCCCGGCCGGATCGACGTGGAGGGTGCCGCTCGGCGTGAGCCCCACCTCGAAGCTCGGCGGAAGGGCACAAAGGTCCGTGTCCGTGTCCGTGTCCGTGTCCGTGTCCGTGTCCGTGTCCGTGTCCGTGTCCGTGTCCGTGTCCGTGTCCGTGTCCGTGTCGGCGTCGGCGTCGGCGTCGGCGTCGGCGTCGGTGTCGGTGTCGGTGTCGGTGTCGGTGTCGGTGTCGGTGTCGGCATTGGCAGGGGTGTCGGCGGTCTTGTCGGGGTCGTCGGACCCGCCGCAGTGAACTGTGAGCAGCACCAAGGCAAGCAGGCGTGAGCGCATGGAGACCTCCGCCGCCAGGGTACCTCGTCGGCGCTCCCCAAGGATCTGGGTCAAGTGCGCTCGCGAACCCCACGATGGAGAAGCTGGAACTTCGGCCGAGGGCCGTGGTCCAAGGGGAGACGCCCGTGGACGTGCCGATGACGCTGATGACCTGGATCCCGCTGTTGGCGGCCTGTGCGCTGCCTTCGATTGCCACCACCTTCCTCGGCTTCGTGCAGCACGTCCGCGAGCGCCGGGAAGAAGGACCCGAGCTGAACGAACCCGCGGGACGCTGGCTCAAGGAAACGGTGGCCCGCCGAGGCGATCGGGTCCGGGTCGAGGTGCATCCCCACTCGGGGATGGATGCCTACTTCCCTGGCACCGGCGCCATCGGGCTGTCGCGCCGGACCTACGGCTCCCACGGGGCGGTGGCCTACGCGGTCGCCGCCCACGAGCACGGGCACGCGCTGAACATGGCCTGGTCGGAGACCGCGAGTCGCTGGCTCGCCGACCTGCTGCCCACCGCTCGCTTGGCGCGCACCTTCGCCTTCCGCGCGTTTGCGGCCGGACTCATCGGGGGCGCCCTGTTCTCGGAAGTGTGGCTGCTGGTGTTCGCCGCCGGCATGCAGGTGCTCTCCCTTGCCGCGGGGCTCGTCATCCTGGTCGACGAGGCCATGGCTTCCCGGCGGGGCCTGGAGCTGCTGAAGCAGGACCGGTTCGTTCCCCGCGCCGCGCTACCCGTCGCACGACGGAGCATGCGGGGGGCCTTCTCTGTCTACGCCTCGGCGGTGGGGGCCGAGTTGCTCGTGCTGCTCGCCATGCCTTGGCTCGCGGATGCTGCCCTCGCGGCCTCTCCGGCCGTCGGGGGGCCCGTGGTGTGGGCACCGGCGGTGTGGGCCTTCATCGTCTTCGTCCCGCTGCTCGCCTTGCGGGCCGCCCACGTGCTCCATCGTGTGTTGCGGCCCGAGCCGGTGCAGAGCGACTTCCGGCTGTTCACGGTCATGCACCGAGAGAGCCAGTGGGAGTTCCTGGCGGGGGCCTGCGTGCTGATGTTGGTGGGGGGACTCCATGGTGCGGGGGACGGGGCGCTGTTCCAGCTGTCGACCGTGCTGGCCACCTCCACGGCCGTGGGGCCTGTCGGGGCCCTGGTGCGAGCCTTGTTCCTGGTTCCTGTGGTGTTGGGCCTGTTGTGGGCCGGCGTCCTGAAGGAGAGCGACGACGACGTGGTGGTGTTGCCCGAGGCGCGGGATGCCGACGCGGCCCCCGCACTGATGGCGCTGTATTCGGACCCGCCTTGGTACCTCCGAGTGAGCTGGGTCACCCACGTCGCGTACTTGCCGCTGCTGGTGCTGCTCGCGGCCGAGCTGTCCGCGCGCTGAGGCGGCCCGGGAACGGCGCCTGGGGTAGGCTCTGCCTCGATGACCGACTCCCTGCCTACGTTCGACGGCTACGAGACCCTCGAGAAGCTCGGGGAGGGCGGCATGTGTGCCGTCTACCGGGTGAAGGGCCCCGAAGGCGAAGTCGCTGCCAAGCTCCTCCTCGACACCACGAAGACCGCCGCCGAGCGCTTCGCGACCGAGGCGGAGATGCTCATGGCCCTCGATCACCCCAACGTGCTTCGGGTGTACGCCATTCGCGAAGACGCGTCGCCTCCGTGGATCGTCATGGAGCTCCTCGCCGGCAAGGACCTCGAGGAGACCCGTGTCGACATGGGGCCCGTGGGGCCGGAGCAAGCGGCCATGTGGTTCGCGGACCTCGCCAACGGGCTGTCCGCAGTCCACGAGCAAGGGGTACGCCACCGTGACCTGAAGCCGGCGAACATCATGCTGGGCCACGACGGGGTGCCGCGCCTGATCGATTTCGGCATCGCGCGCCAGACGAACGCCGCCCACGTCACTCGGCAGGGCTTTGTGCTGGGCACCGCCAGCTACCTGCCGCCTGAGATCTTCCTCGACGACAACAGCCGCGACATTCAAGACTCGGAGTCCGCCGATGTCTACGCGCTCGGGCAGTCGCTGTGCGAGATCCTGACGGGGGAGTCGGTGCATCCGCGCCAGGCCACGGGCAACGACGCCACCATCCTCGTCCGAATCATGAAGGACAAGGTCGAGAGCGAGTGCCTCGATCCCCGTCGCTGGCGGGCGCAGGTCCCCGAGGGGCTGGCGATGGTGGTGCGCCGAGCCACCGCCCAGGACCCCGATGACCGCACGCCGACGGCGGCCGCGTTCGAGAAAGACCTTCGTGGTTGGATTGTGGCCCGCCGCACCGCGGAGGTGGCGCCATTGTCCACGCTGAAGGGAGAGCTTCCGGCCCCACCGTCGACCAAGCCCATCGACCGCCGGGCGGCGCGTGCCACCCCCGGCCCGGCCCCGGCTCCGGTGCAGCCGAGGGGCGGGCGCAACGGAGACCGGCCCGTGCCCCGTGCCGACAGCTCTGGCGCGGTGGGAACGGGGGCCCGGGTGGCCACCGGTGCTGCGGGTGCCGCAGGGTTCCTCGGTGTCGGCGCCATCATCGCGACCTGCCTGCTGCTTGCGGCGCTCGGTGTCGGCGGGCTGTATGCCTACTCTCCAGCGGTCGATGCCGTGGCGATCGACGCGGTGGTGCAGGGGCAACGCAACGCCGTGGCCTCGTGCCGCGGCGGCGAGAAGGGCGACGTGACCGTCCGGGTGGCGTCGACCCAGGGCAAGGTGACCGCCAAGGCGGTCGGGGGGTCCGCCAAGGAGAGTGTGCGCACGTGCATCGCGTCCGTCATGGTGGATGGCGCTTGGCCCGACGGCACCTGGACCGTGACCGTTCCGATCGAGCTTCGCTAGCTCAGAAAGGCCGCGAAGCGCTTGGCTTTTCCCACCGAGCGGGTGTGCACGGGCTCCCGCACTTGGTCCCACGATGAGGTGGCGACGGTGCGCCCCGATGCGTGGAAGTCGAGCATCGACGGCGCATAGGGAAGGCCCAGGTGCTCGGCCAGGCGCCGTGCTTCCCGCTCCGGCTCCGCCACGAGGTCTTCGTAGCGCACCGTGTGGATGGGGGTCGGAAGCACCGCCTCCCAGTGGGCCTTCAGGGTGCGCAGGCCGGCCTGCCACACGCGGATGCCGTCGATGGAGGTGGCCCACGACAGGCCAGCGCCGAGGGGCTGCCGGAAGCAGGACAGAGCCACGTCGTTGTCGTCGCGCTCGCACCACACGACCCGAGCGGCCGGAAGGGCCGAGGCGACGAGCAACAGATGCAGCGCGTTGTTCGGCATCTTGTCGACGATGCGGCGGGTGCCCTCGGGGGCCAGGGCAGCGACGTGCTCGAGGTAGGTACGGCCGATGGCGGGGGCCCACTCGGGGAGTGCGTCGAGCACGTCGAAGTAGGTGTTGCCACGCCCGAGCTGCTGGGGCAGCGCCACGGCCAGATCGCGAATGGCCTCGAGCTCACCGGCGCCGTGCACGTCGGGGTGGGCGGCCAGGATGGACTCGACCAGGGTGGTTCCCGAACGTGGCATGCCCACCACGAACACCGGGCGCTCGTCGGCGGGGCCCGTCGCGACGGGGGGCTTGCGGGTGCGCGCCACGATCGCTGCGATGGTGCGCTCGTGGGCCGTGACGTCGAAGGTGAGGCCCCGGTCCCGGTTGCCCAGGGACCAGGCACGCCAGGCGCGTTTCGCATCCCCTGCCGCGTCGTACAGCTCCCCTTCGGCGTGGAGCAGCATGGCGCGGTCGTGGGTGCCTGCTTGGCGACGCACCTTGCGGACCAGGGGCAGGGCGCGCTCCGGCAGCCCCACGTGGCGGGCCACGGTGGCGGTGGCGAGGGCGAGCTCCGTGGTGGGGGTGCAGCGGGCTCGCTGGAGCAAGGTCCACGCGTCCTTGGGGTGGCCGCGGCGGTCCAACACCAGGGCAGCGCCGGCCACCGCGGTGGCGCTGCGAGGCTGGTGCTCCAGCACATGGGCGAAGGCCTTGCCCGCCTCGTCGAGGTCGGCCTTGCGGAGCAGCGCGTGGCCCAGCCGTGCCCGTGCGTCGTGTTGATGGGGGTCGAGTTGCAGGGCCCGTCGGTAGCAGGCCTCGGGGTCGTCTCGGACGCCCTGGCGGGCCTTGTAGACCCCGAGCTCCACCCAGCCGTCGGCGAAGGTAGGCCGCAGGGTCACGACTCGGTTCTGGGCCTGCACCGCGTCCGCGATCTGGCCCATCTCGGCCATCGCCCGCGCCGCGGCGCGCCAGGCCGTGACATCCGTCGGGTCCGCGTCGAGTCGCGCCAGCTGCTCGGTGAGGAGCCGCTGGAGCGGGGTGGAGGAGGGGGTGATCAGCGAGGCGGGTGCAGCAGTCATGTCCGGCCATCGGTCGGTCTTGCCTGGACTTGAGGCCCGATCCACGGCGGGGAGACCGGAACCCGAGGACCACCGCGCGTTGGCGTGGTCGGAGGGTCCCGCATCCGATAGGTCTCGCGCGCGCGCCGGCGCTCGGAGCCGGTGCCCGCAGGAGAGCGACGATGGCCAAGGACAAGGACGACCAAACCGCCTACGATCTGGACCTCGTCCGCAACGTGGGCGTTGCCGCTCACGTGGATGCCGGCAAGACCACGCTCACCGAGCGCATCCTCTACTACACCGGTGCCTCCCACAAGATCGGCGAGGTGCACGACGGCGCCGCCACGATGGACTGGCAGCCCGAGGAACAAGAGCACGGCATCACGATCACTGCGGCGGTCACCAAGTGCCCGTGGCGGGATCACCTGATCCAGATCGTCGACACCCCGGGCCACGTCGACTTCACCATCGAGGTCGAGCGCTCCATGCGGGTGCTCGACGGCGCCATCATCGTCATGGACGGCGTACGAGGCGTGGAACCGCAGACCGAGACGGTGTGGCGTCAGGCCAACAAGCACGCCGTGCCTCGCATGGTCTTCGTCAACAAGATGGACCGTCCCGGGGCCGACTTCGGCCGGGCCCTCGAGACCATCTCAGAGCGCCTGAAGGACGAGGCAGTGCCGGTGGGCATCCCCATGGTCGACGACAAGGTCGTGCTGCACTGCGTCGAGCAGATGGCCTACGCGTTCAGCGGAGAAAAGGGGGAGATCGTCGAGCGCCGGGAGCTCACCGACAGCGAACGAGAAGAGCTGGCGCCGTGGCGCGAGAACCTGCTGATGGCCCTCGCCGAGCACGACGAGCCCCTCGCCGACAAGGTCCTCATGGAGGAGGAGGTTGGAGAGGAGGAGCTGTGGGCCGTGCTTCGGCGGCTGACCATGGCGGGCACCGTGCGCCCGGCATTCGGAGGCTCCGCGCTGCGCAACTGGGGTGTGCAGCCCGTGCTGGATGCCTCCCTCAAGCTGCTTCCGTCCCCCCTCGAGCGGGAAGCCACCATGGCCGTGGGGCCCGACGACGAGGACGTGCTCGTCGAGATGACCAAAGACGGCCCCCTCGTCGCCCTCGTGTTCAAGGTGCAGCTCTTCGACGGCCGTCGTCACTGCTTCGCCCGCCTGTACCGGGGCGAGCTGACCCCTGGCGACACCGTGCGCATCGGCACCTCCGACGTCACTGAGCGTGCGGCCCGGGTGTTCGACGTCTCCGCCAACCGCAAGTCCCGCATCCACGGGGCCGAGGCCGGTCAGATCGTGCTGCTCGCCGGGTTGCGCAAGGCCACCACCGGCGACACGCTCTGCGCTCCCGACGCCCCCGTTCGGCTCGAGCGCATCGATGCGCGGGAGCCCGTCTTGGGTCTGGCCATCGAGCCGATGCGGTCCAGCGACGAGGACAAGCTCATCGAGGCCCTCAACAAGGTCACGGAAGAAGACCCCACCCTTCGCTACGAAGACGACACCGAGACCGGCCAGAAAGTCTTGTCGGGGATGGGCGAGCTGCACCTGCAGATCACCTTCGAGCGTCTCAAGCGGGAGTTCAACCTCGAGCTGCACGTTGGCAAGCCTCGCGTCATGAAGCGGGAGACCATCGCGGGTGCCGCCTCCGTCACCGCCGGGGTGGACCGCGTCATCGAGACCGGCAAGGGCGTGCTCGAGCTTCGAGCCACGTGTTCCGTCTCCGTGGCGCCCGTCGAGCGAGGCGCTGGCATCTCCGTCACGTCCGAGCCCAGCTGGGTGCCCGCCGACTTCGAGCCCACCCAGGAGCAGCGTGACGCCGTCGCCCAGGGGGCGCGGGATGCGCTGTCGGGCGGGCCCGTCGAGGGGGCCCCGTTGCAGGACCTCCAGATCGTCGTCGACAAGGTCGACACCTTCGACGGCACCAGCACGGCCCAGGCGCTTCGCATCGGTGCCGCGACCGCGGTGCGGGAAGCCCTCACCAAGGCCGGTGGGCTGCTGATGCAACCGATCATGAAGGTCGAAGTGGTCGTGCCGGACGAGAACACCGGCAGCGTGCTGGGCGACCTGCAGGCCAAGGGCGCGACCATCCTGGGGCACGAGCCAGGGGAGGTCGTGACCATCTCGGCCGAGTGTGGGTTGACCGAGCTTCTCGGCTACGCGACCGCGCTGCGGAGCGGGACGAAGGGGCGGGGCCAGTTCACGATGCAGTTCGACCGCTTCGACGTGCTGTAGGCAGCGTTCCGTGGCCGCTCGGACGATTCCAGGCCGGGGTGGCCAGGGGGGCAGAGCCCCGCGGTGGGGTCAGAGGGGCAGCGCCCCCGACAACCCGTAGGTCGGGGGTTGGGGGTGCCTGGGCCGGGTCGCGATGGCGTCCGCTCGAGGTGGCTCTCAGGTCGCGGGCCCGTCGATGCGCGGTGGCTTGGCGTTCCGACGGGACGCCGGATGGAACGGTCCGTGTCTGCGGATGTCCAACGGGCCATGCTGATCCTACTCTCCATCGCCTTCGCTACCCCCCCGGCCCCGAGCGCCAGCTCCACCGTCACCGCTGGTCCGTGGACCATCGCCGGGCTCGATGGTCAGCAGATGCACACCCACGGTGGTCGCGGCGCCGATCTCGGCCACGCTCGGTTTCGGGTGGTCTACGCCGGCGAGGACCCCGCGCTGCTGACCGTCACCCAGGTCGAGGACCTGACCGGGAGCGCCTGCGATCAGCCCCCGGAGCACGTGCGCAGCACACCCCAGTTCGGTGGTCTGTTCGTGGAGAGTGGTTCGATGCGCGAGAGTGTGCGGACCCTGACCGTGCATCCCGGCACCTTGGAGCTGACTGTCGGGTTCGAGGCGGTGGAGGCGTATATGGCCTGGTGCGATCGGTACGCATCCCGGGTCACGTTCGATGCCGGCGGGGTTCCGCTCGTGGTCGTCGCCGAGACCTGGGTCACGCGCGAGGAACCGATGCGGATGCCCTGAGGCTCAAGGTGCGTCGTCGCGGGTGGGCGCGCATTGCCGGCCGCCCGGGTGGGGCCGACATGGGGCCAGCGTCGGCCTACTCGGGCGCCAGGCCGCACATCGCCTCTCCTCACAGGCGACCGGGCGGACGGCCGCCGCGGTCGCCTGGGTTGGCTGCAGGCGTTGGAGGCTCTGTGGGCTGGGATGACGAGGCAGCGGGCTGGGACGAGAATCCGGCCGTCCGCGTGTACGCGAAGGCCGCATTTGTGGCGTTGAAGAAGCATCTCGTGGCGTCGTCGTCCCGTCTTGCCGGCGCCCGCATCCTCGACTTCGGCTGTGGCACAGGCCTGCTCACCGCCGCCATGGCCGACGAGGCGTCCGAGGTGGTGGGGCTGGATCTGTCCGCACCCATGGTCGCGGTCCTTCGCGGCAAGGCGCTCCCCAACGTCACCCCCCTGTCTGGGGAGCTGGCGGACCATGAGTTGGGCGCCTTCGACGTGGTCACTTGTTCGTCGGTGTGCGCCTTTCTTCCAGACTATCCGGGCACGGTGCGTGACTTGGTGGCCTTGCTCCGGCCCGGAGGCTGGTTTGTCCAGCTCGACTGGGAGCTGGACCCTTCGGCGGAGGAGCCGTTCGGCCTGGGTCGCGACGACATTCAGGCCTGCCTGACCGGCGCTGGACTGTGCGACGTGGAGGTCCGCACGGCGTTCGAAGCGCCGTTCGAAGGGCAGACGATGGCCCCGCTGATGGGGGCCGGCCGCAAGGCCTGACCACCGCTCAGCGGGTGACGGTGAACGTGCCCCGGAAGTCCACGGTCGCCACCCCGAGGTTCGCGCTGCCGCCGAAGGACCCGACGAGGGTGTCTGCGGCGAAGACGCCGTCCCACGCCACGGTCTCTTGCACGCCGAGCACCGTGAAGGTCAGGTCGCCGGTGGCCTCGTCGGCCAGCACGAGGCTGCCGTCCCAGGTGGCGCTGGCGCCGTACCCCACCAGGGGGCAGGTGATGTTCACCGAGTCGCCGACGACCTGGGGCGCGCCCGCTTCGTCCACGGTGACGTCTGCAGTGCCCGTGCACGTGTCGCTGATAGGCACCGGGAAGAAGATCCCGCTGGCCAGAGCATCCAAGACGATGGTGCCGACGTAGTCCCCGTCCCAGCTGACGATCCCGGTGTCCCCCGTCGCTCCGGTGTCGGTGTCGGTGTCGGTGTCGGTGTCGGTGTCGGTGTCCGTATCGGTGTCGGTGTCCGTATCGGTGTCGGTGTCGGTGTCCGTGTCCGTGTCCGTGTCCGTGTCGGTGTCGGTGTCGGTGTCGGTGTCGGTGTCGGTGTCGGTGTCGGTGTCCGTGTCCGTGTCCGTGTCCGTGTCCGTGTCCGTGTCCGTGTCGGTGTCGGTGTCCGCGGGCGAATCCGTGTCCGCGGGCGTGTCATCGAACCCGTCGGGGCTGGTCGAGTCGAGCTTGGCGTCGCCGCCCTTGCAGGCTGCGAGAAGGATCAAGGCGATGAACTGGCTGGTACGCATGGGGCCCCCCGAAGGTCTGGCCCCGACGATAGCCGACCGCCGCCCGATTCGCTCGAAAGGCCGCCTGATGACCTCAGCGAGCGGCCCACGCGAGCGGCTCGCCGCCCAGAAACACCCGCACGTCTCCCTCTTCGCTGGGAAGGGCAGCGGGCGGCGTCCAGGAGGCGGCGTCGAGCTCCAGCTGCTCCTCGCTCGGCGCGAGCCCATACCAAGCCGGGCCGTTGAGGGAGAGGAAGGCCTCGAGCGTGTCCAAGGCGCCGTGCTCGTCGAACAGCGCGGCCACCGCCGGCACCGCGGTCGGAGCGCTGAACACCCCGGCGCAGCCGCAGTCCGTCTCTTTGCGGTGGACCAAGTGCGGCGCGCTGTCGGAGCCGAAGAACACGCGGGCATGGCCTGAGGTCGCAGCCCCGACGAGGGCCTCGCGGTCCCGCTCCCGCTTGAGCACGGGCAGGCAGTAGGCGTGGGGGCGCAGCCCGCCGGCGAAGAGCGCGTTGCGGTTCCACCACAGGTGGTGGGCGGTGATGGACATGCCGACCCGGTCCCCCGCGGCCATCACGAAGTCGACGGCGGCCTTGGTGGTGGCGTGCTCCACGACGACGCGCAGGTCGGGGTGCCGCTCGAGCATCGGGGCGAGGACCTCGTCGAGGAAGGCAGCCTCTCGGTCGAAGATGTCGACCTCGGGTCGGGTGACCTCGCCGTGCACACACAGCGGCATCCCGGCCGCGGCCATCGCGGCGAGGACCGGATCGATGCGGCGGACGTCGGTGACCCCGTGGGCAGAGTTGGTGGTGGCGTGGGCCGGGTACAGCTTGGCCGCGATCCAGTCGCCCCCCTGGAACCCAGCCACGACCTCGTCGGGGTCGATGCCGTCGGTGAGGTAGGCGGTCAGCTGGGGCTGGAAGCTCGAGCCGTCGGGACGCGCCTCGAGGATGCGCGTTCGGTAGGCCCGGGCGGCCTGGCGCGTCGTGACCGGTGGCGAGAGGTTGGGCATGACCAGTGCACCGCTGCAGTGGGCAACCGTGGGAGGAAGCACGGCCCGGAGCATGGCTCCGTCGCGCAGGTGCAGGTGGGCATCGAAGGGGCGTCGGATGAGCATGAGAAAAGCTAGGCCGGCGGATGCGTCAGCGCCACAGCCCGAGACCGCCCCACAGGCCGGCGTCGTTGCTCACCACCCGTACACCCTGGGGAAGCGCCATCCGGTGGTGGAGATCCTGAGCGTGGCCGCCCCCCAGCCACACCACCCGCGGGTTGAAGATCCGCTGCACGGTGTGGAGCACCAGCTTGAGGTGCTCATCCCAGGTCGCCACACCGTCCCGCGTGCGGGCCTCCATGCCCACGAGCTGCTCGTAGGTGCGCCCTTCGGCCAAAGGGTGGTGGCCCAGCTCGAGGTTCGGCACCAGGTGGCCGTCGACGAACAGGGCCGCCCCCATGCCCGTGCCCAGGGTGAGGACCAGCTCCACGCCTCGCCCGTCGATGGCCCCGCTGCCCTGGACGTCGGCGTCGTTGGCGACCCGGCACGGCACCCCGAGGGCGTCGCCCACCCGCCGCGCGAAGGGGACGCCGGGCCAGGCGGTGTCGGCGCCGTCGAGGTTGGGGGCCGTGTGGATCGTCCCGTCGACGACGACCCCGGGGAAGCCCACCGAGGCCCTGGCGAAGGGGGGCGCGTCGGCCAAGCCAGAGACCAGCGCCGCGATCAAGGTGTCTGGCAGGGCCGGGCGAGGGGTCGGGACGCGGCTGGGCCCCCACACGACGCGTCGGTCGGGGGCCACGACGGCGCGCTTGAGGTGGGTGCCGCCGACGTCGAGGCACAGGGTGAGGGGGACGGTCATGGGGCGGGGCAGCTCGGGCGGGCGGTGAACGTGGTTTGGGCGCGGTCGTCCCGCGACCGTTCGGTGAGCACGACCTCCGGCTCGCAACCGTCGGCCTCTACGGTGATCTCGAGGGCTGGGACCTTGCAGGTGAGGTAGCCATGCCAGCCGACCAGGCCGACGAAGCTGCCGGAACCCTTGGGGACGGCCGCGGTGCCTGTATCCCCGGTCGCGGTCCAGGCGAGGGGGTACCCGCCGGCGGTGACCCCCGAGGAACGCTGCAGCAGCTGGCAGGTCTGGTCCTCGGCGCACAGCGTGACGGTGACCTCCCGGTCGTCGGGGACCTCCACGTCCACGGTGATGGGGATGGGACCGAAGGAGAAGTCGCAGCCTTCGCAGGCGGGCTGAGCGAGACACGGCAGCAACAGCAGGGAGCGGAGACCCATCGGGAGGGTCCGGGTCACGGCGTGGCGACCGACTCGCACCCTGGGAAGGCGGAGGCGCATTGTCCGCCCTCGAGGACGGGTTCGGCGCAGGCAGCGTAGGCGTCGAACTCGGACCGGCAGCCGTCGTACAGGCAAGCGAATTGGGCCTCGTAGGCGTCGCCTGCGCATGCGTCCATGCACGAGGACAGCTGCAGCCCTGAGGCGATGCATTGGCTGCCGACACAGGTGCCGAACAGCCCATCGAGGCCGCAGTACAGGCAAGACTCCCCCGATGCCGTCAGACAGCTCATGGCGCAGATGCCGTCGCCCGGGGCACAGCCCTCCTTGCAGACGTCGTATTCGGCGCAGGTGTCACCGGTGCCGTCGCCCTCGTAGGGGCGGACCAGGGCCAGGTAGTCGAGGCACATCTCGTCGAAGCTGCCGTCGCCCCAGCCCACGTCGGTGGGCTCTCGGGGGGTGCCGTCGACCACGGACTGGTTGGCGGCCGAGTTGTCGTAGGTGCAGGTGATCTCGACTTCATCGTGCACCGTGAACGGAATCCACGATTCCTCCGGCACACCGTAGCTGCGCTGCCAGTCGAAGTCCCAGCGGTCGATCTGCGAGAGGCACTGCTCGGTGCCGTCGGCCCGCACGATCTTGGACCGCAGGGACGTGCCCAGCAGGTGCATGTGGGGGGACGTGGCCATCACGCTGCTGCCCTCGGGGATGGGGAGCCGCTGGCGCACCGTCTGCACGCTGTTCGTGTCGCCCGCCTCGATGTCGAGGTCCAGCTTCGCGATGGGGAAGACGGTCATCAGGGTGTCGGGCACCTCGCCCTCCGGCAGGGTCCACAGGCCGACGCTGGTCTGGTCGGAGCCGCTGCCGCCGGCGGTGTTGTAGTGCATCTGGAGCACCAGTCGCGAGCCGCCGGGGATGCGTTGGGCAACCCCCTCGGCGTACTGCGCTGGCGCGTTGCCGGGGACCCAGCCCCCGAGGGTCTGTGCGTTGTCGAGGCCCGAGGTGCCGAAGCAGGTGTAGCCAGGCTCCGGGTCTTCCTCGAGCCTGGCGTCGAGCTCGGCGTGGCCGGCCGGAGGAATTGCGTACAGGAGCACGTGGTGCACGATGCCGATGTTGTCCGGCTGGACGTCGACCCCCGTGACGAACAGGTCGCGGCCCAGGGGTTCCTGGATCACCATGCAGCGGTAGTCGTCGAGGGCGCCGTCCGCCGGTGTGTAGGGCTGCTCGGGGGTGAGCAGCAGGTCGTGGGCGGGGAGGGGCTCGGCGGCCTCCAGCTGGGGGGCCACGAAGTCCGTTGCATCGCCTTCGGGGAAGCCGGCGTCGCGCCAGGCCACGAAGGTGGCGACATCGGTGTTGCTCAGGCGGAGGGAGCCAGCGGGGACGCGACAGTTCGGGTCCATCCCCCACGGGGGCATCGTGCGCTCTTCGACCGACAGCACCATGGCCTCGGCGGCCTGCAGAGCCTCTGCCGGGTCGTCGAGGCGGAAGGGGCCGATGTTGCCTTCGCTATGGCAGCCCACGCAGTTCCGCTCGACGAGGGGGCGGACGTCGGCGTGGTAGGTCACGGCGTCGGCGGGGGTGGTGTTGTCGGGATCGGAGCTTCCGCCGCAGGCGGCGAGGAGGAGAAGGGGCGCGGCGAGGGTGCGGTGCGTGGCCATGGGCGGCTCCGAAGCGAGGGGCGCACAAGGATAGCGCACGACCCCCGACCTCGACCCCCGACCCCCGCCCCCCGACCCAGATGCGTCCAGCCCAAAGGCATGTCGGAGCCCTTGAACGGGTCGAGGCGCCCTTGGCGCCAGGCCCGGTCCAGGGCTGACATGCCGCCCCCCAAGGGCATGTCGGAGCCCTTGAACGGGTCGAGGCGCCCTTGGCGCCAG
>Ga0316204_10000833_pt1 | contig 99196 bp, 93 predicted proteins | sample 6monrhotite_MG_2_FD_205661 | JGI IMG/M metagenome (GOLD analysis project Ga0316204, IMG submission 205661) | Microbial mat bacterial communities from mineral coupon in-situ incubated in ocean water Damariscotta River, Maine, United States -... | ecosystem: Environmental > Aquatic > Marine >... | reverse complement strand
ATCTTTTTACATACCACAGTGACAAGACAAATCGACCCAAAACCCTAAATAATCAATTATTTTTTACCATTTTCACATATTTACCAGTCTTTTTGGTGCTACACGCCCATCATCAAGGATACAACCAACCCCTAGAAAGCGTTCCTGGCCCGCGTAAATTCTCACCCAACCATGTGTTGGCGCCTTGGGCACCAGCACTGCTTGGCCTTTTTTAAGAAAATAAGCAACGTCATCGGTCAATTTAATCTCCGGCCACTGCCCCAGACTACTGTCTATCGGCAACAAAGTTTCATCCATTGCTTCAAAACCTTGCGTCTCGAATAGCTCTTCTAGCTGATCAATGGTCAGCATTTCTTTGCCATCAAATGCAGCAACACTGACACGTCTTAACCTAGCCACATGTGCACCACAACCAATCTGATCACCAATGTCTTCAGCCAAGGTTCGAATATAAGTCCCTTTTGAGCAACGCACATGAATTTCGAGAAGATCATCTTTTAAACTTATGACATTCAAATCATGAATCGTTACCTGACGGGGTTTACGCTCGACTTCAATACCCTGACGCGCCAACTTATAAAGCGGCTGACCATTTTGTTTAAGCGCAGAATACATCGGAGGGATTTGCTCAATCGCACCGATAAAGTCTGGCAACACATCATTCAGCTGTGCCTGAGTAATTTTCACATCACTCTGTTGTGAGACAATCTCGCCTTCCGCATCACCCGTCGTCGTTTTCACGCCCAGCTTGACAACAACCTCGTACGACTTATCCGCATCAAGCAGAAAACTCGACATCTTTGTTGCTTCGCCAAAACAAATTGGTAACAGACCTGTTGCCAACGGATCAAGACTGCCAGTATGGCCAGCCTTTTGTGCATTAAATAATTTTTTAACGCGTTGCAAAGCGGCATTAGAGCTAATGCCCAACGGCTTATCCAACAATAAAATCCCGTTAACTTTACGGCCACTTTGGCGACGACGTCTAGCCACTTTAACGATCCTTGTTTGTGTCTGGTTTTGGCGAAGAATTAATCAATTCACTGACGCGGTTTGCTGTATCAAGTGTATTGTCATAAATAAAATTTAGTGTCGGCATCGCGCGCATGACTAGGCGACGAGACAGTTCACGCTTCAAAAATCCAGCAGCACGATTAAGAACATCCAACGACTCTTTGCTGTCTTCTTTTCCTAATACGGTAATATAAACCTTGGCATGGGAGAGATCCGTCGTCACCTCAACATCAGACACCGTCACCATCCCTACACGCGGATCTTTTATTTCAGTCTGGATCAACTGTGCCAACTCACGCTGCATCAGCTTTCCAATCCGCAATGTACGGCTGTACTCTTTTGCCATCTATCGATATGCCTTATGCGTCGATCCAGAATAAATTAAAGCTTACGTTGAACCTCAACGCGCTCGAAAACTTCTATCTGATCACCCGCTCTAACATCCGTGTAATTACGTACAGCAATACCACACTCTGTTCCGGCCTTAACTTCATTGACATCGTCTTTAAAACGACGCAGTGATTCAAGCTCACCCTCGTAGATAACAATATTATCGCGCAATACACGAATCGGATTATTGCGCTTGACACTACCTTCGGTGACCAAGCAGCCGGCTACATCACCAAATTTCGGCGAGCGGAACACGTCTCTAACTTCAGCAAGACCGACAATCTGCTCTCTGACCTCTGGCGTCAACATGCCAGACAATGCCTGTTTGATCTCATCAATAGCATCATAGATAACGCTGTAATAATTAAGATCAACAGCTTCATTTTCAGCCTGACGACGCGCTGAAGCATCAGCACGAACATTAAAACCAATTACCACTGCCGATGATGCAACAGCAAGATTAATATCAGACTCTGTTATGCCGCCGACACCACTAGCGACTATTTTTACAGCCACTTCTTCCGTAGACAATTTTGTTAACGCTTCAGTCAATGCTTCAATCGAACCTTGCACATCTGCTTTCACTAGAATATTCAGATAATCAATTTTTTCCGCGCTCATCTGAGAGAATATGTCTTCAAGCTTAGCGGCTTTTTGGCGCGCCATTTTGACATCACGATGCTTGCCCTGACGAAACACTGCAATCTCACGGGCTTTACGTTCGTTCGCCAGCACTGTCGCGTCGTCACCGGCATTTGGCACACCTGATAAACCAAGAATCACAACCGGCATTGACGGACCTGCTTCTTGAACCTGCGCACCTGACTCATCAAGAATTGCACGTACGCGGCCAAACTCTTGGCCAACCAAAATCATATCGCCTTTACGCAGCGTACCGGCCCGAATAAGAATCGTCGCCACAGGACCACGGCCTTTATCCAAGGTAGACTCAATCACTGATCCTCGCGCTGGACAATCCTTAACAGCGGTTAACTCCATTACTTCAGACTGCAACAAAATACCGTCGAGTAAGTCATCAATGCCCTCACCGCTTTTTGCTGAGACATTAAAAAACATACTTTCACCACCCCAATCTTCAGAAATGATTTCAAATTTGCTTAATTCTTGTTTGACACGATCAACATCCGCCTCAGGTTTATCGATCTTATTAATCGCAACAATCATTGGCACACCCGCCGCTTTTGCATGCTGAATGGCTTCTTGCGTTTGCGGCTTCACACCGTCATCTGCAGCTACGATAAGAATCACAATATCTGTCACTTCCGCACCACGTGCGCGCATTGCTGTAAATGCAGCATGCCCAGGCGTATCGAGAAAGGAAATCATGCCTTTATCAGTTTCAACATGGTAAGCACCCATATGCTGGGTAATACCACCGGCCTCACCTGACGCAACTTTCGTGCGACGAATAAAATCAAGCAATGAGGTTTTACCGTGATCAACGTGGCCCATAATCGTAACCACTGGCGCGCGTGTAACGAGCTCGCCTTCTTCAGCTTCAACAACCAACTCTTCTTCGATCTGGTTTTCCTGAATATTCTTCGACGTATGCCCTAATTCTTCAACCACCAGTGCCGCAGTTTCCTGATCCAGCACCTGATTAATTGTCACCATGGTCCCGAGGTTCATCATCACCTTAATAACTTCTGCGGCCTTAATAGACATTTTCTGCGCCAGTTCAGCAACGGTAATGGTCTCTGGAATATTAACTTCTTTAACTACCCGCTCAGTTGGCATTTCAAAACCATGCTGACCCGTACTGGTTGTCGCAACTCTGGATTTAACTTTTTTCTTACCACGACGACGACCCGGCTTATTACTCGCAGCCACATGCAGTTCTTTTCGGCCATATCGTGTATCACCACGATCCTGCTGACGATCTTTGTCTTTACGCTTTTTATTACCTTTTTTATCTGAACCCGAGGTCTCAGATTCAGGCTTCGCAGCGGGTGCCGCTGCCGTTTTCGCCGCGTCTGCTGCTGCCTTTGCAGCTTCTTCTGCTGCTACTTTGGCGGATTCTTCTGCAACCTTGGCAGCTTCTACCGCTGCTGCTTCCTGTTGACGTTTTGCCTCGTCTTCGCGCTGGATTTTTTCTTCGGCTTCACGCTTCAGCGCCTCAACCTTTTCTTCCTCTTCACGCTTAGCCGTTTCTTCATCAGCAAGATCCTTACGCAAAGCATAAGTACGTTTCTTGCGTACTTCTACAGTGACTTTTTTTGCCGTCGTTCCGCGCTGCGAACCTGACTGCTTCAGCTCACTGACCGTCTTACGGCGCAATGTGATTTTTTTCTTTTCGGGTTTACCTTCAGAAGCAGCAACAGCATCTTTACCGTGGCTATTTCGCAAGAAACTAAGCAAGACAATTTTGTCTTCATCCGAAATAACTTCTTCGGCCTTTCTATCGCCCAAACCGGCTTCATTCAACTGCACCAGCAGTCGATCGACTTGAATACCTACTACTTCTGCTAGTTGTTTTACTGTGACTTCAGACATATTAATCCGATACTGTTATGTTCAGTTAACTCTAAGCTTCTTCTGCAAACCAAGGCTCGCGCGCTTTCATGATCAATTTGCTCGCAAGCGCCTCGTCCATCCCTTCAATCTCAATGACATCATCAACGGCTTGTTCGGCCAAATCTTCCTGTGTCACGATACCTTTATTAGCAAGACGAAAAGCCATCTCTTCTTCCATGCCTTCAAGGTTCAACAAATCATCGGCAGGCTTAGCATCCCCAAGCGACTCTTCGCTGGCGATAGCGCGCGTCAGCAACACATCACGTGCGCGATCTCGCATTTCCTGAACGATATCTTCATCAAACTCTTCAATCTCAAGCAGTTCCTTGGTAGGAACATAAGCAATTTCTTCGATGCTGGTAAAACCTTCTTGAACGAAGATGTTTGCAATCTCCGCATCGACATCAAGCTGCTCCATAAACAACTTCTGAATCACTTGGCCTTCAGCCTCGCTCTTCTCTTCCGCCTGCGTCTCAGTCATAACATTGAGTTCCCAAGACGTAAGTTGGCTTGCCAATCTCACATTTTGTCCACCACGACCAATGGCCTGAGACAACTGGTCTTCAGCAACCGCTAAATCCATACTGTTTGACTCTTCATCAACAATAATAGACTCAACCTCAGCCGGAGACATTGAGTTAATTACAAACTGAGCCGGGTTTTCGTCCCAGAGAATAATATCAATGCGCTCGCCACCTAGCTCATTTGAAACACTTTGTACACGTGAACCGCGCATACCCACGCAAGCACCAACCGGATCGATACGTGAGTCATTGGTTTTAACAGCAATCTTTGCACGCAAACCTGGATCACGCGCCGCGCCAAGAATCTCAATCATGCCTTCGCCAACTTCTGGCACTTCAAGCTTGAACAATTCAATCAGCAACTCTGGCGCAACACGACTCATAAATAACTGTGGGCCACGAACTTCAGATTTCACCGCTCTCAGAAAACCACGCAGACGGTCACCGCTACGCACCGCTTCGCGAGGAATAATATCTTCACGCAAAATAACGGCTTCAGCGTTTGAACCAAGATCAATAATAATATTGCCGCGATCAATACGCTTAACGGTGCCGGACAATAATTCGCCAACACGGTTCTCGTACTGTTCTACGATCTGGGCACGCTCGGCTTCACGCACTTTCTGAATAATAACCTGCTTAGCAGCCTGCGCGGCAATACGGCCAAATGCGACTGATTCAACCGGCTCTTCAATATAATCATCAATCGCCAGGTTTTCATCTTTCATCAACGCTTTACTTAGCATGATGTGAGCAGCTTCGAAACTGTCTTCCTCTGCATCAGCAAAATCTTGATCTGATACGACCTTCCAACGGCGAAACGTTTCATACTCACCCGTTTCCATGTCGATGGAAACACGAAGATCACTTTCAGCTTCGTGACGTTTTTTTGCAGCCGCAGCCAATGCTGCTTCAATAGCGCTAACAATAACTTCTTTATCAATGCCGCGTTCATTGGACACTGAATCAATCACAAATAGTATTTCTTTACTCATCTCTTAAGCCTCTGCACACACTCTCAGCCAATCGTATAACAAAAATTTACAACTCAATCTTCCACTACTAATCTAGCTTTTTCTATATTATCCATCGTCAGCGAAAACTGCTCGCCATCGACATCAACAATCACATCATCATCTTCACAGGCAATGATTTCACCTTTAAAATTACGTCTACCATCAAGCGGCATACGCAAACGAATTTTTACGTTGCTACCAACGAAACGCTCATAGTGCTGTTTTTTAAATAACAAGCGATCCGAACCAGGCGATGACACTTCAAGTGTATAGTGCTCCCTGATAGGGTCTTCCACATCCAAGAGCGCACTCACCTGCTTACTGACCATGCCACAATCGTCAACGTTAACACCATCTTCGTTATCGATATATATTCTTAGCATCGAGCCATTACCCTGTGACAGGTACTCAATGCCAGTCAGTTCAAAACCTAACTGCACCACTACCGGTTCTAACAGAACATATAAATTTTCATGCGCCATTTCTGTTATCACCCAAAATAAAAAGTGGGCGTATAGCCCACTTCAAAAATCCTACTGAACTTGCTACACTCGTTTTACAAAGTAAGTAATCTTTCAGCCCTGTCTGGCAGTCATTTCTGCCTATGAAAAACCCCCTATCCGGGGGCCATCCTAGCGAGCAAAATCGTCATGCATCCGCCAAGTAGGCCAGATTATAGGTGCAGACATACAATTTTGCAATAAGTAGAGGTTTATTTACTGACAGTACAAATCCCCTACGAGCCCAGGGCCGCACTCGAGCCGCGCCAGAAACACGTCTAAAGGATCATAATAAAACACCATTTACATCATACAGTTAAAATAGGACACGCTCGGTTATCCTGAAATATTGTGAGATTCCACCCATCAGCAACAAAATCAACCGCCATCATAAAACACTTTCAAACAGGACAACTGAACCAGACTGCCCCATACTAGCCAGCGAAAAAAACATCACATGCTGGATAAAAATACTTTGGACACGTCAACTCTCAGCGATGGCGCACAGATGTTCGCCAATCGCCTTAATAAAAATTTAAAACACCTGCGCCGCTGGCTGAAACGCGAAAATATTCATTGTTATCGCATTTACGACGCAGACATCCCTGAATATGCACTGGCCATTGATATCTATCAGAGCGCTGAATCAGAGCAACAGCGCTGGGTTCACGTGCAAGAATATGAAGCGCCCAAGCATATTGATCAGGACAAAGCACAACAACGCCTCAACGAAGCGTTATCCGTTCTGCGTGACGTTCTGCAAGTCAGCGACGACCAACTGTTTTTAAAAGTGCGCCGTCAGCAAAAAGGCAAATCACAATACGAAAAACTAGATCAAGATAGAGCACTGCATAAAATTATCGAAGCAGACAATTATTTTCTCGTTAATTTGAAAAGTTATCTCGATACCGGGATCTTTCTCGATCACCGCATCACACGTAAATTAATAGGTCAAATAGCAAAAGGTAAACGATTTCTAAACCTCTTCGCCTACACGGGCAGCGCAAGCGTTTACGCAGCCAAAGCCAACGCCAGTTCAACCACCACCATCGACATGTCCAGAACCTATCTAGACTGGGCCAAACGCAATATGGCCATAAACGGTTTCACCAGTAAACAACACGAATTCATACAGGACAACTGTTTGGAGTGGCTGGACAAAGCAGCAAAAAGACGCCAGTTTGAGCTTATATTTCTAGACCCACCCAGTTTTTCCACTTCAAAACGTATGGAGGGTACTTTTGACGTGCAACGCGATCACGTTCAGCTGCTCAAAAAAACCGCCAGTCGTCTAACGGAGAATGGCACACTTATTTTTTCCAACAACCGACGTCATTTCAAAATGGATCACGAGGCACTACCTGATCTAAAAATTGAAAATATCAGTAAAAAAACGCTACCCATGGATTTTGAACGCAACCCACGCATTCACAACTGCTGGAAAATTACTCGACTAAAATAACAACTCAGGCATTTTTATCCACACAGCAGCGTTTAAATTTCTTACCGCTGCCACAGTGGCATGGCGCATTTCTGGAAGTTTTTCCGGCACTCGAATGCGCAACTTTCTTTATTTCGCCACTTAAATAAAACCATAGCCCCTGTTCTTTAACAAAATAGCTGCGCTCATGAAGGCTTTGTTCACCATTTGAGGTTGTATACGAAGCAACAAACTCAACGATGCCACGCTTATCCTCAGCCTCACCGCGTTCTGTCTCAATGATTGTCAAACCTAACCACTGCAGATTGTCACTCTGTTCTAAAACAAGCTGTGACGGCCGGCTTGATTCATGCCATGTCCGCAATAAATAATCCTTCTGCACCGCGACGTAAGCAGAATAACGAGACCTCATCAGCACTTGCGCAGTTTCGGCCTGCTCAGAACCATTTAAATATTTTTCACAACAGGCTGTATAAGCTAAACCAGAACCACAGAGACAATTCAATATATCAGCCATTAAAAACGAAACTTAAAGACAATCCCAAGCAAGACTAAACATTAAAACTCTTACAAGCCACTGGTATCAGGCGCTGAACTTCTCGCTTCATTTTCTTCTTTCACATCTAAGTTTTTCGTTTTCATTTCACTCAGCAGGTCATCATCAACATAAGTCAAAACAAGTCGTCGATTATTAAAAACGCCCTTGCATAGAGCCATAATATTTTTCGATGTTTTACCGTAAGTAATTTTTGGGATATCACCGAATCGCATTGACATTCGCGCGCCTGTTCTCTGATATTTTCTAGAAAGCACTTTCTCCAATCGCTGCAACTCTCTACGACAATCACCCATTGATCCGAATTGTTCTGACGCTTCAATTTTAAAAACTTTGTTACTTTTTGGAGTAACAACCACCTCATATTGAGTCAATGGGCCGTATGGATGCTCAGGCGTAAAGGCATAACGCAGACCACCACTCTTTTCATTGTTCAGCTTTTCCAGCTTAGCAACGTCTACAACCTCACCAAACTTCAAACCAAATCCACCGTCAATTTCATCCTGAGCAGCCATCACTGTCGCAGGAACGATACATGCCATTATTAAAACAAATAATTTATTCATTTTTAATTCCATAATTTATTAAGTCGTTTTTAGCCGAAACTTATCTACAGTTATAAGCTAAATTAAAAAGAAATCTAAACACTAAACCCTAGCTGCCCCAGCAACTCACCCCTCAATTTATCCACCGTTTCACGTAACGATTCAGCATCATAGGGCACGGCCATCGCATAACCCCATATTGGCTTAGGCCAAGCAAGATCATCTCGATAACGAGCAATGTGATGAATATGCAGTTGTGAAACAACATTTCCCAACGCTGCAATATTAATCTTGTCCGCAGAAAATATAGTATTTAACATACGAGATATACACGAAGACTCCCGTAACAACTGCACTTGGTCTTGCTCTGACAATTGATAAATTTCTGTCATGTCATCACGATCCGGAATCAATATCAACCAAGGATAACTTGCGTCATTCATTAACAATAAATGGCACAGATCAAAATGCCCGACAAGCTGACAATCCTTTTTTAGTGTTGGGTGTATTTCGGCCATAGCTACTCAAATTCGACTATTCATTTAATATTGTTTAAATCACACGCCTTATATTGCCAATCAGACTACGGACAGCAGATAATGCTGTCAAATTAATAACAAAAACTATCCACCAGAAAATCAAAAGTATTTGTCTTCCAGCTTAAAAGCCGGTAAATTTTAAACTATTCAAATCGATAGTAAAATGTATCATCATGAGCCGATGGCGACCACCACAAGCACGTGGATCAAATTATATTACCCCGGAAGGTTTCGAGCGGCTAAAACAAGAACTGGATGCTCTTTGGAAAAAACGCCGTAAAGTCACCGTCATCCTTTCCGCCGCTGCTGCAGAAGGCGATCGATCTGAGAATGCAGAATATATCTACCGAAAAAAACAACTGCGGGAAATCGACAGACGAATCCGCTATCTGCAAAAACGACTAGACGAATTAATTTCCGTCATTCAAAAACCCAGCGATGAAAACGTTGTCTATTTTGGAGCATGGGTGACACTTGAAGATCTAGACAGCAACGAACACGTTTACCGCATCGTCGGGCCAGATGAATTTGACTTTGACCCACGTTACATCAGCATGGACTCACCTGTTGCGAAGGCGCTAATGAAAAAAACCATTGATGATGAAGTTATTATCAAACTACCGCAAGGACAACAACACTATTGCATTTTAAAAATACAATACACAGATGGCCTGCTGGGATTAGCATGAAATGCTCACCCCTTACTTCTCATCAACACGCAGCTCATGCAAATATTGATAAAGCAATCGGGTGAACTTTAAAGGCTTGTTATTTTCCTGCTCTTTTCGAGCATTGCGAATCAACTGCCTGAGGTGCTGACGATCCGCATTCTCAAACCGCCCTATTAGCTCTTCCATTAAGTTGTCATTTCCGGCTATCAGAGCATCACGCCATTGCTCAGCATCGTGTAGCGCTGCCACTTCTGCTTTATGAGGTTTTTTGTGTTCCGTCAAATCACGGCGAATAACATCAATCTCCGACTCCATACCATGCATCATTCGAGCGATGTATTGCAGTTGTCGCCGCCTTGCTTCACGCTTAAACCTTTTTGCATCAAGTATTGCATCACGCAACCTCTCCGGCATGGGAATTTTACCAAGCCTTGCATTAGATAATTCAACCAGCTCTCGTCCAACATCACGCAGCGCATGCACTTCGCGTTTTATTTGCGATTTACTTTTTTCTTCTTCGAACTCTTCTATTTCTTCCATAACCACTACTTAACAATACAATAACAAGGTATATATTTTTTCCCTGCCAGTTTCATACGTTGCTGTTCAACAAATGAGGCGAGCAAAGAATCAAGCGCATCAAGAATATTCTTGTCTCCGCGAATTTCAAAATTACCAAACTTTTCAATTGCACGAATGCCTTCGTCTTTTACATTGCCTGAAACAATACCTGAAAAAGCACGACGTAAGTTAGCCGCTAGCTGATGGCGCTCCTGATTTTTAGTTAATTCGAGCGCATGCATGTTTTCATGGGTCGCTTCGAACGGTTCCTGAAACTCCTTTTCAATTTTCAGCAGCCAGTTGTAATAGTAGGCATCGCCTTTTTCCTTTCGATATTCGCGTACCTTTAATATTCCTGCATTAACTTCCATCGCCACCGCATCAGAGTCATCAACAATTATTTTATACAGTTTCTGCGCATCCTTGCCTAATGTGGTAACAATAAACTGATTAATTTTTTTGAAATAATCAGCCGAACTAGCTGGGCCGGTAAGTATCAATGGGAAAGGAATGCCCTTGTTTTCAGGGTTCAATAAAATACCGAGGATATAAAGTATCTCCTCTGCGGTGCCAACACCGCCCGGAAAAACCACAATGCCGTGCCCTGTGCGTACGAAAGCCTCAAGTCGTTTCTCAATGTCCGGCAGAATAATCAGCTCATTAACAATGGGGTTAGGAGATTCAGCAGCAATGATGCCCGGCTCCGTAATTCCAATATAGCGACCGTTGCTAATACGCTGCTTGGCATGTGCAATCGTAGCGCCCTTCATAGGGCCTTTCATGGCACCAGGCCCACAACCTGTACAGATATCTAGCCCACGCAAGCCCATTTGATAGCCAACTTCTTTTGTATATTCATACTCTTGGCGCTGAATAGAATGACCACCCCAACAAACAACTATGTTTGGGGTTTGTTTAGGTTGCAGCGCATCCGCATTACGTAAAATATGAAATACCGCATTCGTGATACCTTCGGATGAACTTACATCGAAATTTGAATTATCATTAATTTCTTCACTAACAAAAATAATATCTCGCAATACAGAAAATAAATGCTCATTGATACCTTTAATCATTTTCCCATCAACAAAAGCATTGGCGGGTGCACCTTTTACTTCAAGCTTGATACCACGTTCCTGTTGCGTAACCCGTACATCAAAATCAGGATAACGTTCCAAAAGCTCTTTACCGTCATCAAGGCTCACGCCGCTGCTCAATACCGCAAGCGAACAATTTCGATAACTGTTGTAAAGTCCACCCTGACTGGCATCCAGAAGTTTACTGACCTCAGCTTGCGACAAAATATCCAGATGTCCATCAGGCCCTATTCGCGCATCGATCACTTCATATTTCATATCAAGTCCAATTTCTATTTAGTTTAGTATTTCTGTTGCTCGGGTATAACGCCCCTAACACCACCGCGGGGATCTTTCATGTCACCTTGGTAACGCGGAATAATGTGAACATGCGCGTGAGCAATGGTTTGACCTGCTGCTGCACCGCAATTGATACCGATATTATACCCGTCTGGCAAATACTTTTTATCAAGCAAATCTTTTAGCTGTGAAATCAACTTAACAATCGCGTATTGCTCTTCCTCAGTTAAATCAAACCAGTTCTTCCTATGCTTTTTAGGAATCACCAAGACATGCCCTTCACTGACCGGATAACGATCAAAGCGCGCATAAGCTAATTCATTTTCGATATAAGCATCGCCATCACAAAACATACAGCCCATCATTTAGTATCCATATATCAAACAGCATTTTTAGTGAATATTCATTATAGATATCGACCGGAACTGGCGATCATGACAACGATTAAGCCTAGCGCTAAATTTATCGCCACTAATTTGCGTATTTTAGCTAGCATTTCAGCGCCTGTAGGCCAATCTTCGTTCGACACTGCCCTCTTCAATTTTTTAAATAATGCAAAATAAACATGCGCAAAAATAAAGATCATCAAAATCCCAAGACCATTCATGATATGAATATAGCCTGGCGCAGTATGCATATTTTGCCAAAGCGTAAACAGCATCAAATAACCACTCAGCGGTAATAAAATGACAGCCATCCAAACCCATGGAAAGAAGCGACTAAAAACACCCACCCACAATGATAAGCGTTGCGCGGGCTCAAGCACGCTCGCCGCCGCAGGCCGTAAGCAAACATAGGCAAAAAACATCCCCCCCACCCAAACCACTGCGGATAAGATATGTACTGCAATAAGCACACTAACTAAACTCATAGACTCACCTTCTAATTCAACATCGCTTTTATGGCGAAAACTATAGCACATCCAATAACAATGAAATCAGCTGCAATTTACCCTACATTGATAATGAAGTACGCTATCATCAAGCTGTATAAACGTATACATAAAACTCTTACTCTCTGGCTTTAAAAGGATAACTCGACGTGGGGACTGAAGCACTTCTTGACTATTTACAACCCGTATTCATGCTGATTGGCGAGCACCCCTATATTAAAGCCATTGTAGTTTTTGCACTCAGTCTCGCCATCGCAAAACTAATTGCACATATTGCTATTAATTTCATAGGACGCCTCGTGCAACGTACCGGCAACCGCTTTGACGATGCCTTAATCAACATCCTGCACGTCCCTCTATTCTGGACAGTTGTTTTAATGGGCACACTCCTGTCCATCACAATCACCCAGTTACCTGAAACCGCCATCTCAATCACTCGATCAGTCGTATTCAATATGCTCACGGTTATTTGGTCAATATTCACTGTACGTTTATTACGTATCATAACCATCGCCATGAGTGAACGAGCAGGCACTCATTCTTTGGTACGACCACAAACGCTGCCATTATTCAATAATATTTTTATCATTATTATTGTCGCACTGGCCATCTACTTCATGTTTCAAACATGGGATATTGACATGACTGCGTGGGTAGCCTCAGCTGGAATTGTTGGTATCGCTGTCGGTTTTGCTGCAAAGGACACGCTAGCCAATTTATTTTCAGGGGTTTTTATTCTCGCTGACGCACCCTACAAAATCGGCGATTACGTGGTTTTAGAAAGCGGCGAACGTGGCAAAGTCACACACATTGGTATTCGCAGCACACGTTTATTAACCCGTGATGATGTCGAAGTGACCATCCCAAACTCAATCATGGGCAATACTCGCATCGTCAATGAATCCGGCGGCCCTCATGAAAAATTCCGCATCCGTGTACAGGTCGGAGTGGCTTATGGCAGCGACATTGATCAAATACGCGATATCCTTTTCACTATCGCCATCGATGAATTACATGTGTGCAATGACCCCGAGCCACGCGTACGCTTTCGTGCTTTTGGTAACTCAAGTCTGGATTTTGAATTGCTTTGTTGGGTCGATAATCCTGAGCTACGCGGCAGAGTACTTGATAGGCTTAACTGCACCATCTACAAACGCTTTATGAGCGAAGGCATTGAAATACCCTATTCCAAACATGATCTGTACATCAAAGAGATGCCTAAAACTTAGAATCAAGTTAGAATTACCCTAACAAACAAAGCCACTGTAATAATAAAGCAGGATAAATAATGACTGACAATGCCACCAGCCCCGTTCCCATCAACCAGTCGGTAGCTATATTAGTCGATGGAAACAATATCGAACGCAGTATTCATGACGTCGTCGGCAGCCTGCACACCATGGTTAACTTCGATACTCTGATTCCCAGACTGCTAGGTAATCGTGGCCTAAACCGCATGGTATATTTTCGTGAAGGCAAGCAAATTTCCAGTAAGCTGGAAGAAAGACTACATGCCCACTACCATGGCTCAGTGCAACCCTGCCACAAAAGCGCTGACATCCCACTCACTATCAAAGCCACGCAATTAGCCAGCAAAGTCGATACGATTATTATTATGTCCGGCGATTCAGACTACGTAGAGCTCGTACTGCATTTAAAAGCCGAAGGCGTGCGAGTAGAAATTGCCTCTGTTGCGAAAACGACCTCGCGACACCTCATTGAAGCTGCCGACTACTGTCATGCCATTACCAAGGAAGACTGGTTTACATTGCCACCCAAAAAAGGTGGCAGAACAAGCCGCTCTAAAAATTAATTAGGCGTTGCTCGTTAAACAGCAACCCGCCCTTAATTTGCCAGATTTTAACCGGTAAACAACCATTCAAAACGAAACAGAATTGAATGCTCAGGGTGAAAATCTCGTTCCAGACTAAAAAGCACTTGCGGCACAAATTCCACAAACAAATAATCTTCGTGAATATTGCGACGGTATCTCACTGCAACTAAATAATCTGTAATCTGAGTCGATGGTTTTGTTTCAGCGTATACACCCGCCTGATAAGCCAATAATTCACGCTGCCCCAAGGATTTAAAAATAGAAAACACCTGGCTTATGTTGGTGTTTTTATCTTCATCATCCCAGCGCGCATAACTTCTGGAACGAAACAACAACTCATCTGCCAGCGCTCGGTCAAACTCTATTGACGAATCAACACCAACACCCGTGCTATCAAACCAAAACAAACCTTCATCAAGCCGCAAGCGCCAAACATCAAACTGATATTTTTTGTTCGCTCGCAAACGAACAAAATAATCCAGCGGCGCACGCACCTTCACACCCAGTGTGCGGCGAAATCGCCATTGGTTTTTCTCCCCTGACACGGACTGCAAGCCGGCATAATATGATTCGTTATCCGCGGCATCCAACGGCGTATCTTTTAGCACCTGATCAACGTCACTGCGATCTTGCGCTGAATCAGTTTCTAAAATAAATTTCAGTTTCTTTTTAGTGCGCGGCAAATTGAGCTTCAAACGCACATCGCCCTGAAAACCTACGTCATTATCTTCTTCATTCCAAACCATATCAGCGGTGATACGAATAAAACTACCAGTAGCCGCATAATAATCTTTTTCATTTGAAAAATAATTGTCGACGCGATTTGAAAAACTCGTCAACCCCGAAGAAATTTTCTCATTGGGTTTATCAAACAGGGATAAAACGCCCTTCTCAGGAGGCGTCTGCTCAATCGTCTGCGGCGCCCCTAAAAGCTTACCGTTTTCTTCTGCTCGAACATTGATCTGCAATAGGACACTGCAACTTAACAGTAAAACAATAGTTGTTTTAGAAATGAATCGCTTAAACAACAAACAATGAAAGAGAGTCAAAACAAACTACAACACTAATTTCATATGACGATGCCAAATACCCGCATCCATAAATTCATCGCCTTCAACCTGGAAACCAAAGTTAGCATAGAATTCAAGCGCGGAACATTGTGCATCAAGCACCAAAAATTTATATTCACCGGCCTGTGCAATGTTAATCGTCGTAGCCACTAACAACTTCCCCAAGCCCTGTCCACGCCACTGCTCCAGCACAGCAACCCGACCTAAGTGCAAAACATTTCCCTCATCGAGAATACGCGCACAGCCACATATATCACCCTCTTGCACTACTAATAAATGCCTCGCCTGCTCATCCAAACCATCCCATTCATCCTGTTGTGGAACATTTTGTCCAACAACAAATACTGCATGTCGAATGTTTATCAGATCAGCTTCATGCTCCTGCCATGATGTTTCAAAAACCGAGCAATCTGCCATCAATCTTCCACAAAATACACTGCGCCAAGGTTATACAGTGCGCAAAGCAATTCAATAAAGCCTGTGGTATTTAAATGTGGGATAAGCGTTTTCGGCAAAAAACAACGTTGCTGACACAATAGCTTTGCAGCAAATGACAATGCGCTATCTAATGAAAACTCTTCACCCGCCACATACAAAATAAAACACTGCGACTGTTCAATATAACTAAATCGCGCATACTCGCTGCGCCACATTTCTTTTTGGGATTCAATTAACTCTCGTATCTCAGCAGCCTGAAGAGGCTGCTTGGGTTCTGGCAAATAATGTCCTGGGCGTACGTCCGTGATAGCACTGGCAAGGAATCGATCCAACTCAGCATCATCACGAAACAAAGACTCGCGTAATCGATCACGCAATTGATGAAGCGCAAACGGGTTGATCAGTCCCGGTTGTATATCCGGCTTTAAATCAGGATCACGAAAATAATCATCCTGATCCATTTGTGAAATTATGTTGGCACAATATGCCGCGGTCAGCTCTGTAATATTAGGCGCACGATAGCCAACTGAAATGGTCATACAATCTTCCAGCGCAACACCATGATGAACCACACCGGGAGGAACATATAACATATCCCCTTGCTCTAAAATCCATTCTTGCTCAGGTTTAAAATTTTTAAGCACGCGCAATGGCAAGTCGGGCAGCAATTCATCACATCCACTGTCTTGCCAACTCAATTGCCAGCGCCGACGTCCCGACCCCTGAAGCAAAAACACATCATAGTTATCCGCATGTGGCCCGACTGTTCCGTACTCAGCAGCATAACTCACCATCACATCATCAAGGCGCCAGTTCGGCAGAAAGTTGAAATGCTCTAGCAGTAATGCGAAATCTGGGACGTGTTTATTTATTTCCTGAACCAATAACGTCCAGTGGCTATCAGGCAGCGACAGTAAATCATCTTCTGTAAACGGGCCATGGCGTAATTCCCAAGGTGTTTTACCACCCTTTTCCAGCACCAAACGCGACTCAACCTCTTCATCCAACGACAGGCCGCCTAATTCCTCCGGGCTTATCGGGCATATAAAATCTGGCAACCCATTACGTACTAAAAGTGGTTTCTTTTGCCAATATTCAGCACAAAACTCCTCTGCCGTCAGACCACCCAATTGAGTTAATTTAGTCTTTATCAATATACTTCCCAAGTTACTCAGATATACTGCCATAATAAACATAGAAGTAATATTTTGAAAACAAGCCTTCCGTAATCACATAACTATACGCGCGAAAATTCATGATCAACCCATACGTTATCATACTCGGCCTGTTCATTATATCCGGACTCATCGCCACGCTTTGGGGCTGGAGCATCATCGCCAAGGGTCGCCGCAGCTTAAGTTGGCCACACACTGAAGGCATTATTGAAACATCCACAACGGTATCGGATGAGCACGATTTACTTCCGCACATCTCGTACCGCTATACGATCGATGGCAAATCATTTCAAAACAACATTGAATTCTCCAGCGACATTTCTCCGACCATAGAATTCAGCGATACTTACCTAAAGAAATACCCTACTGGAACCAAGATAACCGTCTATTACCAAGCAGATAAACCAGAAAATTCCACCATAGAGCCTGGCGTGGCACGGGGTGATTGGCTGGTTTTTGCATTAGGGCTGGGCATGACCGTCATCGGCATTGCATCATTGTTTGTCAGCAACTAAACCATGTTAATCATAATACAGTATCATCACAGCATTCCATCAACGTAACTGCGCCAACACCTGAGACGCCAAACGTTGACTATAAGCATTAATTTTATGGTGTGTCGGCATCCAGCCTAAAATAAAACGATGAAAATCCGTCCATGCCATGGCAAATAAAGGCAACCACTCAACTTTCACAGCAGCGCCATCAATTTCTTTTCCATTCAAAATCAGTGCATCATTCAACGCTGAAAAATAATAATCCAATAACTCTGGTTGCCAACGATTACATTGCTCTTCGCTCAAACAGCTGCCCAAAAAATACACCACATCTTTCATCCCGCAGCCACCGCCCACGTATTGGAAATCAACTGCAGCAACCTTTTTTCCATCCCACGAAAAACAAAAATTAGCCAGTTTGGCATCGCCATGAATAATCGTTTGGTACTTACAGGAAGATAAAATAGCGTCAATCTTTGCCGCGGCCTGTTGCAGCGCTTTATCTTGCATTGCAGCTAACTCATCGGGACGAGTCGCAAGATGCCAATAGCTGCCTGTTTTCCAAAGCCCTGCCGGCTTTTCTCCTAAAAATGTCGCATGAAAATTGGCCAACCAACGCAGACAAACTTTCACCTCTGCTTTACTAAGCTGTGACTTGCGCTTAGGAAACCCCGCTGCGTCGAGATCCTCCAACAAAATGATACATTCTTGCCCCTGCGACACAGATGAATAACAATCTGCCACCCGACAAAGCTCACCGCAACGATCACTCCAATCACGATACCAAGCCATTTCTACTTTATACGACCTAACTTTGCGTTGATGAGATCGATCCGTATTCCAGCCACGTGGATGTTTCGTCTTATCAGGAATGACGACCGACTTTACAATCAGCGATAGCGGACAATCACCGCTCAATTCAACTTTTAAAATTTCACCGTAGCCACTCCACAGACTTTGAATCAACTGCTGCGATACCACCTCTTTTGCACCTGTAACCTCAACCAACAACTTTTCAATATTTTCTTTCATAGTCACGTTATCTTATTAATTTTAACGATGAAAACTAAAAGCCACGGAATAAAAAACGGCTCAGCATCAACATTAGTTCATTCCATATACTGTCTTAAGTCAGCACAACAACCACCAACTCAGCCACACTCTCTCTAATCTAAGATATTCAGCAATTTTTACACTATTATAAATAATGTGATATAGTGCGCGCTGTCTGGTGACGGCCCAACAGGGCACCCAGAGCGTCAACACTAGTTGTAAGCTTGACTCATTCGATGTCTGTCTCCGACAGCAACACAATACTGAGCCCGCTGCCCCTCCCTTCAGAGAGCCAATTATTGCTGCCGCATGTGTTTTAAAAACACAGTAACAGGCAAAGCTTTATCACGCCCGAACTAAATGCACACGACTTCCACATCGTCAGTGCACGTAGCGATATTGGGTCGATTTCTCTTAGCCAAAACACGCTTTCCGCTCGAGTTTTTTGCTCGAAACAGCTACTCGCGCGGGGCATATTTATGTAATTGAATGTAGGAAAACAACATGACATTTGAAACACTCGGTCTATCCGAAGAACTCTTACGCGCCGTTAGCGCGACAGGCTACACAAAACCAACCATCATTCAGGAAAAAGCCATTCCTGCAATTTTAGAGGGCGCAGATGTAATGGCTGCTGCACAAACAGGCACAGGCAAAACAGCCGGTTTTACGCTGCCAATGCTACAGCGACTCAATACTGGCACCTCTGCCAAAAGCAATCGTGCCCGCGCTCTGGTATTAACCCCAACACGCGAACTTGCCGCTCAGGTACATGACAGCGTCATGACGTACAGTAAGTTTCTAAAAATGCGTTCCGCCGTTGTTTTTGGCGGCGTCGGCATCAACCCACAAATGATGAAGTTACGCCGTGGCGTAGATGTTTTAGTCGCCACACCTGGCCGCCTTCTCGATCTCTATCAGCAAAGAGCCGTCCGCTTTGATGATCTCGAAATGCTGGTGCTGGATGAAGCCGATCGCATGCTCGACATGGGTTTTATTCACGACATTAAGAAGATCATGGCATTACTGCCAAAGCAGCGCCAGAACCTGATGTTCTCAGCTACTTTCTCCAACGATATTCGCCAACTGGCTAAAGGCATCATCAACGACCCCGTTGAAATTGATGTTGCTCCACGCAACTCTACCGTTGAAAAAATCACGCAGAAAATTCATCCAGTCGACAAAACACGCAAAGCAGAATTGCTTAGCCATTTAATCCGTGATGAAAACTGGCATCAAGTACTGGTCTTCAGCCGCACCAAGCACGGTGCAGACAAATTGGTTAAACGCCTCGCCCGTGATGACATTCATGCTGCTGCAATACACGGCAACAAAAGTCAATCTCAACGCACCAAGGCTTTAAGCAGCTTTAAACAAAACAAAGTTCAGGTATTAGTTGCCACCGACATTGCCGCGCGCGGTATCGATATTGATCAGCTCTCACAAGTCGTCAATTTTGACCTGCCAAACGTACCCGAAGATTACGTTCATCGCATCGGTCGCACAGGTCGAGCTGGCGCAACCGGCCATGCCATTTCATTGGTAAGTGCCGACGAAATCAAACAACTGGTTGGTATCGAACGCCTAATCAAAAGCAAAATTGAACGCATTGATGTAGAAGGTTTCGAACCACTGCACATTGTGCCGCAGGTTGCAGGTCGCTCATCGGGCAGCAACTCAAATTCTAACGGTTACAAAGGCGGACAAAGACGTAGCGCTAATAACGGCAATTCCCGCAATGGCAACTCCGCAAGGAAGCGCAACGATAATTCAGGAAACCGCAGCAGACGTTCAGAGTCAAACACTGCACGCGCATATTAAAACAGCATCTTTAGCTAGCAAAAACTTCAAGCCGGGGGCTAACCCCGGTCGATTTTTTAGCGAAATAAAACATCTGGTTTTGTTTCGCTAACGAGGCTCTCTCTGGACTTTCAAGTCCGTCGCGTTCCTCACCTAAACATCATAGGGAATAGACATGATCACGACAGCAAACATCACCATGCAATTTGGGGCAAAACCCTTATTTGAAAATATTTCTGTAAAATTTGGCGGCGGCAACCGCTACGGATTGATCGGCGCCAACGGCTGCGGTAAATCAACGCTGATGAAAATTCTCGGCAATGAACTAGAGCCCTCATCAGGTAACTTTTCAATTGATGCTAATGAGCGACTCGGCAAACTAAGTCAGAATCAATTTGCTTTCGAAGAATACAGCGTCATCGATACCGTCATCATGGGCCATGCTGAATTATGGAAAATCAAGCAGGAACGTGATCGCATCTACTCTTTACCTGAAATGAGTGAAGATGAAGGCATGAAAGTTGCCGAACTTGAAGTCGAATTTGCAGAGCTAGATGGCTATACAGCAGAGTCACGTGCCGGTGAATTATTACTCGGCCTGGATATTCCGCTGGAACAACATAACGGTTTAATGAGCGCAGTCGCGCCGGGCTGGAAACTACGTGTTTTATTGGCACAGGCGCTGTTTTCGGATCCAGATATTTTACTACTGGATGAGCCGACCAATAACCTCGACATCAATACAATTCGTTGGCTGGAAGATATTCTTAACCAACGCAAAAGCACCATGATCATCATCTCGCATGATCGCCATTTCCTAAACAGTGTTTGCACACACATGGCCGATCTTGATTTTGGAGAACTACGTATTTATCCAGGCAATTACGATCAATACATGACAGCATCAACTCAGGCAAGAGAACAGCAGTTAAATGAAAATGCCAAGAAAAAAGCACAAATTGCCGAGTTACAAACGTTTGTAAGTCGCTTTTCTGCCAATGCATCGAAAGCTAAACAAGCAACGTCACGTGCAAAGCAGATGGATAAAATTATATTGGATGACATCAAGCCCTCCAGCCGTGTTAGCCCGTTCATTCGTTTCCAGCAGGATAAAACGCTTTACCGTTTAGCACTTGAAGCGGAAGGCCTTAAAAAATCGTTTGATGAAACACCGCTATTCAGCAACCTGAATTTAACCGTGAGTGTTGGTGAACGCATCGCTATTATCGGTGCCAACGGTATCGGTAAAACCACACTACTGCGCAGTCTCAATGGCGATATAAACATTGATGAGGGTAATGTGAAGTGGTCAGAAAACTCCAACATCGCTTACTTTTCTCAGGATCACGCCGACGACTTCGCCACCGACATGAAGCTGTTCGACTGGATGAGCCAATGGGCACAGGAAGGCGATGACGATCAAGTTATCCGTGGCACACTGGGACGCTTGTTATTTTCTCGTGATGATTTCAACAAGTCAGTGAAAGTAATTTCCGGTGGTGAACAGGGACGCATGTTGTTCGGAAAATTAATGTTACAAAATGCCAACATCATGTTAATGGATGAGCCTACCAACCATTTAGATATGGAATCTATTGAGGCACTCAATCTGGCGCTGGATAACTACAACGGTACATTGCTTTTTGTCAGCCACGATAGAGAATTCGTTTCATCGTTAGCGACACGCATCATCGAAATTACTGCCAATGGCATCGTCGATTATCATGGTGGCTATGATGAATACCTGGCCAGCCAAGGCCTGGAAGTATCTGGGCAACGCGCCAGCTAGATCTTAAAATCCAGAATTAAAGTAGCATAATCGTGACAAGAACTGACGCAGTATCATTGCCATTTTCATCGCTGGACTTAGGATCAGAGTTTTTGAGTAATCTACAATCTCTGAACTATCAGCTAATGACACCTATTCAGGCACAAAGCCTGCCTGTGATAATGAAAGGCAATGATTTACTAGCGCAGGCAAAAACCGGCAGCGGTAAAACAGCCGCCTTTGGCATCGGCCTGCTTCACAAACTTGATGTTAAAAAACACAACACCCAGTCACTGGTACTCTGCCCAACTCGTGAATTAGCCGATCAGGTTAGCAAAGAGATTCGCCGACTAGCACGACCCATCGCAAATACAAAAATCCTCACTTTATGTGGCGGCACACCTATCGCACCGCAACGCAGTTCGATGGAGCATGCGCCGCACATTGTCGTCGGTACGCCGGGGCGCATTCTAAAACATCTACAACAAGGTTCACTCAAACTAGAACATTTAAAAACACTGGTACTGGATGAAGGCGACCGCATGTTAGACATGGGATTTTATGATGACATCATGGAAATCATCCACAGGTCACCAAAACAAAGACAAACCTTGCTGTTTTCGGCCACCTACCCTGATGAAATAAAAAAAATCAGTGATACGATTCAACAAAACCCGACTGACATTCGGGTCGAAAGCGTGCATGATGACAGTAAAATAAAACAGGTTTTTTATGAGATCGAAAAAGGCGAAAGAACACTCACACTAATCGAGCTGTTTCATCACTACCGCCCCCAATCCAGCGTGGTATTTTGCAACCGCAAACAGCAATGTCAAGAATTGGCTAACGAATTAAATCGTGAAGGTTTTCGCACACTGGCTTTACACGGAGACCTCGATCAAAAAGAACGTGATCAAGTGCTGGTGCAATTTACCAACAAAAGCTGCCCAATTTTAATTGCTACAGATGTTGCTGCGCGAGGACTTGACATAAAAGATCTGCATGCAGTGATTAATTTCGAACTAGCGCAAGATCCCGAAGTGCACATTCATCGCATTGGTCGCACCGGACGTGCTGGCAATGAAGGATTGGCACTTAGTTTATTCATGCCCTCCGAAGCGGCCAAGGTGAATGCCATCGAAGAATATCAAAAAAGCCCAGTACTGCTTGAGGAGCCAGCATCGCTGAACACTCAATACCGCTTCGAACTCAAATCAGCAATAACGACTCTGCGCATCAATGGCGGCCGAAAAAACAAAGTTCGCGCGGGTGATATCTTAGGCGCATTGACAGCCAACAAAGAAATCCCCGGTAACAAAATAGGCAAGATTGATATCTTTGATCAACTCGCTTATGTTGCTATAGAACAAGATATCGCCACACAAGCGCTCAGAGTGCTCTCTGATGGAAAAATAAAAGGCCGTAAATTTAGAGTCATGCAACTGCGCTAATATGCCAGCACGCTAATATGCCTAACTCCGCCGCCCACGCAGATGTCATCATAATCGGTGCCAGCGCCTCGGGTTTAATGTGTGCGATTGAAGCAGGGAAACGTGGGCGAAAAGTGATTGTCCTTGATCACGCCAACAAAGCTGGGAAAAAAATTCTCATGTCTGGCGGCGGTCGCTGCAACTTCACTAATCTCGAAATCGACGCCAGCAACTTCATCTGCCACAACCCGCATTTTTGCAAATCAGCACTCAGTCGTTTTACCCAGTGGGACTTCATCGCCATGGTGAATCAGCATCAAATCTCCTACCATGAACGTAAACACGGCGAGTTATTCTGTGATGACAGTGCAAAAGATATTTTGAATATGTTGCTCTCTGAGTGCAGACATGTCGGCGTCGAAATTCGACTGAATCACTCTATAAAGACAATTTCACAAAACGATGACAAGCTATTTAATATCGCCGCTCATAAAAACAATACTCACTGCAACTTTCTTAGCACATCGCTAGTTATTGCTACAGGTGGCTTATCCATCCCACGAATGGGAGCAACCCCTCTTGGTTATAAAATAGCCGAGCAATTTGGCCATAACATTTGGCCAACCACCGCAGGCCTAGTGCCATTCACTCTACAACCGCACGACAAAGAAAAACTGGCAACGCTACCTGGCATCGCCGTTGACGCGATCGTTAGTAATGATCGTACTTCATTTAGAGAAAACATCCTCTTCACACATCGAGGTTTAAGTGGCCCTGTTATCCTTCAAGTATCCTCCTACTGGAAAGCAGGTGAAGCTATCAACATCAATCTTCTGCCCGATCTAGACGCTGTTGAATTTTTACAAACACGTCAAAAACAACAACCCAAAACAAAAATAAAAACTGTTCTAGCTGAATTATTACCTAAACGCCTGCTAATTGTTTTGCTAAGCCAGGAAACTGTCGATCAAGCTTTACACGCCCTTTCTCATAACCGCATCAATGAAATCGCTCAGCAACTACAGTCCTGGGAAATCAAACCCAACGGTACCGAAGGCTATCGCACTGCCGAAGTCACATTAGGCGGCATTGACTGCAACGAACTGTCTTCAAAAACGATGCAATCAAATAAAACTACGGGACTGTATTTTATTGGAGAAGTTGTTGATGTTACAGGCTGGCTGGGGGGGTATAACTTTCAGTGGGCATGGTCATCTGGCTGGTGTGCGGGTCAGGTTGTTTAATACTCAATCATAGATCTACGGCCTAATCACCATACACAAACCTACAGGGTATGGGCTCATCATTGATCAAGACTCGCCGCATTAATTTTGGCGATACGCTCTTGTGTTGCAGGGTGCGTGGATAAAAAATCTATCGACGCTGAATCTTCTTTTTTGTCCGCTTCATTTTCATTATCCGTTTCGTCATCCACTTGTTCAGCCATACGCCCCAAGATTGTTGCCAGCTTACCGGGATCAAGCCCTTGTTTAAGCAATAGATGCACCGCAAAATCATCTGCCTCACTTTCAAATTGACGCGAAAATTTCATCTGCATCAACATCACAGGCAGCGTTGCAGCAAAAGAACTTGCCGAGGTGATATCGCCCGCAACCAATATCATCAACACAGCCGTCATCGAATTCTGAATTACCTGTCGTAGACCATGACGCTCCTCTATATGCCCTATCTCATGGGCAAGCACCGCCAACAACTCTTCATCGTCGCTGGCAAGCTCCACCATTCCATCGGTAAAGACAATAACACCCGATGGCAATGCCAATGCATTCGCTTGCATTTTTTCACTGGAACGAAATTCAATTTGATACTGACGATCAGCCATCATATACCTGAAACGTTCTTGCAGCTGCGCAATGCGTTTTGTTTCAAGTTGCGACGGTTTAAACAGCGCTTTATCAAGAAATGCCAGCGTATCTTCGCCTAGTCGACTTGAAGTTTCTTCAGGTAATATAAACGCAGCTTGGCGTGCCAATGCCGGTACACCGTATTCAAAACCAGCCCAGAATGAAGCCACCACGATTACAAGGCTAGGGACAAGGTAACGCCAACGATTTTCTAAGCGATGTATAAAACTAAAGACAGGATTGTTTTTAGGCAGATGATCCTCTAAAGGAAAATCATCAATCAATTCACATTTCGCATCATCGGGGAAATACACGGCGCGGGCTTGGCTACCAACAGCCGCAGCCACCTTAACCTGCGATGGATCATAATTCACCGACACACCATCACCCGTTATTTTAATGCCCGTCCCGGCATCTAAACTCAGCTCAACCAAATAACGTCGAGAACTCTTACCGTCATAATAATAAGCACGTGTACTGATCATAGAATCTGGAAAATCATAGGCCCAGAGAGGTCATAGACCCAGATCAACATCAAATACATCACTCGCTTCATCAGCAAGCGCATTTTCGTGTTGCGTCGCTCTCGCCACAAAACCTTCCAACTCCGAAGCAGCTAACAACGTCAAATTATCAATACGATATCGCGCTAAGCGAATCATAGTCCAGGGCACTAACAAACCAAAACTAAACATAATCGCCAGCGTATTGGTTTGATAAATCCACATTAATTTCCATGTACTCAAGGTGCTGTTAAAACGATTATCCGCAATCCGTACATTATTCCAGATTGCATTTGAGATGCTCGCCTGCAAATAAGGATAACTAATCACGATAGTAATAAAAAATGCACCGGCCACAACAGGCAAAGCCCAAGGCATAACTTGCCGGGCAGGTTCTGAAAGATGATTCATTGCACTGGGGTTAACCTTCATCATCAATGGCGACATCACTTCTGGCAATACGAAAGCCAATACCATAATACTGCCAAAAAATATCATCGCCAGAACAAGATATATCTCATAAAATGTTCGCCCCATATTTGGCAATTCAAACTGATCCTGCCCAAATGATGCATGATTCATTAAAAATTTCTTTTTGCGATATGCAAAATATGGCATTAACAAACCGAATGACAAAGGCACCAGAACAGCAAAACCAACAAAAACCTTAGTAGCTTCGCGGTAATCTTTCTCAAAGCTAAAACGGATATTGCGCCAAGCTGTATTGCGCATACGAAAACACATAGCCCGTACAACCAACCACGGCATTAACAATAAAAATACCAACATAAAAACAGGCCCTAATACCGGCAACATATTAGAGCCAACGTTATAAGCCATTAAAACCACACCGACAATGATCCAACCTTTGAGAATAACCTTAGGGTCTGCAAGATAATCAAACGACGCGTTATCTAAAACGGTGCTGCCATAAAAATAACGCTTGGTACGCACTTTCGCCCAAGGAGAATAAAACCCCAGCGTAAGCACAGTTAGCAGTATATTCACTATCCATATACCAAAAAACTCACGCGATGTGCCGTTAAACTCGAAAGGAAGCTCCTTCGAGGAAATAGTCGCTATATTTTTCAAATCATCACTTCCTTGTATTTAAGATAAATTTCTCAGTTTATCGGCCACTTAACGTTTTCTTTACCCAGACATTAAAAACAAATGTATAACATCATATAAAAATTATTTTCTGCGCTGTAAGGTTGCCGAAATATTACAGACCAATTATAAATACAAGCTACTAGAATACTGACTGATCAAGCACATTTTACACACTCAAGACTATGATAAATAATTTCACAAAAATAACACTGTTTTTGCTTATAACGCTGACCTGGATCACGAGCCAAGCCACTGAAACAATAGAATTAACCCAGACTGCCTGCCAGTTTATTGAACCCGAAGGCAAAGATAATAAGTTCAGATCAAATCATGCCGAGGATTGCAATAGAATCAACAATGAGACAGGTGCTACACGCCTTACTAACAGCAAAGTATTACGGCTCAAACCAGGACAGCATATATTTCGCATAGCTAACAAAAACGTTCCATATACACTAGGCTTCTGGTTACGCGGCAAAGGACTTGCTCGACTAACGCTGCCAAGCACGTCAGGAGGAGGCATTGAAACCGGCCAATTCAGAGACTACCCTATCAATCTCAAAGAGGGAACGTACCTGTTTTCATGCCCTCTCAACCCCACACCCAATTACACACTCATCGTAGAAAGCTAATCTCGAAGACATGCCCCCCAAAATAACAAAACAATTTTTTGCTTTATTATTTGCCGTCGTTCTAATAAACGCTTGTACGCCACCACCAACAGCAAATAATTTCATTACACAGGAAGCTCTGGTTCAACGAATTCAGTCGAATACTGCCCCTTTAATACTTGATGTTCGCACAGCCCAAGAATATGCGCAGGGCCATATACCCTCAGCGATAAATATTGAGCACACTCAACTTAAGGAACATCTTGATCGACTCACTGGACATCGTCACCAGGAAATAGTGGTCCATTGCGAGAGTGGTTTGCGGGCAGCTGTAGCAGAAAAAATCCTGCAACAACACGGATTCAAAAATATTTTACACCTTACAGGCGACATGCGTGCCTGGCGTGACAAACAATTACCTTTAGAATTTGCTAGCAAGAGCTAACAACAAAACCTGCGCAGCTTTTCACCTGCCCAAACATTCAACTCACAGGTCATTTATAACTAAGAATCTAACTGTCTGTCATTATTTAAGCCTTTCCCCTCTTTTACTAAGCATACTTTTATGAAATGATAGCTGGAATGAATCTAGCTATCCCCCCGAACAGTCCCGCCCAACACATCCTGCAAGACACCTTCGGTTACGACACCTTCCGTGCGCACCAACAGGATATTGTTGAACATGTAGTTGCAGGTGGTGACACGTTAGTCTTAATGCCCACTGGCGGCGGAAAATCTCTCTGTTATCAAATACCTGCCATCGTTCGTAACGGCGTTGGCATTGTCATCTCGCCATTAATTGCTTTAATGCAGGATCAGGTCAACGCTTTACAGCAAAATGGCGTGTCGGCTGCTTTTCTCAATTCCACCCTCAATGTTGATGAAGTCCGTGATGTGGAGAATGCGCTACATCATGGCGAACTGGATCTGCTCTACATCGCCCCTGAACGTTTGATGACAGCACGTACACTTGAACTGATAGAGCGCATCCGCGTTTCGCTGTTTGCCATCGATGAGGCTCACTGCGTCTCACAATGGGGACATGACTTTCGACCTGAATACGTTCAGCTATCGGTGCTGCACCAACGATTCCCAAACATTCCCCGCATCGCACTAACGGCCACCGCCGACAGTGCCACCCAGCGGGAGATAATCGAACGACTAGCCCTCAGTGAAGCAAAACAATTTATCAGTGGTTTTGATCGGCCCAACATTCGTTATCGCATCAGTGAAAACGGTGGCAACGCCCGTGATCAGTTGCTACGTTTTATCCGTAACGAACATAAAGAAGATGCAGGCATCGTCTACTGCCTGTCACGTAAAAAAGTCGATGACACCGCCGCCTGGCTAACAACAAAAGGCTTAACTGCGCTGCCCTATCACGCTGGCTTGCCCAGTCATGTGCGACAGCAAAACCAAGAGCGGTTTCTACGCGAAGATGAAATCATTATCGTCGCCACCATCGCTTTTGGTATGGGCATCGATAAACCCGACGTACGCTTTGTTGCACATCTCAATCTACCAAAAAGTCTCGAAGCCTATTATCAAGAAACCGGACGTGCTGGGCGTGATGGCGAAGCGGCAAATGCCTGGATGCTTTATGGACTTCAAGATGTCATCACACTGAAAAAGATGCAGGCCAACTCCGATGCACCCGAAGACATTAAACGCATTGAACACCACAAGCTCGATGCCATGCTTGGCCTCTGCGAAATCACCAGCTGCCGTCGGCAAGCATTATTACGCTACTTTGGTAACGAACTGGAAAAGCCCTGCGGCAATTGTGATACTTGCCTCGAGCCACCTGAAACATGGGATGCCACCGCTGCCGCACAAAAGGCGCTGTCCTGCGTACACCGTACTGGTCAGCGTTTCGGTGTCACCTACCTTGTCGACGTACTGCTTGGCAAGGACGATGAACGCATCATTCGCTTTGGCCATGACAAAGCCAGCACCTACGGCATCGGCAGCGAACTCAACCAAAGCGAATGGCGCGATCTTTACCGTCAGTTAATCGCTCGCGGACTGCTGGCAGTCGATCTCGAAGGTCATGGTGGACTACACCTAGTTGAGGCAAGTCGCCCGGTGCTGCGCGGTGAACAATTACTGCATCTGCGAAAATTCACCCGCAAAGGCAAGGCTAAAAGTCGCGAACGTAAAAGCAACCGCTTTGCAGATACCGGCAACAATGATCTGTGGCAAGGACTACGCAGTCGCCGTCAACAACTGGCTGATGAGCAAGGCATCCCAGCCTACATGATTTTTCACGATGCCACGCTTGCAGAGATGGTGGAAAATCGCCCCGAAACACTTACGCATCTCTCTAATATTTCAGGTGTGGGTGAGCGTAAACTAAACGACTATGGCGAAGATTTTCTCGACGTCATCAATGAACACATCGCTCTAGAAAATAATTCTCAAAGTGACACCGAAGGAGAAACCATCCAACTGTTTCGCCTCGGCATGGATGCCGATGCCATTGCCTCGCACCGTGGCCTCAAAGCCACCACCGTTTACAATCACCTGGCAAATGGCATTTCTCGTGATGAAGTTGAATTAAAAGATGTTTTAACGTTACAGGAACAACAACTCGACGCAATCCGATTTGCTATAGAACAGTATGATAGTGGCAAACGACTCAAACCCGTTTTTGATGCGCTAGAAGGTGAGTTTTCTTATGAAATGCTGCGTTGTGTTAGAGCAGATGTGATACGTTAAAATACACAGCAACTTTTATAATCATCAACGCCAACTTGCCAGCTGCAACAATAATTGATCACTGATTTTTTGCAATGCTTCATCAACACTTCCCCATGGCCATTCGACACTGATGCCGCGACGCGTAGGTGAATAACTCTGTAGTTGAAAGGCACTTAATGCCTGCTGACTGACATTATCTAGCAGAAACACTTGAACGCTCACCTCGTTGCTGCGAGCATTTTTTCCCAGCGCAAGGCGTTGCACATCAGGCGTTTGATTAACATGCATAATCACAATATTTATACGCATAAAATCCTCTATCTCACTTTCATCGCTGCTTAAGATAGTTTGAAATATATTTTTATCATTCAAATCATCTACAATCATTTCCGTAAGCCGCAGCACATGTTCTTCAGTTCCAGCAACATTACTTTTGACTTCAACTAACGCTACATCATAGCGATCAAAACCATCAGGCTTAATAGCAAACTGTTGAGCACAAGCACTCAACAATAAAATTGAGAGCAACAAAAAAATCAGTTTCATAATATAAATTCTATTCGCCGTCACAATTTTGTTTGCACGTTAACAACCAAAGATAACCTAAAACACCTGCTAATAACGAAGCAAATAAAATTCCGGTCTTTGCCATCAGCAGAAATTCTTCTTCGCCAACAAAGGCCAGCTCTGCAATGAAAATTGACATCGTAAATCCAATACCACTAATTAATGACACCCCAAAAATCTGACTCATATTAGTACCCTGAGGTAAAATACAAACACCTACTTTAACTGCCAGCCACGAAAAACCGGCAATGCCAATAATTTTACCGACAATTAAGCCAAACATAACACCGAGTGTGACCGAATGGCTCAACGTTTCCATCAGACTATCAAATTCAATCGGAATACCGGCATTAGCTAAAGCAAATAACGGAATAATCACAAAGGCCACGGGTAAATGCATGCTGTGTTCAAGACGCTGCAATGGCGTTTCAACCATATGCACACCATTCTCCAACGTTTGAAGAATCGATTTTTGCGTTTCGTTTTGCATAATGCTTTGACCCGGTTTATGACTACTGTCAAAACGATCCAAAAGATTACGCATGTGTTCACTAAAACGAACCGGTTCATATTTAGAACTAGCGGGAATAATCAGCGCAGTTAATACACCTGCCAACGTGGCATGAATACCAGACTTTAACATCGCCAACCACAACAACAGACCAAAAATAAAATACAAATATGGCTTGCGAATACCTATTAGATTACAGGCAATCAATGCAATCACTATCAATCCGGCAATCCCTAGCGCACCAAAGTGAATCTGCTCAGTATAAAACAACGCAATGACGATAACGCCACCGAGATCATCAACAATTGCTAACGCAACCAAAAAAGTCAGTAACGTTTTGGGAATACGATTACCCAACAACACCAGCACACCTACAGCAAAAGCAATATCCGTGGCCATGGGGATTCCCCAGCCCATAATTGAACCATCGCCAGTCATATTTAGACTAGCGTAGATCAGTGCCGGAGTGATCATTCCACCGATAGCTGCAATAACTGGTAACGCTGCCTGTCGTGGGTCAGCCAACTCCCCTACCAAAATCTCACGCTTTATTTCAAGCCCAACAACAAAAAAGAACAACGCCATCAAACCATCATTTATCCAATGATGCAGGGTTTTTTCTAACTGTAATTCTCCAAAAGAAAATCCTACAGGCGTATGCAGAATGTGCTGATAAGATTCCGCAAGAAAGGAGTTTGCTGCGAACAATGCGATAACGGCACAGATCATCAACAGCAGACCACTGGCCGCCTCATCATGTATAAACTCTTCGAAAGGTGTGGCTATTTTGTCGAAGGTTTTTTCCCAGGGAGAATATTGTTGCTCAGGTTTTTTTTGGCTTGCCATGGTGCAGTATTGTGTCCTTGTCAAATGGGGGTATTAAATAATTCGTGGTATATTTTAACAATAAAAGATCTCTACCCGTCCGGTTTGTCCTTACTTCCCAGTCTGGACTTAAGATCATCAAATGGGTTAAAAGTAGCGCCGGCGCTTTTACCTCCCGCAGAAGTATTACCCTGATGAGCTTCCAACTGCCGTTGGTGTTCATTGTCATGGCAATACATGCACAACAATTCCCAGTTGCTGCCATCGGAAGGATTATTGCTGTGATTATGATCACGATGATGAACGGTGAGTTCATGCAGGTTTTCACGGTTAAACTCTCGACAACAACGCCCACATATATGCGGATACATCTTCAACGCGATGGCACGGTAATCTTTTTCACGTTGCTCACTGCTACGCCTAGCATCAGCCACTAACTGATCTAACTTATCATTGCTGGGTTTTGTCATATTAGCTCCGCACTATATATTCAGGATATTCAGACTTATCGTTAATCACTGCGTGTAGCAAACCAGATAATATGCCGCGTCCCCTTTGAACCATGGGCATGAACGCGTTGTTCATTGACCTTAAAACCAACCTTTATCAGTCGCTGTGTAAATTTTTGATCTGGCCCCGCCGACCAAACTGCCAGCACGCCATTGGGCCGTAACGCTGCATACGCCGCATTCAAACCATCAAAGCTATAGAGCCAATCATTTTTCTTACGAGTAAGACCTTCGGGACCATTATCCACATCCAGTAAAATAGCATCATAGCTTTTTTGATGGCGCTTGATAATTTTCGCAACATCTTGCTCGTAAACTGTAACCCGCAGATCTTTTAGTGGATACCCAGCATGCTCGCCAAGCGGGCCCCTGTTCCACAATACGACTGCTGGAACCAGTTCCGCGACATCAATCTTCGCTTTATCGCCGGCATATTTAAGCGCTGCTGCTAAAGTAAACCCCATGCCCAAACCACCAATCAAAAGCTTAGGGCTTGCACAGCTCAAACGTGCACAAGAAAGTTCAGCCAGAGCGTCTTCTGAGCCATGAAGACGGCTGCTCATCAATTCTCGATATCCAACACGGATTGAAAACTCATCATCCCTGCGCTGCAAACTCAGCTCATCATTCGTTCCAGGAACGATCGTTGTATCAAGTAATTCCCAGGGTTTCATGGGCCACTAAAAAACATAATATAAATATTTATCTGAACTAATTATTTTCGAACGAAATTACTAAAAAAATCACCACATCAAGTCATCAGGTATTTTATAGTCAGCATAGGCATCGTCATCATCCAACTGAGCATCAGGACTACGATCACAGAGAATCACACATTGTGCATCGCGTTGTTTGATTTTCTCTGCGACAGGAACAGGTACGAGCTCGTAAGCGTCGCCCAGTTTAACGATAGCCAGACGACCACTGCTTAAATGTTTGTGAACCTGTTCTGAAACATAAAGACGTTTAACCACATTCACATCAGAAAAATTATAAACAATGTCACCATCACGATCAGTGATGCGGTTACATTCAACCAGCTGTTTAATCTGTGCAGCGATAGCTTTACGCTCTGCTGATTCTTTTTTATGAAGGTTTAGCTGACGATCACGCTCGACCTTTTCTGCCTGAGCTTTTTGTACTAGAAGTTTCGAATCATCTAAAGGCGCAGTTGTACCTTTTTTAATTTTCTTCTTTTGATTTTTATATTGGCTATGTTTGACCTTTTTGGCTTTTTTTTCATCCACCAAGCCGCTTTTTTTAAGCTGGTCGAAAAGTGAATTTGCCATGAGTGTACTCCGATTCTTAGCAGCCAGAAGAAACTGTAATTCTGGATTGATATTGAAAAACTATTTATTGTAACAATGAATGGTCTTTTGGTAGCTGTTTGGAAATCCAGATCGCCAACTTATGCCTCATAGTTTTTTGTGTAACCTGATCTTCTGGTAAACCCTGCAATAATTTATCGCGCACCAGCAATCGGTAAATATATTCGATTTTCTCATTAGCGGAATCACCTTCTTCAAACTGAAATGCACCACGACTCTCACCGTATTTTTCGCCGACTCTAATCGCCTCTTTTACCAGTTCTGCTTCGTTCTTTATTTTCTTAAGCTTTGACATTGCAATTCAATCATCTCTATCAATACACGCTCATATTAACACTATTAAACAGCACTCGTTGACAAGCGCGTTGCGCGGGCGTTGGCCCAACTATGCATAAACTCGTTAACCGCCGACTTTGGTTTGCGCGCGATATTCTGCATCAAAGAAAAAGGAATATCCGATATATTAAATTTATCAGCAATATCATCCAACATGCCCAACCAAAGATATGTCGTCATTTCTGCATCGGCAAGCGCTCGGTGAAAAGTGCCGTCAGTGGGTAAATTTTTGTACCGCACTAGCGTACCTAATTTATGATCGGGTGCATGTTGGTAGATCCTTCGTGCCACCAACATCGAACAGGAAAATTTACCTCGATATGATCGCTCAATGCGAGCTAACTCCGCATCAAGAAAACGTTGATCAAATGACGCATTGTGCGCAACCAAATCGAAATTTTCGACAAAATCAGCGAACTCGTCCATTACGTCATTGCAAGGCGGTGCATCACTTAACATCGCATTCGTGATACCCGTATAGTCTGCTATAAAAGCATTAATGCGACGCCCCGGATTCATCAGACTCTGAAAGCGATCAACCACTTTCCCACGTTTTATTTTAACCGCCCCAATTTCAATCGCCCGATCACCGCCACTTGCGGATAGGCCTGTCGTTTCGAAATCGAGCACAATAACGGTATCAGCGCTCATTATTTAAAGTCACCTCAGTAAACAGAAAAATCATTCTACGACTTTTACCCATATTGCTATTCATCTTTCACCTTACCACGCAGCGACTTGGTTCGCCCGCGCATCACTTTATTACCCAAACGCCGTTCTTTTGATGCTTTTGTGGGTCGGGTGGGTTTGCGCGCCTTGCGTTTGGTCGTGGCCGCTTTAATAATATCCCGAAGCCGATTCAGCGCATCTTCTTTATTTTTAACCTGACTGCGCGTCTGTTGTGCTTTTATTATGACCACGCCTTCTTGGGTGATACGGCTATCTTTTAAACTCAACAAGTCTTCTTTAATGGCAGTAGGCATCGATGAAGCTTTTATATCAAAACGCAGATGCACCGCCGATGATACTTTATTCACATTCTGCCCACCTGCGCCCTGTGAACGTATCGCCTGCAAATCAATCTCAGCCAATGGTATGGTTAGTTGCGCAGATATTCTCAACATAGTAGATCACAAGTAACGACTTTATAACGCCGTCATCAATACCTCAATACGATCATCTTCATCTGCCAGCCAAAGCTGCTCATCTTGAATCGTGCATTGCAATTCCATGGTCCGTCCTAATTGTTTGGCCAGCGACTGACTGCTCTCTGAATCAACATTGACCACCTTAAGGTTTTTAATACGCTCAAGTGCTTTACAGTTTTGCTGCCACCACAGCTCTGCGCTGCGACCGCCATAACTGTAAACGATTATCTGTTTAGCTCGCCCGCTGGCTTTGCGTAGTCGCCGTTCTTCCGGCAGACCTACATCAATCCAGCACTCAATACTGCCAGTGAGGTCTTTCAGCCATAAATCAGGCTCGTCTTCAGTACTCAAACCACGACCGAACTCCAAGTCTTCATGGGCATTCAAAGCAAAAGCCAACAACCGCATCATCAATCGCTCTTCCGTTTCCGAAGGATGTTGGGCAATGGTCAGACTGTGATCTTGAAAATAATGCCGGTCCATATCAGCGATGCTTAGCTCAGCTTTGAATATTGTTGCTTTTTTAGCCATGGGGTCTCAATTTGAAAATTCTGCATGTAAATTCATAAGGGCGTAAATATAACATTTTAAGCGTGACAGGTGGCCCAACTTACGCCGCCTCACACCGCCCAGCTTACTCTCAGCACAAATTATTCCCCATTCACAGGCATCTTCTGATATCTTATCAGCCTGACATTTTTCACAAAACAGTACACTACAGAGGAAGTCTCAATGCGTCATGCACTTATGTTTGCCATCACCGTGGCTCTGTTTTCATTAATAACCCCTGCCTTTTCCGCCACTAAAACAGTTGAAGCGGTCAATCTTGAACGAGCACAACTTAGCGGAAAGCAAATCACTTTGCGCGGCAAGGTCGTCAAAGTAAACAATGGCATTATGAAAAGAAATTTCATCCATATCGTTGATGGCACAGGCGAAGGCGACAACGCTAAAATTATCATCACCAGCGCGCAAACGGCACAGGTCGGTGATGAAATTATCGCAACTGGCACTGTCGGCCTCGATATTGATTTCACGATGGGTTACAAATACGACATATTAGTTGAAAAGGCAAACATCAAGCCGGCCATGTAAATACCGGCTGATTGCTGACAGGAATAGATTAACGCCGCTTTAAACAGCGGCGTTATTTTTTACTCATTTGTTAAGTAATACCCGAAGGCAAAACAATCGCTTTCTCATAGTCATGTCGCTGACTAATGCCACCGCTCAGCAAAAAAATATCCAGCAGATTATCGTAAGACGTTTTAGAAATAGCCGCATCACTCACCCAACAACCCAACTGCTGATAAGCGGTAACGGTATGCACTAAAACGTCTCTGTCTATGCCCGGAAAATATCCCGCTTCATATTCACGTGCCGCAATTTCTTCAGCCGGGGCATGAATAACAAACTCCAGCGATTTTTGATAAGCCCTCATAAACGCACTCGCCATTGAGGTCGTTAACCACTCACGCGATGCACAAAGACTGCTGAAAGCTACAGGGCCGACCACATCTCCTACCGATGCTACAACATGCCCTAAACCTTCCTGCTCAAGCTGCTGAGGCGCTGGCCCCTGCTGGTGAACGTAGTCCCCCAGCCCGTCACGAAAGGCAGCATCCATAGCTGCGACATCACCGGCATCAATCACCACGATATCTTCATACGCCACACCCTGACAGTGCAAAGCATATTTCAACATCGCCAATGGCTGAAAAAAATGATCCACCAGAAATTTTTTACCGTGCAGCTTTTCCCAGCTAAAATCAGCATCAGGCTCACGTGCGGCGATAAAAAAACCATCACGCTGATTAATCTGCGCAAAATGAACAATGTCACACGCATCGCCACGTTCCATTTCTGCAAACGACGTTGCAACCGCAGACTGCGCCAGATGGCATTGACCGCTATTGATGTTGTCCACCACCGTATTATCAGGCGTCGCCACGACATATTCAGCATCCAAACCCTGATCACGCAAAAAACCACCGGCCATCGTCATCAGTAACGGGCTATAAAAAACAGAATGGCGTAACGCCATAATATTAATCCTGGACATGAAAAAACCTTTAAATGAATCTATAGCTGGTTAGAAGTTTGCTTAAATAATTCCCGTAACATTTCCACACGTTTTTTATTCGCACCAAAATCCGAGTGCCCCACTCGCGATGCCGAGCGTACATGAATGCGTTTATTTTCTGCATCCATCCTAAACTCAACATCGTCGACAAAGCGCAACCACTTCGTCGTATAACTTGCTAAAAGATAAAAATTCTCATCACTGTGAATTGTGCCTCCTGATGAAACAACAATCTGCTTAAGATTCGCCCAAGCAGTCTCCACAGAACCAGCAAACAAAAAAGGCGGGATATACGCTGAAGATGCACTGTCCTCACTGCACACACAGTTGGGTGAATTAGGGCATGGCATCAATTGGCCATTCAAAACACCCACCCCTGCCTGCGCTTTAGAAAATAAAAAACTAATCATTAGCAACAAACCAAGCGCGTAAAAACAATACGATCGTTTTTGAACATATTTCATATTCCTTAAATCCGTCATTTATCTACCACGTTCCATCACTTTGGCATTCTATAATTATAGAATTCTGGAAAACAAACAGAATAAGCTAAAATCAACCACAGATACTACATTAAAGAATTATCAGCGTTACGGTTGTCTTAACGGGTATAATGGCTTTCATTAAACTTATCACTTTTAGCTCAATAACTTCCACGAACATCATGAATCAATACGCCCTTGCCAGTAAAATAAACACCACCGCCATCGATAACGCCGAAATCAATATTCGTGACATCCTCACGCTGGCCTTCGAACACACAGCAACACACGCCGCTATCGTCGTTTGGGATGGGCAATGCGAACTCGCCAGCACACTCACCGAGGCCTATCGACGCTGCCTGCCCGATGCGACCTTTATTGAATTTAATAGCAACAAACAAGAAATCATACTGGCTGCATTCGAACAACTTACAGCCAAAGATTTAGTGGTACTGATACAAAGCACCAGCTTTCGACTGGATGCCTTTCGCATCCGCGTTGAACTGTTTAAACATTTAATCAAAGTAATTGAGCACCCTCATTTATCGAGCATGCAAAGTGAAGAAGAATGCCTCATCTATATTGATTCACTGGCCTATGACCCCTTATATTACCGCGGTGTCGGTAACGCATTAAAAATGCGTCTCGATAACACACAATACGCTATTGTCGACAGCGGCAACGGCGAACAATTAATATTTCCCTCAGGATTTGAACCCGCCAAACTCAACGTTGGCGATTATAGCCAGATGCAAAATATCGGCGGGCAATTTCCCATCGGCGAAGTTTTCACTGAATCAAAAGATCTCGAAGCAGTACATGGCCGAGTGCGCATCTCTTTTTTTGGCGACAGCGCATTCAAAGTCAACAAACCCGAGCAAGCCATCACTCTAGTCATCAAAAAAGGCCGCGTAGCAGACACTATCAACTCCACAACCGAGTTCGACCAAGTACTCGCTAACATCCGCGCCGACGAAGGCGAAGTCTGGCTACGTGAACTGGGGCTGGGCATGAACAAATCCTTCACACAGGATAGAACCGTCAGCGACATCGGCACTTTCGAACGCATGTGCGGCATCCATCTATCACTCGGAGCCAAACACGGCATCTACAACAAACCGAATATCAGAAAGAAAACGGCAAAACATCATGTCGATGTTTTTGTTGTTACAAAATCTGTAATTCTAGATGACGAAGTAATCTATCGAGATGGGGCTTGGTTGCTTACATGTTAACCACCATTAAAGAGATTATTCTTACTGTTGCCAAACAGGAGTTAGTACCCCGCTTTGCCAAGGTATGCCGTGAACTAAAAGCCGATGGCAGCTTTCTTACAGAGGCAGACCTGGTGGTACAGGAAAAGATATTTTCCGGGCTCAAGCAACACTGGCCTGATGTCATGTGCCTTGGTGAAGAGATGAGTGCAAATGAACAACAGCGCTTACTATCATCGGGTCACTCTGTGTGGATACTTGATCCATTAGATGGCACCAGCAATTTTGCCAGCGGGATTCCGTACTTCTGTATTTCCCTGGCACTGCTGCAAGAAGGGAAAGTTACATTAGCTATTGTCTATGACCCAATGCGCGATGAATGTTTTATGGTAGAAAAACCAGCAGACGCCACATTAAATAACCGACCATTGAAACTGAAAGATAGTGGGCTTTCATTAGAGCAGACAACCGCCATTATTGATTTCAAACGCTTACCCCAAACACTGGCGACACGCCTGGCCACCCAACCGCCTTACTCTTCACAAAGAAGTTTTGGCTCGGTTGCACTCGACTGGTGCTGGCTTGCTGCCGGGCGAGGGCAGCTTTATCTGCATGGCAAACAAAACATCTGGGACTACATCGCCGGACAGTTCATATTTCAGCGCGCAGGTGGCTTTTCCTCCACCTTGTCTGGCGACACGGTTTTTATTAATGAGTTAACCCCGCGCGCTGTATGTGGCGCTACCGATGCCCACTTGTTTGCGGCTTGGCAACAATGGTTGGACGTTAACAATACAGCTAATCATCAGAAATAATCGCAGTTAGAGCGCTATTATCCTAATGGTAAAAAATACTGCCCACTGATCTTGCTTTGAAAAATAACCCAGCCAAAATAACCTAATAAAAATAAACAAGTGAAAATACCTCAATGAAATATTCCGGTAATGTAAAAAAAATGGTTACACGTCTCAATGAGACGATTCAATACCAACTCCCCATTGGTGACGCATTAGTTGATATGAACCCACTCATTGGGCAGCAGATCACATTACGATACGATGGGGTGATTAACTGTGTCGCTTGTGGGCGAAAAACAAAAAAAAGCTTCAACCAAGGACACTGCTACCCCTGCATGATGTCGTTGGCTTCATGTGATACCTGCATCATCAAGCCCGAATTATGCCACTATGCCGCCGGCACCTGCCGTGAACCGCAATGGGGCGAGCAACACTGCCTCAAAGATCATTATGTTTATCTGGCGAATTCCTCTGGCGTAAAAGTCGGCATCACACGTGGCACACAAATCCCAACCCGCTGGATGGATCAGGGCGCAACCCAGGCACTACCCATTTTCAAAGTCAAAGACCGACTGACTTCCGGGCTGGTTGAGGTCATTCTAAAAGCACATGTCGCCGACAAGACAAGCTGGCAACGCATGTTAAAAGGCCAGGCAGAACCCGTTGATTTAGCCGGCAAGCGCGATGAACTTTATCGCCAATGCGAAACAGAATTAACCCGCCTGATAAACCAGCAGGGAAATGATGCAATCACTTACTTAAACAGTGAAGCTGTCGTAGACATTCGCTTCCCGGTCAATCAATACCCGACAAAAGTAAAATCCTTTAACTTTGACAAAACACCTGAAGTGAGTGGTTTATTACAAGGCATTAAGGGGCAATACTTGATTCTTGATACCGGCGTTTTAAATATCCGTAAGTTTGGCGGATACCACTTAACACTGGAAAACTAAAAAACTAAATCCCACCGTCCCGTTTTACGCTACACCTAGCGAAATCGCGGTTATTTCGAACCGCATGCAACGGATGAGCTAAAAAAGAACGTAATTAATAAAGGCGCTAAGAAAAAAAAGGCTAAAGCGTAGGGTGAATCGAATCTGACCCTATTGATCACTCTCTATATGGCCGATAGTCTCAATACGGGATATAGGGAATTATCTTTTTATGAATCTTCGCCCAAAAATTGTAAGTTACATGCTCATAGTTGCCAATATTCCATTGGTACTGGCAATGTCGGTCGCACTTTGGCAGAGCAGCAACCAGACCCGTGCACTGACAATTGATATCGTCCAGGGCTATCTGGATGCCGGCGCAAACGAACTCTCCGGATTTTTCAGTACACGGAAATCGGAAATCAACACCTACGCCCATTCCCCGCTATTCAAAAGCATGGATTTCAAGTCCATCCGCCGCCTCTTGATTGACGAACTGGCCCGACATGGAGGTGCTTACGAAAAATTCATCCTGGGTAACACAAACGGCAATTTCTATAATACGGCCGGAGGCAATCCATCGCTAGGCGGGCTGCGCACATTCGATGATATGGATCCGAAGGCAGCACCTAAAGCGATCGCTAAACGCGATTACTGGAAGATGACCGTTGGTGACAACGATCAAAACCAGCAAAGAGTCTATGTTTCCGAGCCGATGATTTCCTATACCACCGGCGCCAAACAAATTGTCATCGCCGCCAGCATTCGTAGCAATGATGGCAAAGTTGCAGGCATGATCGGTGGCGCCTTACCCTGGAGTTATTTTGAAAACCAGATCCACCTAATTTTCGACAACATCATAAAACACCACAACTGGGACTCGCGCTTCTTCCTGGTCACCTCAAGTGGCGCCTACTGGTATCACTGGGACCCTTCTTATGTCGTGCATATTGAAAAGGACGAACAGGGTCAGCCTATACTCAATGAAATTGGCGAAAAAGTTTCTGTTGTCAGAAAGATAACCGAAGAATCCATCCCGGAACTTGCTGCCGCTGGCAACAAGATGATTTCCGGGCAACGCGGTCACACACTGTTTACTGAGCCACAAACCGGCGAAGAATTTTATCTCGTCTATGCGCCGATTACGGCCTCTGCCTATTCTGTTGGTCTACTGGTGCCCAAGAATCAACTGATAGCGCCAGTTACCCGCCTGCAATCGATGCTTGGCGCAATACTGGGCTTCGCCCTGCTTATAGCCTTACTGGGCGCATGGCTGCTGTCAAAAAAAGTAACAGGCCCGATCACAACCTTGAACGGCATGGTCAAGGCGATCAGTAATGGTGACAGTAATGCGAACCTTTCCCCTGAAGGAAACGATGAAGTTGCCGAGCTGACAAAGACTTTCAACAACATGGTTAACTCGATCACAATACGCGAAAGCTCACTGATGGAAAGTGAAGAACGTTTTTCACTCGCGATGCAAGGTGCCAATGATGGCCTGTGGGACTGGAAAATAGACAACAACATGCTGTTCTTCTCGCCCCGCTGGAAGTCCATGCTAGGTTATAAAGAACATGAGCTGGAAAACCGGCTGGAGACATGGCAAGAGCTTGTACTCCCCGAGGACCTGAAAAAACTATTGCCACTTCTCGAAGACTTTATTTTCGGCACCACAGACAAATACGAAGCTGTATTCCGCATGCGTCACAAGGATGGACACTGGGTCGACATTCTGTCTCGCGCTTTCGCTGTAAGAAACAAGGAAAACAAAGCGACACGACTGGTCGGTACTCATGTCGACATTAGTGAGCGCCGAAAAATTGAAAAAGAAGTCAAGGAACTCAACGAACAGCTCGAAGATCGAGTCAAGCAGCGTACTTTAGAACTCGAGCTTGCCAACAAAAAACAGCTGGAAAATGAAATAAAGCACAAAACCATCCTCGAGTCGGTTGTTGATGCACTGATAACTATCAATGAACGTGGAATTATCGAATCCACAAACCCGGCAACGGAAACCCTGTTTGGTTATTCAACCGAAGAGATGGTGGGCAGCAATGTCTCCATGCTGATGCCGGAGCCCTATCACAGCAACCACGACAACTACTTGAAGAAATACCTTAAAACCGGGGAGGCCTATGTACTCGGTATTGGCCGTGAACTGGTGGGACGCCGCCGCGACCAGTCAACATTCCCTATTGAACTGTCTGTCAGTGAAATGTCCATAGGCGATGAAAAAAAATTCACCGGTCTGATCAAAGATATCAGTGATCGCAAGAATGCTGAAAATGATTTATTAAAAGAATCACAGGCACTGACACGCCTGAACGAGATTACCGCTGACCCAACAATATCTTTTAAAAGAAAAGTACAGCAGTTACTGGATCTTGGACTGGATACTTTTAATCTGACAATGGGCATCGTCAGTCACATAAAAGACGATATCTATACCATAGAGCATATCAAGGGACCGGAAGATGCTCCCCTTCCGGGAATGACATTCAACTTCAGTGAAACCTATTGCGCACATACTTATGCTGCCAACAGTGCCAAAGCATTTGAGAATGCCGGGCGTAGCGAAATCCGTGATCACCCTTGTTACCAGAACTTCAAACTTGAATCCTACATTGGCGCACCTATTATCGTTGATAACCAACGTTACGGCACACTTAATTTTACCTCACCTGAAGTTCATCAGAGGCCATTCTCTGCAAATGAATTGTCACTCATCCAGATACTGGCACAATGGATCGGAAACGAAATGTCACGCAGCCGCTCCGAGTCTATCCTGAGCCAGTTCAAAACAACGCTTGATCAAACTATGGACTGCGTTTTCATGTTCGAGCATGAAAGTCTGAAATTCTTCTACGTTAACCAGGGTGCCTTGGAACAAGTGGGCTACTCAGAATCCGAACTCATGAATATGATGCCATATGAGATCAAGCCGGAATTTACCGAGCAGGAATTCCGAAACATGATCGAACCATTGATTTTGGGTAAGCAGCCATCACTTAGTTTCGAAACTATCCACCAACACAAAAATGGCACAAAGATACCTGTTGAGATTTCACTTCAATACATCAATCCGCAAGGGGAATCACCCCGGTTTGTGGCTATTGTCCGCGATGTATCTGAGCGTAATGAAGCTACCCGTAAGCTGAACGCCACCATCGATGAAATGGCACATCGCACTAAGGACATCACCGCGCTTAGTGAACTGGCTGACCTGCTGCATTCCTGTCATGACGCCAGCGAAGCTTACGAAGTTGTTACCCGCTTTATGCCTATGTTGATCCCTGAGATGTCAGGCGCCTTATATATTATTGATGACGCCGGTACTAACCTGCAGTCCGTCGGCACATGGGGTACCGAACCGCCGAAAGAAACTATATTTTTACCGGAGGATTGTGTCGCTGTGCGGCGCGCTTTACCCTATGCCTCGAAGGCAGATGAGTCAGCGCTGTTCTGCCGCCACTTACCGGAAAAAACCCCCGACATATCATTCTGCATGCCGCTTGCCGCACAAGGTGAAACATTTGGTCTGCTGCATTTCCAGATCAATGTAGTAACCGATTCCGCCAGTGGGCAGCAAACTGATATCAATACGTTTATCCGACCGGATTTTTCGGAAACCATCGCAAAACAGGTCTCTATGGCGCTGGCAAGCCTCAGATCCAAAGAACAATTACAGAACCAATCCATTCGTGATCCTCTCACCGGCCTGTTCAATCGCCGCTATATGGAAGAATCTTTCGAACGTGAGCTACATCGGGCGGCCAGAAGTAAGGTTCCTATGGTCTCCTTCATGATGATCGATATTGATCATTTCAAGAAGGTCAATGACACTTACGGTCACGGTGCTGGTGACATGGTATTACGTGAGCTCGGCTATATTTTGATAAAAAGCAGTCGTAAAGAGGACATTGCCTGTCGCTTTGGAGGTGAAGAGTTCGTGCTCTGCCTGCCTGGTGCCTCCAGAAAAATCGCTGAAGGTAAAGCAACTGAGATAAGCGAGTCCATAAGCCGCCTTAACCTGCACTATGAAGGAACAGATATTGGTGTCATCACCCTATCGATAGGTATTTCGATCTACCCCGATTTTGGCAAGACCCCTGCCGAGTTGATGAAGAAAGCCGACCAAGCCCTTTATCAGGCCAAGAAAAGTGGTAGAAACCGGATAGTGATTGCAACACAAAACTGAATAAAAGGAGTGAGCGGTTTATTACAAGGCATTAAGGGGCAATACTTGATTCTTGATACCGGCATTTTAAATATCCGCAAGTTCGCGGCCTCTGAATATTTCCAGCCCAATATATCCAGCCTCCTATCACGGGCGGACCTATATGGTAGCGCGATTGCCGGGCTGATACACTGCGCCCATGCTGAATTTTACTGACGTTACACTACGCCGCGGGCCGCGCATCTTATTCGAACAAGTCAACATGACCATCCATCAGGGCCAGCATGTGGGCATCACCGGCGCCAATGGCACGGGCAAGTCCAGCTTGTTTGCATTGATCATGGGAGAGCTGCATACCGACCAGGGTGATTTCACCCTGCCGTCAAATCTAGTGATTGCCCACGTGGCGCAGGAAACCCCGGCACTTGATAAGCCTGCCGTCGAGTATGTGATGGATGGCGATCATGAGCTACGTCGTATTCAGGCAGAAATTGCCAAAGCAGAGTCGGATGAAGACGGTCATCGCCTGGGCCAGCTGCACGGCAGCTTCGAGGCCATCGATGGTTACAGGGCCCGCACCCGTGCCGCACGTTTGATGCAAGGGTTGGGGTTTGTCACTGAGCAGGAGCAGAGCCCGGTCAGCCAGTTTTCCGGTGGCTGGCGCATGCGCCTGAATCTGGCCCAGGCCCTGATGTGTCGCTCGGATCTGTTGTTACTGGATGAGCCCACCAACCACCTTGACCTTGATGCCGTCATCTGGATGCAAGATTGGCTGCGCAGATATACCGGTACGCTGCTATTGATATCGCATGATCGTGACTTTCTCGATACAGTGGTCAATCACATCGCCCACATCGAACACCAGCATATCAATCTCAACAAGGGTAACTATAGCGATTTTGAACGCTATCGTGCCGAGCAGCTCAAACAACAACAGGCCACTTTTGAAAGACAACAGCGAGAGATCGCCCACATCCAAAGTTTTGTCGATCGTTTTCGCGCCAAGGCGTCTAAGGCTAAACAGGCCCAGAGTCGACTGAAGACCCTGGCCAGAATGGAAGTGATTGCCCAGGCGCACGTGGATTCACCGTTTGGCTTTTCATTTCGCCAACCTGAGAAACTACCGCACCCCCTGTTGCAATTGGAGAAGCTCTCTATCGGTTATGCCGGAAATGTGTTGTTAAACGAGATAAAGCTGAGCATTTCGCCGGGTGACAGAATAGGACTGCTCGGCGCCAATGGCGCTGGCAAATCAACCTTGATAAAGCTGCTGGCCGGGGAACTCACGCCACTGGCCGGTGAGCTGATTCAAGCCAAGGATCTCTCTATCGGATATTTTGCCCAGCATCAACTTGAACAGTTGATACTGGATGAAACGCCAGCCCAACACATGCAACGGCTTGCCCCAAACGAGGCCGAACAGGTCTTGCGCAATTATCTCGGTGGTTTCGGGTTTGCAGGCGACAGGATAAACGAAAAAGTTAAGATCTTTTCCGGTGGCGAAAAGGCAAGATTGGTGCTGGCCATACTGGCCTGGCAGCGGCCCAATTTATTGTTGCTAGATGAACCCACCAATCATCTCGATATCGAAATGCGCCATGCTCTGAGCATGGCGCTGCAGGATTACAACGGTGCCATGGTGATTGTTTCTCATGACCGTCATATGCTGCGCAGTGTCTGCGATGAATTCCTGCTGGTGGCCGACGGGCAAGTGCAAACTTTCGATGGTGACCTGGAAGATTATCATCTGCGCTTAAACAAACGTCTGGACACTGAAAGTGCTAATAATGCCGACATAAAAATCAATTCAGCCCAGTCCAAAAAACAGAAGCGGCAGCAGGAGGCAGAAAAACGCCAACGGCTGCAGCCGCTACAGAAAAAACTAAACACACTCGAAAACACGCTGGAAAAGCTTAATAATGAACTGAACGAGATTGAAAGTGTATTAGCAGAACCCGCTCTCTATCAGGCAGAAGCCAAAGAAAAATTGACATCTTTACTGACCAGACAGCGCGAACTGAAAACCAGGCGCGACGAGATCGAAGAAGAGTGGCTTATACTCGGCGAAGAATTGCAGTTAGCGGAAGAGAATGAATCATAGGAACCCAAACATAGGAGCCCAAACATAGGAACCAGGGCCCTTTGTTAGCTGTTACTATAAACCAACACTATGATAATCCCCCATACAGAAATCGCCGCCGATACCCTGCATACACTCATCGAAGAGTTTGTCACTCGAGACGGTACTGACTACGGCGAACATGAGGTATCCACCGCACGGAAAGTCCAACAGGTCATGGCGCAGCTTGAGCGTAAAGAGATATACATCATCTACAGTGAGCTGCACGAAACCTGCACACTTCAAACAAAAGAGACCGTAAGTAATGACAAAGGACTCTGAACTAATCAGGCAACCTTAATTCTAACCACCTTCATATAATCAAACACCAAACCCGCAACAGTCTTAGTATCAGGGTAATAGGTCAGATTGACACGCTGGCCTTTCAAGTTCTTATACTGCTTTTTACGATTGAATTTGAACGGCACCTCGCAACCCTCGATCATGATCGAATTCGCAATCCACTCTCCCCTGGATTGCTGAACATGCGACACCACCTTAGCCACATCTGTATGAGTAAGCTGCGGGTGGTTTGCTGTCAGTTTTTCAGGGCTTGATTTCATAAGGTGTGCTAATGGTAATTCAAAAATAGTGGAACAATCGGAGGCAGACCACGTTTATTTCAGGTGAACGGTTTGGTAGTAATTAATCGTGGTCTGTCCCCGATTGTTATTGTTCTTTCGGTTGTTCTGCTCATTCGTCCCAGATGTTTGCCTGCGTGTAGGCACCGCCATCTAACGCCCAAAATGCCCCATCAACATAACGTCGATGTTGGTCAATATTAGCAATAGCCTGCATGTCCTCTTGGGTGAGGGTCACCTCGGCCGCCGCTAGATTTTCCTTCATTCGACCCGAATTCACAGATTTGGGAATCACAGCCACTCCGCGCTGAAGGCCCCAACTGAGAAGGACTTGGGCTGCGGTAATCCCGTGTCGCTCGGCAATGGTGGTAATGACCGCATCCTCCAGCAATATCGGCTCGCCTGCCACCTTCAATCCCTCAGGTCTATCCAATGAACCTAAAGGAGAATAAGCAGTCAGGTGAATGCCATAGTTTTTACAAAGAGCAAGCATGTCAGGTTGCTGTAAATAAGGGTGCAACTCATTTTGGTTCATCTCAGGTTTTAGCCGTGCGACTTTAATCAACTCATTTAGCTTGGCGGTACTGAAGTTACTCACGCCAATATGCCGACATAGCCCTTTGTCTACCAAACCTTCCATTGCCTCCCAGGTCTCTGAAAGAGGCAACGCATCAAGAGAAATCATATCTGCCGCTGATTCAGGGAAAAACACGCCCTTCTTTAAGGCAACCGGCCAATGCATTAGATAAAGATCCAGATAATCAAGTTGCAAATCCGCAAGACTCTTTTCGACAGCAGGTTGTACGTCTGCGGCTGCATGGGCATCATTCCACAGCTTGGAGGTGATCCACATCTGATCACGGGTGACCAGACCTTCTTGAAAAGACTCGGACAGAGCTTCACCGATTTCGGTTTCATTGCCATAAATGAGGGCACAATCAATGTGGCGGTATCCCAAACGTATGGCCTCTTTAACCGCCACAATCACATCGCCAGGTTCTGACTTCCAGGTTCCCAAACCCAACATAGGCATTTGGTCCCCATTACTAAATTGAACTGATTTCATAGCATTTCCTCTCTGTTATTGATCAATCGAGTCTGACCCTACTGATCATTCAACAGTTTGGTGTACATATTGCTTGAGTGTTAGTATTTTCCCACTCTGGGAAAACTCGAGCTTTTTAAGAAAACTCATGCCCAGCAGGATTTCCTCACCATCCATGGACGGATTAATGCTGGCACGGATATTTTTCATAACAATTCCACCAAGTTCAACTTGGTCCAATCGTGTTGCATAGGCGGTTATATTGCCATTTGCAGTACGGTAACTACTGACCATACCTCGCTGTAAACCTATTTGGTCGGCAATGTGTGCTGGTATTGCAATATCACTGGCACCCGTATCCAGCATAAATTCCACTTCGTATCCATTAATATGACCAGAGGCATTATAATGACCATAACGATTGCGCTGCAGGGATACCTCCCTAATACCATCACTACCCATGTGGCTCATGATTTGCTGATTAGGATTCCGTTGCTTATCCAGCCAGTTGCTGAAGAAAAGCGTGAGCAAACCTAACAGCAGTAGCCAGGCAATAATAATCATGCCACTGCTCAACCTTTTTAGCTCATCGCTATCGTCATTGTCGTTTGGTTTATTAGCAGCCATGTGATAGTAAATTATCAGGCTATTGGTGGGAATACCAGGTAATCTGAAAGAGAAAATAGGGATAGAGAGGGAAAAGGGGTCTGACCACTATTACGGAGACTATCCCCATTGAACGCTAATTTACAAACACTGCAATCCAATACTATTTAAGTATTCAAATGTTCCGTCGTAGAATGCAGCGGGTCGTGTGAAGTCTTCATCATCCCCTTCAGGAACCACAATAACCATACCCTGACGAGCACGAGTCAGTAACACGCGGTAAGCATTCTTCTGATACATCTGTCTCTCTGCTTTATTTATTCGCTGCCACTTATTGCCTCTGAAGGACCAGTTCTTCCATGCGTTCTCCCCATAACGAAAGTCGGCATCCCAAACGACGCATACCCAATCGAGCTCTAAACCCTGAACATGGAATTCAGTGGCAACTTCCTCCAGATAATAAGACGAACGCACATCATCTTTTCCATCAAGGAACCAATGTACAGGATCAATCGGCGCTTTAACATGAACACCCAAGGGCCGCAGCCGTTCTGCCTGTGAAGAAACCACAATTCCATATCGCTCAGAGCCTCTCGCTTTGTTACGCAACCACTCGCGCGCTGTGTTTATGTCACGTGACAAGACGATGGGATACTGCTCATTTATTTCTCCCAACGTCTCGCGTGCTTGCACGAAATCTAAGTCCAATACCTCTTTAACGAATTGAGACACTTTTTCACTTCTAAACGACCGCATTGAGGTTTTAAGATGCAACTCAGGCAAGAAATCTGTATCCCCAAGACTAGCTAGTTTTTCCACTGTCTTGTCACCACCATACTCTGCATCCTGCAATTGATCCGACGCGTAAATTTTCCAACTGGGGAATGATTCTTCTATTGCTTCTGCCCAACCAAGTATGCCAGCTTCGCCTTTATTAATTTCTTGGCCGCCGCCAATCAAACAGACAACTACACTCCAATCATCGTGACGGTCCATGCAAGAAATTAGAAACTCTGGCTCTGACTGATCGAAATCAGACCGATTCTTTTTTTGTTTCATAAAACTGATGGTTTGCGATTTATCCCAAGCACGCTGTGCTTCATCAAACAGCGCAACGTGTTCAACCGGTGCACTGCTAGACACCAAGCCTTCATCACGGAAATGATGAACATTTTGAATGAATGCCTTAACCACGCTGCGCGCTTTACCTATACGAACCGGCTGTCCTTTTTCCAAACCTCGTCTTACTTTATCCCTAGCAAGTGCTTCCTGCAGGATAGACACTAATGGCCCGTTACCAGACAGGTAGACACTATAGAGCTCATCATCTGGGTTAATATGAGTGGTCGCAATGTCTAGACCTACTAAGGTTTTACCTGCTCCCGGCACCCCGGTGACAAAGACTATAGCTTTCTCGTTATTGCTGCGTGAGTGTTCGATAATCGACGCCACTGTCGATGATGTCTTCGAAAGGTTTATTGCACCTGCATCGTTGCGAGAGATATCCACCACAGAATGACCGTTATACAGCGCTAGTGTTGCTTCAATAATAGTTGGGGTAGGTTTGTATCCACTCTGCACCCAGGTTACCGGATTGATTACTTCTTTCGGTAGCAGAGATAAGACTGATTCAATAATTTCACCAAGGTTCTCTCCATTCGTCAGTATCGGAATAAATAGTTTATCTTCCGGAACAGAAATACTAGCTAACACTGATTGTGTTACTTCTGTCGACACCAACACCGGGACAATAAATGCCTCATGGCTTCCTTCATGAAAGTTCGAAAGATCCAGTGCATAGTCAATGACCTGATCCAAGTCAGCCCTCAAGTACTCACTGGCACCCACCTTAAACTCAACAACAAAAATGGCAGAACCAACAATTAGAACCACATCCACACGTTTGCCCATTCGGGGGATTGAGAACTCGAAGTAGATATCACCTGTGAAGGCAACTAATCGCTTCTGTAGTTGGGTTGTTTGTTCCAGCCAAGAATCGCGCTGTGTACCGAGCAACGCAAAATTGTGCGCTTGAGACATGACGCCAAGTATCTGCTCTGGAGATTCCTGCAAAAATTCGCTGATCGAACTTGAATAATAGGCTCTGTTCATCACATTCCAAACGTTGTCGGTTAGTAATAATCCGAGCCCGAGCCCGTTAATTTAGCTAGATACTGAAGTGGTAAATGTCAAATGTAAGGCCTGAACCCACTGTTCTGTGACCCCACTGTTCTGTGTATTTCATTTATTGAGCTTATTCATCAACTGTTAAATCGGGTAACTCTAAAACACCGGCGGTTTCAAGTGAATTTCCAGCTATTCCTTTTATCGACCCAAAAAGCGCTGAAACATTTTCCTGAACAACCCATATCTGCTTTTCTCTTATAGCCCATATCTTGTGCATTGATTTCTTTTCAGAATTCAGCTGATTTATCATGCCGTCATAATTTTCAACAATCCTTTTTATATTTTGGACAAATTCATTACTTGTCAGGTAATGATACATGAGCTCCATTTTGTCGCCTTTGTTTTCCTGCGCCATTTTTACTGAATTCGTTTTTATCAACATTTCTCTAAGTACGAATGACAAGCTTTTTACTTCATGGAAACCGCAAATCCAGACACCACCTTTCTCCCCGAATCTATCCATATCACCAGGGAGCACTTCTGTGACAAGGACTGCGATATCCGCCTTACAGGTAACCTGGTCCTGTTTTAATTTATCAATCCAGTCATTTGCAAAACTTTTTGTTCTTTTACTCTCATAGACAATTAAGCCACATTCCTGCTGACTTGAATTTATTACCGTTTGGATAGAATCTGCGCCACGTATACCTTTTGGGACTTCATCAATTTTGTCAAATGGGTAAGTTCTAGCGAGTAGGTCCTCTATTGCCAGTTCCTGAACTTCACCCTGTAACTGCATAGAGCCCTGCTCAGCCTTTCTTTTCATTTCTTCAGCGAGTCTTTTATTATCATCTATCTGCTTTAGAAGTTTAATTTTTTCTAATTCAAAACTTTCCCTTTCTTTCGCCCTGCCTTTCTCTTCGATTTCCTGGCGTCGCTCTAAAAGCTCTTTTTCCATTTGAAGATTCAAGTCTTCCTGTTTATCGACTAACTCCGCTTCTCGTTTAAGAAAAGAAATTTCTTTTTCCTTCAAGCTTTTGTTTTCAGCTTTTCTTTTGTCATTCTCTTCTTGAAGAGACTTCACCTTATTTTCAATAGCTTCATTTAACTGCTTTGATATTTTTTCTCTTTCTTTTTTTAATTGTTTATCGAGTTCCACCTGTAACAACTCATCCTGTTTTTCTCTTTGCAATTCGAGCTGTTCTTTTTCTTCTTTAAGCTTTCTTTTTTCATCATTAAGCCTTTCAGATTGCTCTGATACTTTTTTTTCGTACTCAGCCTTATAGTGAGCTTCTATTTTTCCCGAAAGCGCTTCTTCTATCTCGAATTCATGACCGCAATTAGGACATTTTATTTTATCGTTCATTATTTTCTCTTTAAAAAAATAAACTATGAAGAGAGAAAAAACTTCAGTATTAAGAATAATTTCACTCTGACCCAGAGAAGCTGCTATACCAACTACATTCGCTCATAGGGATAGACGTTCTTATAATTTCTGTTTAGATAGGAACCGACGGAGGGCGCAGTCCGTAAATTTTCGAATTCATGTTCTGTTACTCCTTTATAAGCGTAAGTCGAGCCATCAAGAAATTGAACGTATACACTTTCGTTTTCTGCATCGTAACCAACTGCTGCGATGTTAGATGAACTTACAGACTGCATTTCAGGTATTGACATAGTTTTCTCCTAATTGAAAGTTTGGTTTCTCCAGTTACGGATACTGACTTCATATTCTTTTTCCTCTGGTCTTTCATTTTTCCAAAGTATAGACGCAATTGGATCTGAGCTTTTCTCAGCATTATTTGCTTGAAAGAATTTTATTCGTGAAGGTATACGTACTGCTTCACCACTAACAATAGCCTCGCCAGTTCGCAAGCCTGAAAGCACATCTGCCATTTCACGCAACTCATCCTGCATGGCTGAGGTAACGTGTCCTTTGTCACGCGTATTTGTCATCCTTAATGCGATAATGGAGCCACACTGACTCAAAACAGTCTCATCCAATTCTGATGGTCGTTGAGTAACTAGCAACATGCCAACCCCATATTTCCTACCCTCTTTTGTAATCGATTGCACAGTCCTTGAAGAAATCGAATCTTCACCCGCTTTCAAGTAAGAGTGCGCTTCATCCAAAACGATAAACAATGGTTGCTTTTTTCCACCTACAAGTGTGTTTTGCCCCCAATATAGCGCATCGTAGATAATCTTTAGAATACAACCTGAAATCGTCTGCATGGTATTTGAGGGTACTGCCGAGAGGTCAAAAATTGAAACTGGGGCACCATGACCAAACCATGTTGAAAACAAGTTAGGTAAATCACTGGGTGTGATTCCATTCAGGTCAGGAAAATAGCCAATAGGTCTAAACAAGAAATTATAGCTTTGGTCAAGAAGTCGAGAACGCATTCCATCAAGGAAACCGAGTATTCCTTTTGCTTTGTTGTTCAAGAAGGGGGCACTACTTCCTAGGCCTGCCGTAGGATATTGATTTGATTTTAATGCGACCGGATCGCCAACCACATCTAGTGCTTCTATTGTTATTCTGTCTGCAGCAAACGTGATTCGTTCAAAATCATCTAAATCAAACCACAATTGGTTAATCGAGAATGGAATTGGGCTGTCAGCAGTGATTGCTTCTTCTCGTAGACCACCGATAGCAACCGCAGACACGCGTTTCAGGTCTAATACCTTCCCACGAATATAATCTTCATTCTGGTCAGAAAGCTTACCGGGGAATATCGCCATCAACTCTTTAAAAGGTAGTGCCCAGAACGGAACACATAGCTCCACCTCGCCTGCAGATACTTTTGCGCCCACTCTAAATACACAACATTTTCCAGAAAGTGAGCTCGCATATTCACCATGTGGATCTATCATGAGTATTCGCGCACTAGGAAAGGGTTTATCTGCAATAGAGTTTACAACTACGCTCACTGCATTCGATTTCCCACTACCAGTTGCACCAATGATTGCACAATGCCTGGAGATGAGTTTATCCATATCCATTTGTGCGGCGAGACCTTCTGATGCACTTTGGTTACCGATTACAATCGATGACTGAGTATCATAGCCACCATATACAATGCGAAGGTCTTCATTTGTAACAAGGTGCACTTGATCACCAGAAGTGGGGGATTGCAGCACGCCTCTTTCGAAAGAAGAGCCAACCTGCTCGCCGACTAAGATCATTCGTAACCAGCGGTGCCCATCTACAACTGAAGGATTTTCCTTGTATGCTGCTAACAATGTTTCAGGCATCGCCAGTACCCCTGCCTGTGTAATCAGTCCATAAAGATTTGCGTAGCCGAGTGGAATTTTGAGAAACGAGCCAATTTGCCCAATTCTGTAAACAGTTCCATCAATAATCGGCATATTCGATGGATAGTTACTAGCCATTTTGATAGTTACTGAGTTGCCACTAACGCTTTCGACTTGCCCTATATGCGTTGGATTATGTTTCATGATTATTTTACTGTGCCAGCATCGGTATCGGATGATGACAAGTCATTAAGAAACTCCGTAAGCTTGCGGAAATCAGGAAGACGAAATTCGCCAGTGCCTCCCCATTGCTCACCTCCTTTATGTTCACCATTTTCTTCTGGAGGTATAGCACCATCTTCGTCAAAGTATTGACTAACTCGAATCAGATCCTCTGCCTTTGGTTCATCCCTGAGTCGCCATTCACCAAGCTTTCCACCTATAACAGCATGACGTAAACCATACACAGACATTTTTCCGCCCGTCCCATGAATGGCCATTTCGCGAACTTCGCTGGTAGTATCAGCAAGTTCAAAGACTGTCTTATCATCCTTGTCCTTTACTTTGTCATAATACATAGCAATAACATGAGAGTTGGCGCCCCGTCGAAGTGATGTTGCAATCCGTTCATTGATATGTTTATCGCCGAAGGAATAGCCACACGTAATCAACACCGCATCATCTTGCTGCAGAAATGTGCAAAGGCGATCAATTAGACCTACATAGGGTTGCTTCTTCGAAGTGTTATATTTTAGGTGAGATGGATATATCAGAATTTCTTCAGCTGATGATAACTGATTACGAATCACTGCTTTATCACGCTCTCGATACGTCCAGCCTAGCGAGCCATGCATCTTCCAGAGCTTAACTAAGTGTGGATATGCCTCAATATCCTCAACCGCTTCGGGGCAAAAAAATGGTTCATAGCTACCTGAAAAACCGTCAAAGTATGGCTCACCCGAATTCTCCAATGCCATCTCAAAAAGGTAGTCGTAATTAGTAGTAAATACTTCTGCAGGAAACCTTCTTCTCGCTTTTGAAATCCAACTGGAAAGATTTGAGTGCGCCAGCTTACTTATATCTTCTAATGCCAATACTTTGTGAATAGATACAAGCTCTACAACCTCCGCCTTCACAAGTGCTGCAAGTTCTTTAAAACGTTTCGCACTGAGTCCATTAAGAATTCCATTCCCAATAACTGCGCGCTTGGCCTCAATCGTTGAAAGCAACGATTCTATATTGAATAAGGTATCACCAATTTCTACCTGCATTTCTTGAACGGCAACTGCAAAATCCGCTGAATCAGCCTCTACCTTTTTCACGATTCGTGTCGTCATTTCTGCTATAGCTGGAATACAAACTTCTGGAATATTGGTTGCCAAAGATGTACCCGCGCCAAAGAGAAATCCAATGCGCTTCTTATCGGAAATTAATATTTGATGAAAGCCACGTATATTCTCTCTTGGGTCGTGCGTGTGTGAACTCATAAATGCGTTTCCCAAAACGTTAAACTAATTTTTATAGGTAAAAAGGTAAAAACCGATTGAAACTTTTACATCAACTAAAATAACACCTTTTTACATAATCCTTTTACTTCTTCCAACTATTGGAGTCAGCTACTACATTTTACATACAGAATGTCGGTGGTCATGTAAATGCAAGGCCTGAACCTTAAACCCAGAAATAGAATGGTAATCCCACCCTATAAATAAATCAGCGGCCTAGTTTTTCAAAAAAAGCATAAAGCCCCTTAAAACACTACTAAATAACTTTAAACCGTTCGAACTCCTCTGGCATGAGGCTAATTAAATCATAAGGGTCAGTCTCGATTGATATTAAGATCTCACCCAATCACCGCCACCATCTCCGCAATAACCATCAATTCCTCAACACTCTCTTCATCAAACACCATAGGCTGATAGATTGGCACTGTTGAATCCGGTTTCAGTGTAATTTTACTATGTTGCCAGCCACCTTCCTCGCTTGTAACTTTTTCACTATCATACAACTTTATGGTGTATTGACCACCGGTATCCGGGTCTTCAATGTTACGGTGTTGCACCAACACAATCTTGCCCTGGCGTGTACCACCAGGGTTAAGATTAAACAGGCACCATGAACCATTGGGTATACGTCTATTCATAGACTCACCCACCACCTTGGCAACAAACTGACCAGCCTTGATCCTGAAACTGTCGGGGAGCTCTACCCAATCGTATTCTTCTATGCTGACAATATCACCTGCCTGCGGTGCTTCATTAACAGTTTGTGTATCGCTGAAATGCCCAGCGGCGACGTCAAGCTCATAGATAGGCACACTGTTCTCATATGGCTTGACCTTATTTGATTCAAGTAGGCGTAGCGTGAGTCCTGGGTATTTATCTGTATTGGTGGCTTCTGCTTCTGCGCCCTGTTGTGCGTTTACATCTTCATACTCATGCGCTTCCCTGCCCATCAGTTGCTTGAACCAGTTGTTGGTTTCTTCATCGGTGCAATAGAGGTAGCAGCCTTTCATTCCTCTGGACATTAGCGTGCGGTAGGTATTTTTTATGATAGCGTCGGCTTTTTGTTTGGCGAGGCCTTCGTCTTCTTTGAACAGTTTTTTATATCCTTTTATAGAGGAATCCATTTTTGACCGCTTGGTTGCATCGGTGATTGCCACACCATCACGAATGATAAAGTCCGGTCCGATGATGACACCGATATAATTAGTTTCCAGCCCCTGGCAGGTGTGGATACAACCCACTTCATTAACTGACTCTGGCTTGAGTATCCATAGGCTGCCATCGCTGGCGAGGTTCCACTTCATAGCGAAGTTGTGCTCTTCGATGGTGATGTCTTTTTGTGATGCCTCCTTTTTACTGACCCAGTCCCAGCAATAACCGGCCACAAGCCGTGCCTTGTTGTTGATTTTGTTTTTTTCGAAGATCGCTTCTTTCAGTTCATTTGGTGAATCAAATACACGGAAATCATAGCTAATGTCTTCTAGTGTTTCATTGGCGGTTTCGCGGATTTGTAAGCTGTTATCTATCCAGGCGATATAACCATCAGAGCCGTTACAGCGAAACTGTGATTGCAGATCCAGTTGCTGGACGCTTGCACCAAGACTGGCAGCCCACTCTTTTATGGCCTCTTTTTCACCAATGTCTTTGAAGGTCACTTTTTGGTCTTCATCGATAAAGAAGACACTGAATTTTGCAGAATTGATGATTTCCTTGATCTGGTTTTCACCCATATTCTGGTACATGCCGGATTTCTCATTAAGTCGATGGGCTTCGTCAACAATGAGCGCATCAAACACATTGGCTTCAGTGCTTGTGTAAGAACCTGAACCCTTAAAGAGATTGTCTATATGACTTTTCCTAAACGAGCCGGTCAGCTTGCTGGCATAAACGGTGCGCGGGGCAGCATTTTTGGTGACATACTGGGCAAGAAGCTGTTTATTGGTCAATGCGACTAGCAGGTTCACAGCGACAACAGATTTACCCGTGCCAGGACCGCCTTCTACAACTAACACATGCTTATCTTTTACAGTGGCTTTGTTTGCCAATGCCAAAGCCGTTTCATAGACGACCTTTTGGTCATCGATCATCAGGAATTCCTGATTACCCTTGAGTAGTGAGGCAAGTCTATCGGCAAGATTTTTTGAAGGCCTGATTCTTCCCTTGTCGATCCGATACATGACATTGTCGGTATCACCGTACTTAACATATTGCTTGATGAAGCCAGCGAGTTTTTTGGCGTCTTTGCGTAGAAAAGCAGGTGCCTTTTGTGTGTGCTGCTTGTAAAAGGGATCATTGATTACATCATCGGATATACAGTTGTGTAGGTAGGCGCAGGGTTGCAGGCCAATATCTTCTGTTTGTACGGTTTCATTGAAATCTTCGAGCAGAGCGGCATAGGTCCAGGCCTGATAGGAGGGATGACTGACTTCCCGAACCGCTCCACCAACAAATGTTTTAACAATGCCATCCATGCTGGTAGCCTCTGCCCGCTCCCATTGCTTTAACTCAACGATGATGGCTGTGTCTTGCTTATTGCTGCCTTTGCCAGTAAGAATGAAATCAATTCGTTTGGTCGTTTGCGGCACGGTATATTCAATAGCTACACCGGCATCACCTGGAATAGCTTCATCTGTGAGCACCTGACTCATATATTGCATTGAGTTTCGCCAGGAAGCGATTTCATTTCTGTTGGTGGTTCGACCTAGATGGCGCTGGAATAAGGCGAGTATTTTCTCATCGATGGTATCGCTTAACACATCATCGAGAAATTCAGTTTTGTTGGCTGAATAAACTAACACCTCGAATGCAATCCGAACGTGTTATTCATATTCAGTAGACTTCTTTGAACTGCCTCGCACCTTATCTGCCGGATACCTTTGGGCATTCAGTTCTATCTTTTTGTCTACAGCAGACAATAGATCAATATTGAGTTTATCTGCCAAGCGAAGCAGGTAGATTTGGATATCTGCCATCTCCAGCTCAACTTCCACTAATTTTTCCGCTGATAAGTTTTCACTTTGCTCTTCCGTGAGCCACTGAAAATGTTCAACCAGCTCGGCGGCCTCAGCGATCAAGGCCATAGATAGATTTTTAGGTGAATGGAATTGCTCCCAGTCACGCTCTTCAGCAAACTGGCGTAGTCGCAATTTAATTTCGCCTAGCTCGCTCATATATGAGTTCTTAGACTTTTGGTCGTAGGGGGAAATATAAGCAATTTCAAAGGCATTGGTACAATACCTTTAATTGTCATGCTTGTGGCATACAGCAAGCTTTGATAACGATAAAGAGTTCTTAGTTGTTGTTCTGACGACATAACGCCCTAACGCTCCCTCCATTGAGACTAAAATAGTAGCACTAAATCAGTGGGGATAGGAATTAAAGGTGCCAGGAACCTTTTTAGTTTAAATGCTGGGCGTGGCGGGCTCTAACGGTGATTTTTCATGGATGGTCTGACATTCCAGGCAACGCTTGGCTATCAGGTGGGCCTGCAAGCGAGCAGGCGGTATCGCAGCGTCGCAATCGGTGCAGACGCCGTAGTTGCCTTCGGCGATGCGGATCAAGGCGGCATCGATATCGCGGATTTCTTCGACGTGGCGGTCAATATTGGCCAGGTTGAGATCAACCAGCAAGTCGGCCACCGAGCGTTCTTCCAAATCATTCACCTGTCCGGCCAGGTCGATAAACTGCTGATCATCTGAGGCTAACATTTCCTGACGCAGTTCCTCGCGTAAGGCATAAAAGCGCTCTTTGAGTTGCTGATGAAATTTTGCACTTTGCTCTGTGGTCAGTTTGGCTGGCATGGCGTTCCCCTTGAACATAAATACGAATACAGCTTGTTATTTAATATTACTTGTTTAGAGGAAAGAGTAAAGGTAAACCTTAAAAAAGGTGGCGGTATCCTTTTCCCATTGATCATGATAATTAAAAACCGTAGTCTGTCCCTAATAATTTCTTTTAACTTGGCGGAATTAACGACATGGAATTTATTCAAAAATTCATAGCGGCCATCGGTTATGAACAAGTGCTCTCCAGCCTGCTGAGAATTTCTTTCATTTTAATTGCAGTATGGATAGCGCTTTGGGCGATTAAACGCATGCTGCGAAAAATGGAACAAACCTTGATTGAGAGAGCCAGGCAACGCAGTGAAATGCCTGGTGAGTCAGCCAAGCGTGCAGAGACACTCACCCGCCTCCTACGTCAAGCTGTTGTCATTGTTACCTGGGTGGTCACGGCGCTGATAATTTTACGTGAGCTGGGGCTTGATATCACGCCGGTGTTAGCCAGTGCAGGTGTTATTGGTCTGGCGGTTGGTTTTGGTGCCCAAAATCTTGTCCGTGATGTGATATCCGGATTTTTCTTTATCCTGGAAAATCAGGTGCGCGTCGGAGATGTCGCTGTCATCAATGGCACTGGTGGTCTGGTTGAAGCCATCAATTTTCGCACCATTGTCCTGAGAGACTTATCCGGTACGGTCCATGTCTTTCCCAATGGGACGATTACGACACTGGCCAATCTCACCCATGAATGGTCGGCGTATGTATTTGATATTGGTATTGCCTATAAAGAAGATGTTGATAAAGTCATCGCCCTGATGCATGAGGTGGGCAAGGCATTACGTGACGATGAAAAATTTGGCCCATTGATGGTCGGTGATATCGAGGTATTCGGCGTCGATAATTTTGCAGATTCTGCGGTCATGATAAAAGGCCGTCTACGCACAAAACCCATAAAGCAATGGGATGTTGGCCGCGAATTTCTCAGACGCATTAAACAGGCATTTGATCGTGAGGGCATTGAAATACCCTTCCCCCACCGCTCGATTTATTTTGGCGAGGCAAGTAAACCTATCGTTGCACAATTACTTAAACAGTGAAGCTGTCGTAGACATTAACTTCCCGGTCAATCAATACCCGACAAAAGTAAAATCCTTTAACTTTGACAAAACACCTGAAGCGAGCGGTTTATTACAAGGCATTAAAAGGCAATACTTGATTCTTGATGCCGGCGTTTTAAATATCTGTAAGTTTGGCGGATACCACTTAACACTGGAAGGTTAAAAAATTAAATCTCACCGTCCCGTTTTACGCTACACCTAGCCGGAATCACGGCTATTTCGAACTGCATGAAGCGGATGATTTAAAAAAATGTAGTTAATAAAAGGTACTGATCTCTTAAATTCCCCTTAAATCACAGACGGCTTAAATCCTTTTTTAAATTTCTGTCTGACCAATAATCAGGGCTTTCCCTGGCTTAGAGTCGCAAGCTCCACCCGATGTTGATAAAAAAACAATGTCATTACCAGCATCGCACCCAAGGTATCGGCCAGAATATCCTTTTGAGCGTCCCAGATATCACCCTGCGAACCAAGTACCGCGATACCTGCTGATGGATCAGCATAGACGGCATACTGCCATTCGAATATTTCATACACACCAGCAACTGTGGCAATAGCAAACACTGGAAACAATGACACAAGCCAACGGGTACGCACCAAGCGTCTTGTCATCAATACCTCGGCAATGGCATAGGCATAAAAACCAACCGAAAAATGTGCAATACGATCGTAATGATTGCGCTCAAATCCAAATAAATCAGACACCCAGTCAAACGGCACGCGCTCAAACGTGTAATGCCCACCAATCGTGTGCAGGATGATAAAAACGGCCATCAAGGCATAACTGGTATTAGAGAAATGGTGATTGCGTGCTAACAACACCAATGTCCCAACCACGATTAAAACGGGTATATTCTCAGCCCACCAAACACTGCGGTCATACGGTGCAATCGCACAGAAACTAAATACAACGACATACAACGCTAATAGAAAAAGCGGGGGAGTCCATGATTGATTGTTATTATTAGATTCCAATTATCAATCTGACTCGCTGACTTCAGGCGGTTTCGAATTGAGTTGACGATAGATCTGTCTGACGATCATCAGCATGAGGCCGACACCCGCAATAAGAACAGCCCATAATAACCATTTTTTCCACGGTGTTGGTGATGGTGGGGCCATCTTTTGTCGCTCACCTCCCAAGGTCACTGTGCTTTTTATCTGAGCCATTTTAATGAATTCAGCTTTATCTCCATATTTGATTTTCTGTAATAAATGATCAACTGATTTACTCTGAGGTTTTATGCCATAACCGCCATAGGCAATCGTATAGGTACCCATCCCCTGGGCCAGAAACACTAACTTATAGGGCATCCAACCGATAAGCAGTTCTGGCGCATTATCTTGCGCCAAAACTGTTTCATTATTCGTGGCGCTAAGTCGCCAATAACGATCATTGATATAAGACAAACTGATAGGGTCACTATCGAGCGTTGCTTGCCCAGTATTGACCTGATAATAAATACCGCTATGTCGCTTCCGCCAACTGTCCGTTGCCGCGTTACGTGACATCAATGCCCCTTGCATAACAGTGTTATCCTTTCCAAAGCTTATCTTGATCTCCACAAGCGGCCAATTACCACCGCTGTCGTATTCAACATTCTCCGGATGATTTTCACTGATTGTTCCCTGTACTGTGAGCCACTGTTTTTCAGGCAGACTAGCCGTGCCGGCAAACTTAGCCGTTATGCTGCCAAGGCGAACAGTGCTTAAGGCCTCAGGCCAGTTCAAGCGAAAATATTTAGCCTCTATTGAGGGTAAAGTTAGTATCCGATGAACTAATTCATGACCATTCGCGCGTAAATCCGCAACCGGCACGGCAGAACCAAACGGACGCCAATGGACAAGGTCCTGACTGGAATCCAGGGTAACTTCAGTAGCAAAACCTTCTGCCATTTCATGTTGCCAATTTAGCTCCAACTGGTACGGGGATTCCTCCAGCTGACTAATATCAATTAAATAGGCGCTGATCCGTTTTTGTTTCTGATGAGTGATCGCCTCATCATCGGCCTGAATAATCCGACCCTGATCATCTGTAACAATGTTGATAGTGCGACCTATAGCAGTATCTTCTTGATCTTGATACAAGGGAAAAATCGGCAAGTCGGCCGGCGCCCTCGCTTGTGTTTGGACGGTCTCAGGTATGCGCAGGGCATGCGCTACTAGCTGGCCTTGCTGATTAAAAACCCGCAAATCGCCAAGGTCAGCCCGTACCACATGGCGATAAACATCTTCTGGTAAAGTCACCTCCCACAACGCACCCTGCTCATTGACATCGACATTCAGAGCATAAGCAAAATCCTGCATGACAGGTGGCTCATCCTCTGCTAACGCCGAGCTTATAAACAACACAAACAGGAGGATTAAACATATGCGCGATTTCATACAGTCTGGGTTTCCTGTTTAGGTTTCGGTGGTAAAGGTGAATAGTATCCAATAATCATAATCAATAAACCAACTATGATGAACGATACAAATCGTGCAACGGTGCCAATCTCTGACAGATCAACAAGGAATAACTTTATAACTACAACTGCTAACAGAATACTGCCGCCAAACCATAACTTCCGCTGCAAGGTGCGTGTTGCTGCGACCATAATACTTAAAGCAAGTACGGTCCAGATGATAGAAATTGTTGCCTGGTACTTAGGAGATGCCCAAAGTGCCGGAAGATTAAAAGGGACATCGCCGAGGTAATGAACGGTACGACCGATAATCCCATTCAATATCCAGAATGCAGACGCCACCCAGGCCAATATTAACTGCTGCCTCTTGATCTTATTTTGTATCTGCAAACACCATTGCAAAACGAGCAATGATGTAAAAAGAATCACAATCTCCAGTGGGTTGATAAATGGCAAATAGCTTAATGGCGTCGGCGCACCCTGTTGTAGAGTCGCATGTATTGACCAAAGCACAATGTATACGATGAGAATGCTGGCACCTGTGCGCGAATAGGCTTCGGGCCATGCTTGTACCGGCCATGTCAGCCGCCCACCCCATGTTTTGTTTGCCAGATGTACAAGCGCTGGAACAAGCCCCCATATGACATACTGCCAAGTAGTGGTGTCCGGCAACAGCTCGCCGACATAAAAAGCGCTTTCCCATGTAATAGCTATAATGGCCAATAAAAACGCGCCAAGGTGTCCGAATAAAACTAACTCCTGTCGGAAACAGAGTTCGTTTTTTCTAAGAAACACATAATGTGTTGCATAAGCCAATGGCCACGCGAGTATTCCCATGCCCGCGAGCAGGTGCTGGGTATGTGGATCAACAAAACCTAGCACGGTCATCAACATCATGACCAGCAACAGACCGATCATTGGTAACCGCATCTGTTGCCATTGATAGCGGTGCGCTATCACGCCCATGACGGCGACGCTCAGGGTGATAAATATTAAGTTGATATCCGCTTGATCAAGCTGTTGGGCATAATCTGAAATTTCGTTAAGACCAGCACCAAACCACCATAGTAGCCCCCAGCCCAGCAACCATGAAGATAGCTGTTGCTCAAAATCACCAAGTAGCTGTGAATGTCGATAATAAAGGAATGCCGAATACAGTCCCGCGACACTCACCATAACAGCGCTCAAATAGCCACTATTTAAAATAGGCATCCCAGTCGAAGGGCCGTGCATCGCACCCAAAAATGAAATGCCTGCGCCAAGCTGAACCAATATGCCAAATGCACGCGCAATGCTGTGGCGCTGTCTAACCCCGACCCACACCAACGCGGCACCTTCAAGTGCCCAGGCTGTACCTGTCCAACTGCCATCGACGGCAAACGGTATGGCCAACGTACCAAAGGCAACGGAAAGTGACAGAAAGACTTCAACTAACAGCCGGTAAGATTCTTTTTGAGATTTCCATAAAGTGCTTGCCAGGATGGCATAAAAAAGACCCGTAAATAAGGCACTGAATGCCATGCCATATTCAAACTGGCCGACGAGCCTACTTTGTAAGCCGAAGGCTATAAAAGGAACGCCAAAGACCAGAGAACCATCGACCCAGCCTTTGAGATTTATAGGCTGGCGAAATGCGTACAAGATGGGGATAGCCACATAGAGAAAAAAGAAAAAAATCAGGAAGGGTTCGGTTGTCTCAAAATGCGCTGCATTGTAATAACGAAACCCCCATAAACTGGCGATGACAAAAGTAAAAACAAAACCGATCAGATTCAGCTCGCGCCATGCACGATGCCAGGCAATAAATAAAATGCCAGCATCCAACACAGCATAATAAGAAAACAACACCACATGGTTAGCACTACCGGTCGATACCAGCACCGGCGCTAGAAATCCACCCACAATAGAGAGAATCGCCAGACTGCGTGCATCCTGTAACACACTAATCGCACTGGCCATAAGCACCATAATCACCATGAGCCCCAAACCCCATAGTGGCGTCATCAAATGGTACAGCATCACCGTGGCATAAACCGTCATATAAATAATGCCTATACCAGCCCCCTGTAACGCGAGAGAATAGTTTTCCTTACGGTTACGCAAATACCAGCCCAGACCCAACAGTGCGATACCACCCAGTGCAGTGCTCATTAAGCGAAACTCGATCGGTAATGCATTGCGTTCGATGGCAAATTTTAATAAAAACGCTACACCAAAAAATAAAACAATAATGCCAACACGAACAACCGTATTGCCACCAAACAACCACTGTTTAAGCTTATTTATTAAGGCATAATCCGCTTGCCTAGATGAATCACCTCCAGGCCACCATGGATCTGCTGTTGGTTGCGGTTTTACTGCGGGGTCTAAATCGGGTTGAGCTTTAATTTTAGGTGCATCTTGTCGCTTAATAGCCCGCGCGGGCTCCATCTGTTGCGGCGATGACTCAAGCACTGGTTCCTGCACTCGTTGTTTAGACACCACAGTTTTATTTGCACTGGCGTCTCTGTGCGATTCCAGGTCGTTTACCTTTCTAGTCAACTCATTAATTTTTGCGCCAAAAGAATAAACAATGAAAGGTAGCGCGATAAAAAATATAACCGCCGCAATTGCAATTAATGTGAATAATATATTCATCGTACTTCCTTGCACTAAATTTAATTCGAATTGGATTAACTAAAGCTGCCAACTATGTAATATAACTTTAGGGTCTGCCCCCTATTACCTATTATTAATACTGCGTGCTTCAGCTTCTGACAGCGTGTAATCAGACACCTGTCACTTCTCCTTTATATGGTTTTCCGATGATAAATTTTAATCTGCACCCTGACGCTTTTTTTATTGTCGCAACATGGGCCCTCTGTAACCGACCATTGAATGCTTTAATCCTATCATGCCATTGGAAATGAATACAGATCATTGGGTTAGCGATTAAAATGCTAGAAGAGTATCAACCCTATTTTTGAAGGCATTGAACACGCTCAATTATTAGCAACAAAACGACTTTGGAATTACAATGATAAATGACCGCATACAGCGATTAGGGCGTGCACCACTCCAATAATTACTCACTGCGTCATAACCTTCACTTCTAACTTCGGTTATTAATGGAGGGATTACAAAAACTGTGCCTCGAATATTACACAGAGGCTTTTCTGACTCTTAACAAAAAAAAAGAATGCACTCATGAAGACCCTGTTGAGACTGATACATATTTCATTGGCAATTAGTGGTCACATTATCTGGCTGGGACTGGTATCCAGCCGTATTTTACGCCCTTCTATCAGCCCCGCTCACCGCTTGTCGCAGATGCTGGAGAAATTGGGAACAACATTCGTCAAGCTAGGACAAAACCTAAGTCTACGCCAGGACATTCTACCCGATGACTATGTGGAGGCCCTGCAAAGCTTGCAAGACCACGTAAAAGCTTTTGACGGCAAAGTAGCTCGCAGTGAAATCGAGCAGGCACTGGGTGACTCCATCGAAAACCTGTTCACTGAATTTGATGACACACCCTTGGCAGCGGCGTCCATCGCGCAAGTCCACAAAGCAAAACTACCCGATGGACGTCAGGTCATCGTAAAAGTAAGACGCCCGGGACTACTGGACCAGGTATCACAGGATATTCGTCTGCTCAAACTAGTACTGCGAGCCGTCTTAGCAATCGTACCTCAACTACAGCAATATTCTCTGCTGGAGATTGTGCGTGAAAGCGGCCTTAGCCTGGGGAAGGAAATGGATTTTCGTCAGGAAATGCGCAACATTCAACGCTTTCGCGAAGCCTTCAAAGACTCATCAACCATTCATATCCCCGCAGCTATACCGGAACTTTGCACTGCATCAGTCATGGTTCAGGAAATGAGTGGAGGCCGTTTGGTAAACGATCCCTCTTTACATGTAGACGGACCACAGCTGGCCATCAATTTTTCCGATGCCTATCTCCAGCAGTTTTTTGTCATGGGCTGTATTCACGCCGACCCACACCCCGGCAATCTCTTCATCATGGACAATGGCAAAATCTGTTTCCATGATTTCGGCATGATCGGGCTCATCGATATTACAACGCGGCGAAAACTGGCCGGCTTTTTCCTGGCACTGACCAACCAGGACAGCGAATGGTTACTCGATACTTATCTGGATCTGGGGCTTCTTGGTGCAGAGGTGGACCGACAACAGATACAAAGGGGGATGGCCGAACTTATACAGGAATATGCCACTGTTCCATTAAAGGAGTGGTCTCTGGCAACAGCCTTACTGAGTGCCGCCCGCATGGGCTGGGGTTTCCAGCTACGCATGCCCTACCATTTGCTTGTAATTATACGCGCCTTGTTAGTTATGGAATCCACTCTTCGCAGCCTCGATCCACAATTCAACATGATGGCTTACTGGAAAACAAAGGGATCAACATTAATGACAACCGCACTCAAAGAACAGGAAGGCGGCAAGAGCTCTGCACGGCTCAAATACGAAGCTGCAGTGCTTGCTCAGGAATTACCCGGAACTATTGCCCGAATACTCAGGGACTCGCGGACAGGTAAGTTTGAAATACCATTGCACCATCATGGATTGCAGGACTTCGAAAACCATCTCGATCGTAGCAGCAACAGAATATCTCTGGCACTGGTCGCACTGGGGCTCTATATTGCCTCATCATTGCTGGCACAAAGTGACTTAAAACCGTTAATCGCTGGCATCCCATTGATCGCGCTTGGTGGTTACACACTGGCTTTATGGGTAAGCTTTCGCTTATTACGTGGCATCTCACGTTCAGGACGTGTATAAATTAAAGGCAACTATAACCGAAACAGTTAAGTCTTTTTTCAGCACATAACCAGCGGAACAGGAGAAAACAATGACAAACCGACTTTATGATATCGATGATATTGTTGAAAGCTTAAAGCAACAGAAAGATGAAATAAAACTTCAAATCCATTTAGCCAGAGCCGAAGCGCGAGACGAATGGCCCGAACTTGAAAAGAAATTTGATGCCTTCAAAATCAAGGCAGACTCTCTACGTAAAGAAGCAGGCGAAGCAACAGGTGACGTTACTGAAGCCGCAAAACTCGTTGGCGAAGAAATCAAGCACGGATTTGATCGTATGCTAGAACTGATTAAACAAAAGTAATCATACTCTATCCCACCGCTACCGCAGCGATAACTGCCGCATAAAGATAAATCACTAAATCAATACATCTGCTCTTGCTGTAATCATCTAAGGCACTAGGTACCTTTTAATTGAGACCTGGTCCCATCCCTGTAATCTCAGGCTCGGGAGATAAATTGTTTATTGGCGGTATTAACCTTAATCACCTCACCCGTATTCAAGTACTCAGGCACCTGTACCTCCAGCCCAACTAAAAGAGACCGGAAAAGAGTCGGTGACAAATGATAATGATTTTAATTTGTCACCGACCCCCTTTAGCTGGAAATGAATACAGGTCATTAGGTTAGCGGTTAAAACACAAGTAGGGTGTCAGTCCTATTTTTGAAAGCGCTGCGCTTTATCTATAAAAAAACGGTCTGTTGATGACGACTGACTTCAGGGTAAGCGGCTGACTTAAAATACCAGCTGATATCGACTACCTGCGCCTTTCCCCAGATTTTGTATAAATTGTTTATCGACGAGTATTTTCAGGCTGTATTGAATTGTTCGTCTCGGTAATGTTGTCATTGCTTCAATGTCTGAAACCTTCAATCTTTTCTCAGGATATGATTTAAAGCTGTTTAATACTGTCAGTGTGGTTTCTGATAATTGATTGAGATTTGCATAACGTTGTCGATTGATATTGATATCGGTGATCGCACTTTCAAAAATTTTCAGAAAGAACCAAACAAGCGGATCATAATGATAGGCTGTTGGGTCTTTCAAAAACTTGCCGCCCGAGCATTGATGTAACACCGAATAGTACAGCGATTTGTTTTGCTCGATATGTCGGTCAATAGCAATATAGGGCACGACCTCTTCCAGCGGCTTATCACTCGACTGGAGCAGTACCAGTAAAAATAAGGCTCTACCTAAACGACCATTGCCATCCTGAAAAGGATGTATGGCCAAAAATCGAAATACAAACTCGACGGCAACAAGTAAGGGCCAGGGATCTTCCTTAATGGCTTCGTTATACCATGCGAGCAATTCCTGCATGGCAATCGTTGTCATCACCCCCGGCTCGGTGGGCTCAAGTACAATACGCTCTTCACCCGTTTTATGATTTGTCGATATGACACGGTTGATGACTGTCTTGTAGTTACCGACATAGCGACTTGCGGGCGGGTAATATTTTAATAGCTCATTATGCAGACCACGAATGGCCGTTTCAGTAAGCGGTGAAAACACCTGTGTATGTTGATAGAGCGTGCTCAACACTTCGCGACAGCCTATGACTTCTTCAACGCTACGCTCACGATCCTTTGAAAGTTTATTAAGGATATATTCTTTTTTCTCTTCAAAGGCTGTGGGTTTTCCATCCTGGCTCAAGGTGGTATCAACCCATTCGATTTCGACATCTGTGAGCACGGCATTTTCTATGCGCGTAGAGGCACCAATATTACTAATCAGGGCACACCTGTTTAGATACTGCTTCTCTTCAGGCGCGACGGATTCCAGGATATTAGCGACCGCCGCTATTGCACCCTGCAAGGCTTTCAACGATTTCTGAATTTTTAAATCCGGTTTGAATGAAAGCACGGGGATTGCTCCTTGTTCTACCTTATCTAGGCCATCATGCTTTAATGCGCAATAATGCGCAACTAAATATCAATGATTGTTGCGCATTATTGCGCAAGGGAATTTAAGAGCCAGTTTCTTTTTCTTCCCGTTTGGCTTTCCCCTGCCCTGCATCCTAGAGTTTCCCTACATCCCTGTTCAACATCAGGCTCGGGAGATGAATTGTTTATTGGTGGTATTGACCTTAATCACCTCACCCGTATTCAGGTACTCAGGCACCTGTACCTCCAGTCCTGTCGTCAGGATTGCGGGTTTGTTGCGCGCACTCGCGCTTGCACCCTTTATACCCGGTGCGGTTTCAGTGATTTCCAGATTAACGGTTTTGGGCAGCTCAATGCTAATCACCACTTCATCTAACAGCAGTGCAGTAATGCCCTCTAACCCGTCCGTTAAATACAGTTCCATGCCATCGAGGTCTACAGCTTTCACCGAGTACTGGTTATAGTCCTCAGCATTCATGAACACGTATTCATCGTCATTGTTATAGGAATACTGTACCTGCACACGCTCGCAGTCACTGGCCTTTAAAAAGTCATCACCTTTAAAAGACTCATCCAGTTTTCTTTTGGTCTTTAAATTATTAAAGCGGATCTTATATAACGTCGAAGCTCCGCGGGATGATGGGCTTTTGCAATCAACATTCTTTACGGCATGCGGCACGTCGTCTATATCAACAACCATACCTCGTTTTAACTCATTTGCTTTTGGCACCACCATTCTCCCATTTTAAATGTTCTAACCACTTGTTCTATTTTTTTCGCTAGATTTCGTCCGGCATTGTATTTCACTAAGGCCCCCAGTGCGGAACAGAAGTTCAACCTGACCCTGCGTTTTTTGAGAAGGCATGTACATGCAAAGAATTGCAGTCTGTACAGGCCCAACTGAACCCAGCCTCTACATGAATCATTGGCAGGATCAGCGATACCCCATTAACACATTGATTAATATCAATATTTATAAACATACTTTCTTTGTTTATAGTTGAAATTGCACTATAATTGTTTGCATGAGCACTAAATCACTATCACAATCAAACCGTTATTTAAAAAATAAAACAAGTGCAAAAAAACTGCTGGCACGTAGTATTGCCAGCTCAACAGCTATCGAAACGGGTGAATCAGTCACCAATATTGAAGCAAAGCTCAACCAACCACGTTCTGTTGTGAGGCGTGTAAAACTCGCCTAAATATCTCTTTCATGGGCTTATCATTATCAAGGCCTGCTTGAATTGCCGCAAAGTACTCCCCTTTATTCACATCCATATAAGAAAAATCTAATACCGGCTGTTCTGCTTGCAATGCCATCACAGTGGATAGCAATCTTGACAACCTTCCATTCCCTTCACGAAAGGGGTGTATCAGAATATATTCGATATGAACATTGGCCAGCGCATGAATAAGCTGTTCTTCGCTCATGTTATTGCAAGGCGTAAAAATACATAGAAATTTATCGCCAAATGTCTGCATTAGCTTCGGCACAAGATGTGCAGCGGCAAATTGAAAGTCACCCTTGCCCATATTGACTGAGCGATATTGTCCCGCCCACTCATATACGTTACCCAACCAGCGTCTATGCCATTCGCATAGCTCATCAGAAATAATCATTTTATCTTCCGATACTTCGTCTAGAACTGCTGCAGTAAGCTGCTCTAGCAGGTCAAGCTCAACATCATCCATCTCAGGTGAATTCGTTATATCAAGTTTATTTACCAATACTTGGTTATTCGAGCCTGGTTGAAATTGGCCTTCTGAAATATTAGTCGTATCGTAACGATCAGTCACCGTTTGCTCCTAACACCACTTTCACACCTCGAAACCTTTCTACTGCCTTCTTCCGGAATTTCTGGATAGTTGAGGAAGATTCAATAAGCTCTTTGAACATTTTATGCCAACGCACTTCACCATTCATATGATGCTACCCCTCTACTCTCTCTGGCGTTTCCAAACTAACCCGCCCCAACAACCCTGAGCGATAATCATGCAACAACACCTCTGAGGCTTTATGCATATCGATGCGACCACCGGCGCGTAATCCGCCGCGTTTTCGGCCGATTTCTTCGAGTAGGTTGGTGCCTTCACTGGGCAGCTGTTTGAGTTTGTAGCGTTGCAGTATTTGTTCTGGATACGCTTGCAGAAAATAGTCTGCTGCGTAGAGCGCAATATCTTCAAATTCTATCGCTGTATTTTTTATCGCGCCTGTTATGGCTAAACGGTAGCCGCTATCTTCGTCGCCTATTTTCGGCCAGAGCATGCCGGGCGTATCAAACAACGAGATGCCACCTTCGAGGCGAATAACTTGCTGCATTTTTGTTACTGCCGGTTCGTTGCCGACTTTGGCGAGTATCTTTCCAGCGAGGCCGTTCATGAGTGTTGATTTGCCAACATTTGGAATACCTAAAATCATGACACGCGCGGGTTTTATTTCGAGATTACGTTCGCCCAACATGGTCTTGGCGACATGCGTCATTTTTTGAATCAGCTGTCGTGCTTCGCCTTTTTTTTCCGCTACAATGGGGATGGCTTTTACGTCTTGTTCACGCTCAAAGTGTGTTCGCCATAATTTTGTAACTTCAGGGTCGGCTAGATCACTTTTGTTGAGCAATTTTATACAAGGACGCTTGCCACGCAGCTCAGCTAACAAAGGGTTTTCACTGCTCAACGGGATGCGCGCATCCAGCACTTCGATCACGATATCGATTTGAGGCATGCTTTCTTTTATTTTTTTGCGGGCTTTGTTCATGTGCCCGGGGTACCACTGGATAGCCATCGAGTTTCAATTCCTTAACGTTGGCGGCTATTTTAGCAGGAATAAATATTGGCGGCAGAGCTTAAAACGGGCAGTGACTCACGCCATTCATCCTTACCCCTGTAATGGGATGATCGAAGTCGATACTCGTTGCGTGCAACATTAAGCGTTTCGCCATCAAGAAGGCTTCATCTGTCGCATATAAATCACAGCCTAAAATGGGATGGCCTATTTCGCTGCTGTGAATGCGCAGTTGGTGTGTGCGGCCCGAGATAGGTTTAAATATTACTCTGGTGGTATTAGGTTTCTGCACGCGTTCAATGACATGGTAATTCGACACTGCCTTTTTACCGGTTTCGTAACAGATTTTTTGCAGCGGGAAATTAGCTTTATCCTTTGCAATAGGAATATCAATGCAACCTTTATCTTCAGCAAGATGCCCGTGTAACACTGCTGCGTATGTTTTACTGATAGTTCGGTTTTGAAATTGTTTGCCAACATCAGCATTGATTGCTTTATTCAGCGCCACGATGAGAATACCAGATGTGCCGAAATCCAGTCGATGCAACATCGTTGCTGTAGGAAAAGTTTTCACCAAACGGTGATGCACGGAGTCTTTGTTGAGCGGATGTTTTCCCGACAAGGTTAACAGGCCTGACGGTTTATTGATCAACAACAGAAATTCATCCTGATAGAGAATGTCTATTTCTTCATAACAAACTGGAACAATAAAGGGATCGGCTTGTGCTTGCATGATAATAAAAAATGAATATCTAAATAAAACTTACTTAACTTTTAAATTATTGTTTGTATCTCGGTTTTCTATAATTAGCTCATTACCTTCAACACCCTTGAATGATTTAATTAATCGATCATAAAGCAAAACATTCACAGTCGTTGAAAGATTCATGCAGCCAACGGTTGGCACGTAAACCACCGCATCTGCCTTATCAATAACATTCTGCGAAAGTGTCCCGTCTTCGGGGCCGAAAAGATAGAATGCATTTTCAGGATGCTGATAATCCGGCAACGCAATGGCATTTTCAGCAAACTCAACACAGACGAGTTTCATACCCACTGATGCAACATCGAAAATATTGTCTACTTCGCTTAGCGGTACAGACTCACCAATCTTACGACGCATATCCGGGATATCTTGATTACGCATTAACGCCCGCGGATATCGTTTGCCAGTATAAAAAACGCTGTCGACCTGAAAATTACCCGCAGCACGCATCACGGAGTTAACATTATTCGGGCTTTTGGGGTTTATTAAACCTACATAGACTTTAGATTCATTTCTATGGTTGATGATTAATACTCACCTTACTCAAAAACTTCAGCGCTTGATTAAGCCTGCACGATCATGATTGAGATGTATTAGTCCTTGCTCGAAGCACTCAGCAATGTAAAAAGAGCCTGCGCATGTTCCGCAGCACCCAGCCCAAGGTTAGTAAGATAGCCACCATCAGCTTGAGTAACAAACCCTTTTTCAAATAATCTATTTGCCGCAGCGATGGCTTCATCTTGTGCCGTATGATGAATTTTTATTCCCGCTTGAGAACTCGAAAGATTAAAAAGCAGTAACAAATCTATTTCAGCTATATTTTCTGGTGTTAATGACATTTCAGTACCTTTTATAAGTTTAGAATAATCCGCGACAGGCCAAGCCTCTGCCCATAAAATAGACGATTTTTTTCATTACATGTAGTATTTTTTATGATGTATTTAATAACATATCCAGCTTATTTAATTTACTCATATAAAACCTTTCGCTCCAAAGAGTAAGACTCTTTTGCTCAAGTGGTTTTAAAAATCTCTCTACATCTGCTGCCGCAGCCGGCCAATTGATGGCAGTAATTTTTTCCGCCAACGCCGTTACCAGCCAATCACGATCAACATCAAGTGACTGACCCTGCCATGCACCATATTGAATAAGTGCATTCTGTAGCAATAATAAGTTTGGTGTTACACCCTCAACAATATACCAATTAAAATCATACCAGTCCCTTCCCTTCAGATACGGCCTACATAATAATGCATGCAACTTTAATGCAAAATTACTACCCCTATCCTGATGACATACTTCAAAGTCCACTGGGAAATCGAGGTAACTATATTCAAAACCAGAACCTGCAGGTGGATTACAATCGATTTCCAGTTTAATCGTTAACTTGCGACCATTTCGATTATCAATAAAATTTAAATTCAGCTGATTAGCAATTGAACTATCCTTAATAAGCGCAGCCTTCACATTTTTATCCATGTGATTTTTAGCCAACACCTCAGGCTCAATACCAAACTCATTACACGTTTCGGCCAGGTTATCTAAATAAGGTTGCCATGAAAATTCGCGAGATGGTTCTAATAAAATAAAATCAATGTCTTCAGAAAAACGCGATAAACCATGCAGGATTCGCAAACTGGTCCCACCCTGAAATGCTGCCACCTCAAAGAACCCTGCCCGCCACAAAGAAAACAATATTATTTCTTGTACGATTTCTTTGAGCGCATTTTCTTCTTCAATGGGATTACTGACTTTATAATCGGTTAAGCGCTTTTGAATTAAATCAATCATAAGCCTAGTGACCTTAATAGCTCATTAACGAATAGCTGCTCCCGCTTCCCTTTGTAAACATCTAATAGCATAGTGATATTCAGTAATGGCACGGCTCTCAATGCCTGCTCGTCGATACGTAATCCGCCTAATAAATAATCCAAACCTTGCCATGGCAACTTGCGTAAAAACACCAGATCCAGTAATGCCCGCATGGGCTCTGCAATCAATGCCACTTGATGTGGCAGCTCATGCCTTGCTACTGCCTGTAGAAAATAACCGGTTTTAACCGTCATGCGGCGAAATTCAAATTTCCCCAAAGTGTCATGCTCATAACTCACCGACCTGCCCTTGGCGGCAATACTCATCACGCTATGCACCGCCTCTGGAATCCAGCCATGAAAACTCAGCGCTGATTCGCCCGAAACATAACTGCCTGGCAATAATTGCTGCGCCAAAACAAAAGGGTGAATAAAGGTTTTGCGATAATCTTGCGCAAGCACATACAAGCCACGCCGCACCTTGAGCAATTCACCCGCCTTGAGCGCACGATTGACCTGACCGTAGCGACGAGCATCACTCCCTCCCAGCAAGCGTTCTATTTGCTGGGCAGACAAAACACGATCAGCATCGCCTGACTTAATAATGAGTTCAATTAAAGGCGTCATACCTATAATTTACAGAAACTTCCATATTTTGCAAGTTTCTAGACAAAACAATTAGAGCCAGAGTAAACCTGTCCTTTGTTTGACTGGTGTTAAATACATAGAAATTCCTTAGATAAATGAATAAAAACACCGATTTCTCTGGCATGCAAAACTCTGGGTTTCAATATTATTGTTAAAACCTGCCAGCCGAACAAAAATAATTTCAGTGATAATTCCGTGACCTCTTTCAATCATACTAAAACTTATACGCACATTAAAAAGGCAGACAAACATGCCAATCACAAATTTCTTATATGTATTTTTATTATTTTTTGCTGTAACTCAGAGTCTTTACGCAGAAAAACTGGAATTAAGCAGCTCAACACAGCAAACCACTCTACTTAAACTGTATACCTCGGAAGGCTGTAGCAGCTGCCCATCTGCGGATTTATGGCTCAGCAAACTAAAAAATGATGCCCGTCTCTGGCAACAAATAGTACCCATCGCTTTTCATGTTGATTACTGGAATTACCTTGGCTGGAAAGATCGTTTTTCAAATAAAAAGCATTCGCAGCGGCAAAATAATTATAAACAACACGGCAATATTGAAAGCGTCTATACACCCGGACTGGTGTATAACGGCCGCGAGTGGCGCAGCTGGTTTAAGCGTCGCACACTACCCACTTCCATGCCTGATAATGCCGGCATACTTAAAGCAGTAATCGAGGGTAATTCTTTCAGCGCAGAATTCATGCCTGTCCGTCCCCAGCCATCATCTTTGATGTTAAACATCGCCTTGCTAGCTTTTGATCAGACAAATAATATTAGCGCAGGTGAAAATAGCGGAAAAATACTCAATCACGATTTCGTTGTGATTAACTGGCAACAATACTCTCAAACATCTGACAAGCACCATCATTGGTCGCTGGATGGCCTGCCAACCAGATTCCCTGTCAACGCGACAGGTATTGCGCTATGGGTTACTTCTGCTAATGACCCTACGCCGCTACAGGCAGTGGGTGGTTACCTAAAATAAAAGATGGCTGGCTACTTATTCACAGGCCACCTTATTCACAGACACCTTTTACACTACTAATTACCTGAACAATTCCGGCCTGATCATCCAGTTGATCTGCCAGCGTGCATCATTCGTCTGCTCCAGACAAACTACACTCCCTGGCTGAAAAGCCGTAATGAGGTTATCTACATCTTCGCTAAGTAAATGTGAAACCAGCTTGGCCATAAACGGCAAATGACCAACAATAAGCGTATCCACACCGCTGTTATCACCCTGCCAATCAAATGCCTGAGGATTGTCATTAGGATTCATCTGGCCATTAATTTCTAGCACCACACCAGGGGCAATCGCATTCGCCAAGCACTCTGCCGTCTGCCGGGCGCGTAGCTTGCCACTGTGCATCACCCTGCCAAGCTGAATATCTGATCGCTTAAGAAGCCCAGCAAGCTGTTCAACATCCAACTTACCCTGATCAGTTAAAGGTCGCTCAGGATCGACCTCTTTAGCACATGCCTCGCCATGCTGCACAAGATAAAGCTTCATCGTGCCGCCTCCAAAACAATTAGAATCAGAGTAAACCTGCCCTTGGTATTACTGACTCTTTATTTTATTTAAAATATCCTGGGCATGTCCTTCAGCCGTGACACCGTACATTACATCGATTAGCTGACCTTCTTTATCAATTATAAAAGTCGAGCGCACAATACCCATTTTTTTCTCACCATTTTTCTCTTTTTCCTGCCAAACACCGTAAGTCTCACAAAGCTCACCCGAAGTATCAGCGAGTAAATCCACCTTAAGCCCAAACTTATCAACAAAAGCCCGGTGGCTCTCACAGGAATCTTTGCTCACACCCAATACCACAGCATTGGCTTGTGCAAACTCACTGGCCAGCTCTGTAAACTGGTTTGCTTCAATGGTGCAGCCTGGCGTGTCATCTTTAGGATAAAAATACAACACCACGTATTGCTTGCCCCGGTAGTCAGACAAACTGACATTGTCATGATGCTGATTAACAGTTGTGAATACCGGTGCGCTCTGATTCTTTTCTAGCATGCTAGCCCCTTATCATTTATCAGAAAATAATAACAAATTGTTTTAATAAAAGCGTCGACAGCTTTTATTAATGAACGAAAATAATTAAAAGACACCATGATTGTCTGTAACATTCAGGATATTTAATTTCTCTTATCTCATACAAATAATACATTTTCTGCTTTTAGCTAGCGCTGTTTATACAAACGAAACAGGCCATGGGTTTCGCTATCGCTGGTAAAATAGAGCGAACCATCGGGACCAATCGCCACTCCTACGGGTCGCGCCCAACGGTCACCATTATCTAACTGAAACCCCGTCACCAGGTCTTCCACCCTTAACGCCTGACCATTATCAAAACGCACGATGACTAACTTAGGATGCCGCCGCGATGATGGCCAGCCGACAAACCCGCCAAACGGCTTTGTACCCCAGGAACCACGCAGGGCAACAATGGCATCGTACTTCAGCGATTCACTCATCGCCCCAGCAGGAACAAACACCACGCCCATCGGGGCATTGCGTGAAGGAAAGGTCACAACTGGAAGCAGAACATCAGTGATGGGGCGTGGTGCGACAGTATCAATGCATTCGTCACGCCTGAGCTGCTTACCGTCATACCAAAACCATGGCATGCCATGAAAGGAATCAGGTAACAAACGACTGAAATATTCAGGCGGAAAATCAAAACCAAGATGATCCGGCCCATTGTTGCTTGCATACAGCTCTTTAGTTTGAGGATGCCAGGCAAAGCCCACCGGGTTACGCAGACCGCTGGCAAAGGTTCGCCACTGCGCTTGTCTGCCAGACTCATCCAACACCCAAACACCACCACGACGCTTATCAAATGGATACGAGTCATCCAGATACTCATCGCTACAATTACCTGTAACACCCAGGCTAACATACACCCGACCATCCGGACCCACTGCCACCGTACGACTTGAATGACTACCACCGGCAGGCAAAGCTGCCAATAATTTAACGTCACCCGATGTTATTGTCGCCTGCCCTAATTGATACGGAGCCACATACAAACCCTCCGTTTTAGCGATCAATATTTCACCCGGACGAAATGCAATGCTGTGTGGGTAGCCACCTATGCGTAACAACACCTGCGGCTTTGTATAGGGTGGCGGCAAACGATACACATTGCCCGACTTGGCGCCAATAAACAGATCGCCATTACTGGCAAAACTTAACAAACGTGGGCCGTCTAATTTAGACGTCAACAATTCCAGCGTATAATTATCGGGCACGCGCACCGAATAAGATTGACCATCCACCTTGATCGATTGTTCAACCCGGTCAAGCTCAACAGGTGGCGCCGCCCAGCTGTTAGTAATGCTCAATAAAATAATAAATAGCGTACGCAATAACATGATTACACCCGCCAATAAAAACAAAAGAAAATATTAAAGAGACTAGCCCTTTTATATTAAGCGCTGGTTCTTAAATTCCGCCCAACACACTTATTTTACAGGCTTAATAAATTTCAGGGTAAAGCGGTCGCTCTCGCCGATGGCCAGATACTTTTCACGATCTTTCTTTTTCATTGCCAACGTTGGTGGCAAGGTCCAGACGCCTTTTTGATGGTCTTTACTGTCTTTAGGATTAGCGTTAATTTCACTGCTGCTGACAAATGAAAAACCGGCTTTCTCGGCCAACTTAATAGCATAGTCTTGATTAATATAACCTGTGCCAGCCTTCGGGTCCTGTTCTATTTCAGGATTACCACGATGTTCTATCACTCCCAAAATACCGCCCGGTTTCAGAGCTGCGTACATGGCATTAAAAACGTCATCGGCCGTACCTGCCTTCATCCAATTGTGGATATTACGAAAAGTCAGCACAGCATCGGCTGTGCCCGCTGGTGCAATGGCTGTTTTATTTGGCGGCGCTAGAATCGTTATCTTTACTTTACTGTAAACATCGTTAGAAGCCATCTTCTCTTTAAATGCACGCGCAGACTTACGTGAAAACCTGGATGATGATTCTGGGTCGCTGCCCGCAGCATAAAACAGTCCTTTATCTTTTAGATAGGGTGCGAGAATTTCAGTATACCAACCGCCGCCGGGAAAGATTTCGACGACGGTCATATCAGGCTTGATACCCAACCAGCTTAACGTTTCATTTGGATGACGATAGCGATCACGCGCCTTATTTGCCGCCGAGCGATGATCACCGTCCATAATCATGCTGATTTGTTTATTCGTATGCAATGAGCTATCGGCTAAAACAGTCACACTCCACACCAAAAGAGACATAGTCACCACAAGAAAAATGATGCGTTCAGAAATTTTATCTATGCAATATTTTTTCATAGCTTCACTCCAAGCTTAACTTATAAATATCTAACAATTATTCGTTAGGGGGTATTGTTTTTTTAAAGGATGCACGTTGACTGATGCCGCCAAGCCACTCGGCCAAACGTGGATAATTTTCTCGCCAGTTATGCTGATAACGTAAATCGGTGTATTCAATCGCCACTGCAAAAGCGATATCTGCCAAACTGAATTGATCCGCAACAAGGAATTCTCCACCGCTATAATGTTCATCCGCAAATTTAAAAGCAGCAGCCACCTTACCCTCTTGCTTTTTAATAACAGCCGAACTCTGTTTGTCTTCAGGGCGACGCTCTTCCAGCATACGTGTCACAACCGCATCGACAATACCATCACCCAATGCATGCCAGCGCTGCACCTGCCAACGCAAATCCGCATCGTTTGGAATTAACGGCGATGTCGCAAGGCTGTCAATGTACTCAACAATCATCGGCGAGTTAAATAACTGCTCACCATCATCACGTTGTAACAACGGCACCTTGCCAAGCGGGTTCAACCGATTTACGTTACTGTTCGGATCAGCCAGTGATTCTGAAATAAATTCATGTTCAAGACCATGCTCGATCAACATGATGCGCACCTTGCGCGCATAGGGTGAAGTGGTGGATGCGAAAAGTTTCATTGTGAATCCTGTTTATTATTTGAAGCCTATACTAGCTGAATTAATTTTACACCTCCACATCAGCCAATTACGCAGAGTATGTAAAATATGTGTCTGCATGCGGTGTACGTAAAGAACTGTGCCAACATACCGTCACGGCACTTTTAATAACCCTATTTTAACGGGTTAAATTTAAAATTTTACTTTATATAAATCAGCCAAATTCGTCAGCACTGAAAAATTTTGTTATTCTGTCAGTTCTAAATATGGCATTTAGGATCAAAAAAGTATGCGTGCACTGATACATGGAAGTCTCATTACCCTGCTGCTTTTCTTTTGTGCCAGCGTCTTTGCTACGACTCACATTCCCTCAATTGATGAATTTGGCGAATGGACAGTCGTCAAAGAGGAAGCCATTTCTCCCGCTGACACCACTCCCACTGAAGAACCAATTACTAGTGCACCCACAACGGAAGGTGGATTTTTACAAAGACAAGTTACTGACGGCGGGGACGGAGTCTATATACAAACTGTCATTAGCACCCCTCCCACGTTCAACGAAGGCTTTGTAGTAATGTCCAGTGGAGAGCCATTAGTACCGCTATCACCAACCATATCAGGTACGATATCTGACTACGCCACTCAAGACACTGTATCGGGCATTTCTATCTCTATCTATGATTCAAACAACAACCTAGTTGAAACAGTATTGTCTGATGCTCAGGGGTTTTATACTTCCAGCAATTTGAGCCCTGGAGGGTATTACGTCAAAATCGAACCTACTGACAATTATTTAAGCATTATATTTTCCGGCACCAATTATTACTCGAAAAACCTATCCTGTATGACAAGTTGTGAGCTTTCAACAGGATCAACCATTAGCGTTGGCGAAAATATCCCACGGGTCGCCATTAACTTCGCTTTAGAAAAGGGTGGCTTAATTTCAGGAGTAATAACTGACGCTGATAGTGGAGAACCACTACAAGATATTTACCTTAATGTTTACGACTCTTCTGGTGATTGGATAGGCAGGGGAATAAGCGATGCAGCCGGCCAATATTTATCTGAGTTTTATGGAAACAGAAGTGTATTACCCAGCGGCAATTACTACGTTGAAACATATAATAGTATAGGTTATGTCAATGAACGCTTTAATAATAATGATTGTTTCTCCTGCGACATAACCAGTAGCACCCCCATCGTCGTCAGCCATGACAATATAACCACCAACATCAATTTTTCCTTGGAAAAAGGTGGTCGAGTATCAGGCACTGTAACTGACGCAGAAAATGGTGACCCTCTCAAAAACATACGGATACATTTACTAAGCGACAGAAACAACTCTAAATATACAAACGACTCTTTTACTACTGATAGTAATGGGCGCTACATTTCAAGTATTGGACTTACGACTGGAACTTATTATCTATATACCAGTTATACCCCAGGCTACGCTCCACAGCTATACAATAGCCAATCCTGCACATATTATTGCGATGTATACAACAAAGGCACACCCGTAGCTGTTACAGCACCTGAAACTAGAACAGATATCAATTTCACACTAACAAAAATTGGACAAATATCGGGCACTATTACAGATGCTGATAACGGAGAGCCACTTAAATCTATTGCGGTAAAAATATACGATGCCGCCGGTCTCTACATTGAGACTGCTTATACAGATTCTTCAGGATATTATGTGACAATAGAAGCCTTAAAAACTGGCCTATATTACATGCACACCAGCAATACATCGGGATATCTCGATGAAGTTAATGATGGCCAACTATGTATTCGCGAGAATAAGAACAATTGCGATGGGACATCTGGCACCGTCATAAATGTTACCGAAGGAGAAGTCGCAACAGGACATGATTTCAGCCTAAGCCAAGGCGGCAGAATTGCGGGGGCGATTACAGAAACAGCAACCGGACAAGCTACCAATCACGTCACTATCAACATTTACAATGAACTCGGGGTTTTAATTCATACAACCTACGTTGACACATCCGGGCAATACATTTCAGGCACAGGTTTGCCAACGGGAATCTACTATGTAAGCACCAGCAATATTAACGGGTACGTAGATGACGATAGAAAGGGGTACATCGACGAAATTTATAACGAACGAACTGTCGTAGGCCCTGACAGAATTATCGATTCAACAGCTATCTCAGTAACATCACCAGTAACAACAAAAGACATCGATTTTTCATTAGAAAAAGGCAGCCGAATTTCAGGCTCAATAATTAACCCACCTAAGCACGACCTAATCATATATTTTTTTGACTTAGAGGGAGACTTCATTATAAGTGCTCATATTAACCCTGACGGCAGTTATCAATCTGAACCCTACCTGCCAACGGGCGATTATCATGTCCTCCTTTTTGACCCGGACAACTTACTTGATAGCAAACTATACGGTAACGTTATATTCAACGGAAATTGCGAACCATGGAAGCGTTGTGACGTAACCATGGGCACCCCAGTTTCTGTCATTCAGGGCAGTGACACCATCAACATTAATTTCACTTTCCCTGAAGAAGCCGATGATACGGCGGACAATGAAAATAATGCCGAAGCTGACATCTTAGAATCTGAGAAAGAAGTGAGTAACGAATCCAACAGCATTAACACTAAAGAAAATAGTACTAGTGAAGCAACAAATGCAGATGAAACTGGTGGAGCCGCTGTATTATCAGCACCGCTTCTTATGTTATTGGCACTTGCGCTGCTTATGATAAGCGCCAAACGTTATCAGCGTCAGTCACGGTTTTTTATATCCGTATAACCAACGACTGGTCTCTTTGCCTATATTAATAACAGTGTGACTGATAGCCGCTGGGATCAGCACTTCTTCGCCGATAGTTGGACGTAGTGTTTGACCATTGAATTGAAACTCGACCTCCCCTTCGACCACCATCACCAGCTCATCCGTAGCGTGGACGAAGTCAGCCCAAACCTGCCCTGGCGGATCAATCCACAGATCGCATGAAAAATTACGCTGGCACCAGTCACTGCGGATAGTGTCGATGTTGATGGGCATCATAAAATGAGGATCCTGGTTGTAGAGGGCTCGGTGACCGGAGATCCTTCGCTGTCACTCAGGATAACAGTGTAGGCAGGGAATGCTGGAAGGTTCAAAGCGGCAAAAGAATACCTGCCATGCTGAGCATAACGAAGCACCTTACAACTTACCCCCTCATTTTCCTTTCACGGCCTTACTGAAAGGTTCAACAATATCGCAAAGTTTGACAAAGGCTTTAAGGATATCCGTCGCGGTGATAATGCCTACCAACTTATCTTTGCTGAGAACGGGTAAAGCACCTACCTTACGTTTCACCATCAAAGCAGCAGCATCTGCAGCACGTTCGTTCGGACCGATGGTATAGGGTTGGCGTCGCATAACCGTGCGGATCTTACGTGCGGAAACAGTCAGCACCGTGCCATTTTTTGTTTCATGTTGCGTTTTTCGTGGCCCAAGAATTTTCTTGATATCACGGTCCGATAACATACCTACTAATTTCCCCTTCTCAGAGACAATTGGAAGATGACGAATATTATCGTAATGAAACAGATACAAGACCCGATCAACTTTCTCTTCTGCCTGTGCAGTGATGACTTTTTTGGTCATCAGTTCACTTACTATCATAATGCCCCTCTCTTTAACTAAATCTTCTTAAATAATGCCACATAACACAATGTTATGCTGGCATCGTTGTATCCGCATATCACAAAGTATTAACCTGGCTTTTCTGTTAGAATACCGCACCTCTTATGTCGACCTTAGTCTCTCTTGATGATCTTTCGCTGGAATTCGGTGAGCAACCAATTCTGCGCCATGCCAGTTTAACGCTGGAGACGCACGAGCGCGTCTGTCTTATTGGCCGCAATGGTGCTGGCAAGTCTACGCTGCTGAAGCTGATCACAAATGAACAACAAGCTGACAGTGGCGAAATTCGCTACAAACATGCGCTGCGTATCAGCCAATTGGCGCAAGCTTTGCCCGATGAACTGGATGAAACGGTACACGAATTTGTGGCCGGTGGGCTGGCACATCTTGGCCAATTGATTGTCGAATACAACAAAGTTTCTCAAACTACGCTAGGTAAACACGGTCTTCGTGAACTTGAAAACTTGCAACACCGCATCGAAGCCGAGGGCGGCTGGAATTTGGATCAGCGCGTCGAAACGATTTTGACTGATCTCAATTTACCCAGCACGAAAAAACTCAGCGAACTCTCTGGTGGTTGGCAACGCCGTGTTGGGCTGGCACGTGCATTGGTTTCGAATCCAGAATTATTACTGCTAGACGAACCCACCAACCATCTTGATTTAGTCTCGATTCAGTGGCTGGAAGATCGCATTCGCAGTTATCCCGGCAGCGTTTTATTCATCACTCATGATCGTGCTTTTCTACAAAAATTGGCAACGCGTATTATTGAGCTGGACCGCACACGTCTCACCAGTTGGCCGGGTGATTACCGTAATTTTTTACGTCGCAAAGATGAAGCCCTAAATGCTGAGGAGCTTGATAAAGCCAAGTTTGAAAAAAAACTGGCCGAAGAAGAAACCTGGATTCGTCAAGGGGTCAAGGCCCGCCGTACGCGCAATGAAGGGCGTGTACGCGCTTTGATGGCGCTGCGCGATGAATACACGGATCGACAGAAACTCAAACGTCAAGACACCGCACGGATTCATATTGAACAGTCTGACAATGAATCGGGGCGCAAGGTCATTGAGCTGCATAATGTCAGCCATGCTTATGGCGATGAAAAGCTAATCAATAACCTGACATTAAAAATCATGCGTGGTGACCGCATCGGTTTAGTGGGTAATAACGGTGTTGGTAAAAGTACGCTGCTGCACATCATGCTGGGAAAACTTACACCGCAAAGCGGCAAAGTTAAACTCGGCACGAACCTCGATATTGGTTATTTTGATCAGATGCGTCGCGAACTGGATCTGGATAAAACCATTGCAGAAGTTGTTGGAGATGGCCGCGACTACATTCAGATCAATGGCAAGGATCGCCACGTCATCGGCTATCTGCGTGGCTTTTTATTCAGCGCCAAGCGAGCCATGACACCGATCAAAGCTCTGTCTGGTGGCGAACGCAATCGGGTTATTTTAGCGCGCATGTTTACCCGCCCAAGCAATTTACTGATACTCGATGAACCCACCAATGATCTAGATGTTGAGACACTGGAAGTTTTGGAATCACGCCTGGTCGAATACAAAGGTACATTGATTGTCGTCAGCCATGACCGTGAATTTCTCGATAATGTCATCACCAGTACGCTGGTTTTTGAACGTGGCGGCAAGATCACCCGTTATGCTGGTGGCTATAGTGACTGGCTGAAAAAAGGCAAACAGCTGGCCGAAAAAGAAAACCCTAATCCAGAACCCGACACTGCCCCTATCGAGATTCAAACAGCTGAGAAACCCAGGCGTAAAAAACTCAGCTACAAACATCAACGTGAACTGGATCAATTACCAAAGCGCATCGAATCATTGGAAGCTGAGATTGCCGCACTGCAATCTCAAGTTGGTGATCCAAATTTTTATTCAAAACCCTTTGATGATGTACAAGCAGTACTCGATGCATTACAGGACAAACAACAAACATTAGACAGCGACATCGAACGCTGGGCCGAACTGGAAAACTAAATCCTTTCTTCATTTTTGCGCAACACCTATGTCTGTGCGAACATACACTTAGGCTATTAAGATTTACAGGTTTTTAATCTGACGCCTTTTAACAACAAGCAATGAGGAGATAACACTGTGAACAAGCCTTTACGCAGAACACTTTACTCATTGTTTATCATTGGCCTCATTATCACGCTAGTGCAAATACTAACGCGAGAAAAACCAGTGGCCGTGATACTCGCCGAGGTCAAGACTGGCAGCGTCGAATCAACAGTCACCAACACCCGTGCGGGTACCCTCAAAGCCTGCCGCCGCGCACGCATGTCACCACCATCCGGCGGACAGATTGATAAGCTGCCGGTTAGCGAAGGCGATGAAGTCAATCACAAACAGATCCTGCTTGAACTTTGGAATGATGATCTCACCGCCCAGGTGAAGCTAAGCCAAAACGAAGCCGCTGCTGCTATGGCAACTGCTGAGCAGGTATGTCTGGTCGCGGATAACGCTGAACGTGAAGCCAAACGGATACTCTCGCTGAGCAAAAAGAAACTGGCTTCCGAAGAAAATGCTGATCGCGCAACAACTAATGCACTGGCTAACCACGCTGCCTGCACGGCGGCAAAATCTAAAGCCGATGTGAGTGCCGCCCGTATCGATGTCGCCATGGCACAGCTTGAGCGGACTCGCTTACGTGCGCCGTTTACCGGCACCATCGCCGAGATCAATGGTGAACTGGGCGAGTTTGTCACACCCTCGCCAACAGGTGTGCAGACATTGCCAGCCGTCGACCTGGTCGATAATTCATGCCTATATGTTTCTGCGCCGATTGATGAAGTCGATGCACCAAATGTCAAACCCGGTATGGATGCGCGCATCTCACTCGACGCCTTCCCTAATCAAGCCTTCCCCGGCATTGTGCAGCGCATCGCACCCTATGTGCTGGAAGTCGAAAAGCAGGCACGCACTGTTGATGTCGAAACAGTGTTTATCAATCCCGATGATTTCGATCGTATGTTGCCGGGCTACAGCGCCGACAGCGAGATTATCCTGGTCGTTCGCAATAACGTCCTAAAAATTCCGACAGAAGCCTTGCTGGAAGGCAATCGTGTACTGGTCTTTTCCGACAGCGATGGCATGCTGGTCGAACGCGCCATCAAAACTGGCCTCTCCAACTGGCAGCACACTGAAGTCATTAGCGGAGTAAAAGCCGGGGAACGCGTTGTCACATCGATCGATCGCAAAGGCGTCAAGGATGGCGTTCGCGCCGCACCTGAATTCAACACAGAATCCAGCACACTACAATGATTGAACTGCGCGGCATCGAGCGCATCTTCGAGGTCGGCGACCAACAGGTGCATGCCCTAGATCATGTCGACTTGAAAATAGAAGCCGGCGAATACCTGTCAATCATGGGACCATCAGGCTCGGGCAAATCAACGTTGCTACATATACTTGGCCTGCTCGATCGCCCAAGCGCGGGGCATTATCTGCTGCATGATCATGATATCACGGCCCTGTCTGATGAACAGCTGGCAGCCACACGCCGCAATGAAATCGGTTTTGTGTTTCAATTCTTTCATCTGGTACCACGACTCAGCGCGCGTGAAAATATTGAATTACCGCTGGTACTGGCCGGCATGTCGTCAGCCAAACGCAAACCACGGGTTGATGCTATTCTCGATGCGACTGGCATGATGGATCGCGCTCATCACCGCCCGGAACAACTGTCCGGCGGACAACGCCAACGTGTTGCCATCGCTCGCGCCACCATCATGCAACCCGCCCTACTGCTTGCCGACGAACCGACTGGAAATCTCGACAGTACTTCGGGAAGTGAAATCGTCGAGGTGCTGGAACAATTAAACAATAAAGGCATCACGCTGATCGTTGTCACCCATGACCATGAACTCGGAAAGCGCGCGCAACGACGCATCCGCATGGTTGATGGAAAAATTGCCGAAGACCATCGACACGAGCCAGTGGCATGATCATTACCGATGTATTGCGTTATACATTTACAACACTAAAGGGCTTCCGCATGCGCAGCGCTTTGATGCTGCTGGCGATGGCCATCGGTGTTGCCGCTGTGGTGGTACTGACCTCACTGGGCGAAGGTGCACAACGCTATGTCAGCGCGGAATTCGCTTCTCTGGGGACCCATTTGATTGTCGTTTTGCCTGGTCGTTCAGAAACATCCGGAGGCGCTCCAAACATGCTGGTCGGTTCGACGCCTCGCGACCTGACTCTTGACGATGCACTGGCGTTAACACGCAATAGTTCGGTACAGCGTGTTGCACCTATCGCCATCGGCACCAGTAATATTTCGTGGCAAGGGCGAGAGCGTGAAGTGCCGATTCTCGGTTCAAACAGCGAGCTGCTTGAATTACGCCACTGGAAAATGAATAAGGGTCGCTTTTTACCAAATCAGAAAATTGATAACGCCACACCGGTCGTCGTGCTGGGCTCCAAGGTGCGTAATGAATTGTTTGGTGCCCAAGCTGCCATTGGAGAATGGTTACGCATCGGTGATCGACGCTTTCGTGTCATCGGTGTAATGGCGACCGAAGGCCGCTCGATTGGCATCGATGTCGAAGAAGTTGTAATCATACCCACGGCCTCGGCCATGTCCTTATTCAACAACACATCTCTGTATCGTATTCTTGTTGAGGGCAAAAGCCGTGAAGCCATCCCCCGTATCCAACGTTTTGTGATCAACACATTACGCGAACGACATCAGGGCGAAGAAGATATCACTGTTGTTACGCAGGATTCTGTACTCGCCACCTTTGATCGTATATTTCAGGCGCTGACTTTGACAGTAGCCGGCATTGCGGCAATCAGCCTCGCTGTGGCGGGAGTATTGATTATGAACGTCATGCTGGTATCAGTGGCTCACCGTACTGCTGAAATCGGATTACTAAAAGCCGTTGGCGCATCATCACGCCAGGTTATGGTGCTATTTATGACCGAAGCGGCCATGTTATCTCTGCTCGGTTCTGCTATCGGCTTGATCATCGGCTGGAGTAGCAGCTTGTTAATCAATTCTCTATATCCTGGCTTTGATGCTGTGACACCATTGTGGGCCGTGGTCGCAGCCATGGGCGTTTCATTAAGCACCGGATTATTGTTTGGTGTTATGCCCGCGCGGCGTGCAGCACGGCTCGACCCAGTCCAGGCGTTATCGAGTAGATAAAAGGCGAAGATAGCATGCGCATCAATGACTTCATACGTCTGTCCAGCGGCACAATCAACGCCTATCGTATGCGTAGTTTTCTAACAACACTTGGTATAGCGATCGGCATTGCCGCCGTCGTGTTGCTGACATCAATCGGCTCCGGCATTCATCAATTTGTGCTATCAGAATTCACCCAATTCGGCACCAACATCGTCGCCATTAACCCCGGCAAGGCGACAACCTATGGCGCATCGATTGGTGTATTCGGCACCGACCGGCCGCTGACTCTGGAAGATGCCACTGCTCTACGTCGCTTACCCTACGTCACGGCCGTTGTGCCAGCGATGCAGGGTAATGCCGAAGTTGAAAGCCAGCAACGACGACGGCGCACGACTGTATTCGGTGTCGGCCCGGAAATGCTTGATGCGTTTCAGATGAAAATCGCATCAGGCAAGTTCCTGCCAGCTGACAACCCGATTGCGCCACGTGCATTTGTTGCGCTTGGCAGTAAAGTGCGCGATGAATTATTTGGCAACAATAACCCGCTCGGCCAGTTACTGCGCATTGGTGGCGACCGCTACCGTATCATTGGCTCACTGGAATCAAAAGGCCAGTTTCTGGGTATTGATCTTGATGATGCCGTGTACATTCCGGCAGCCCGTTCACTGGAAATGTTCAATCGCAACAGTCTCATGGAAATCGATGTGGTCTATAATGATGGTGCCGACGTCGATGAAGTAGTCGCATCCATTCGCCGCATCATCAGTGCCCGCCACGGCCGCGATGACGTCACCATCACGACCCAGCAGCAAATGCTCGATGTGCTGGGATCAGTACTCAACATACTGACATTCGCTGTCGGCGCACTCGGTGGGATTTCACTCATCGTCGGTAGCGTTGGTATTTTAACTATCATGACTATTTCGATCTCAGAACGCACTGGTGAAATCGGTTTGCTGCGGGCACTTGGCAGCACACAAACACAAATATTACTGCTGTTTCTCGGCGAAGCAACCATACTCGCTGCACTTGGAGGCATTGCCGGGCTGATCATTGGTGTCGGTGGCGCCCATCTGTTACACCTCGCTATTCCAGCCTTGCCGGTGCACACATCCTGGACATTCGTCTTCCTTGCTGAAGCACTCGCTATTGTTATCGGATTATTAGCCGGTGTATTACCTGCGCGCCACGCTGCTGGCATGGACCCCGTCGACGCTTTGCGATCAGAATAAATTTATGCAGACCGGCATCAAATTTATTGCATAAAAAAAGCCGTAACCCAAACAGGCCACGGCTTTATTATTCTGCTATTTATAAAGCAGGAAAATCTGTTCTTAACGCTTATAGCCACTTACCATGATAAATGGACTAGGAGGCGCCATTTGCTCTGATTTGATGTCAACAAAACCGACTTCATTCAAAATGGCTTCCATTTCTGTTGTCGAATACGAACAACCAGCAACCGTATTAATAATCTGATTAACACCGATCAAAGCCGCCAGTTTCGGACCTTTCTTTTCACCCCATAACAGCTGTTCCTGAATCATAATGACACCGTCTTTATTCATGGAGTCATAACATTTCTGCAGCAGCTTTTTGATGTTTTCCGGTGACTCCTGATTAGTCATGGATGACAGTAACATGGCATCATTGCCCTCACCTAAACTGTCGGAGTTGTAATCGCCCGGTAACAGTTCAACCCTATCCTGCATACCAAATTCATCAACGATTTCCTTGGCAATTTGCAGGTTTTGCTCACGATCCATCGCCACTGCATTGAGGCCTTCATAGCGCTCACAAAATTTCACCGCAAAGGTTGCCGGACCACAGCCGACATCCATTAATTTTTTCTTGCCAGTCAAATCAAACAAATCTGTCAACACACCTGACTGTGACAATGCGCGGTTATGCATACCCATCATGTAGTCACGCGTTTCTTCATCGCTATAGGCCTGATGCATCAGCGCTGATGGTTTGCCGCTCATCACGGTGTTATACAAACCACCCCAGGCTTCGTACCAGTTTTCAAACATGGTGCAAATACCACCCTGATAAAACTTGCTTGAGTTCACCAGAAAAGTTTTGCCGAAATCATTATTCATAAAGGTATCGCCATCACGATCAAGCAATTCCAGCGATACTACAGCGCTCAACAGGCCACCCAAACAACGACGGTCGGCCCCGGTTTCCTTAGTCAGCGTATCCAGATCCTTGGGCTGACCATCTAATAGATTAAAAATATCGAGCCGGTTAGCGGCATGTATCACGCAAGAGTCCCAATAGGCCGAGGCTATTTCCATAACCTTCATGGGATTCGCGCCTTCTGGCAACCCCCAGCTATCTGCACCGCCTTTACCTTTACCCCATGAATCTGACATTCGGACCCCCTAAATATCTAATAAAAACCATATATAACAAACGATTATACCTCTGAAAGATTATTTGTCAAACATTTGTTATACATTTTATAACAAATGCTTTTTATGATAAATATCTTAACAAGTAGCTTATCGACACCATTAATTTTGACTGAACCCGTTGGCAAGAAACAAACCAAAAAAGCATGATATGCCTGTTTTGATGAGAAAGTAAGACTGGACTTGCGAACGCGCTACAGAAACAAGAAAATGATTTTTATTTCACCGCAGAAGAATCATAAATTTTTGAACAGTTACGACCACCTTCTTTAGCCACATATAATGCCTTATCAGAATTTTCAATCCATTGTTTGTGATCACTTTGCTGATCGGTTAATTCAGCGATGCCCAAACTAACAGTAAAACGGATATCAACATCTTCATGAGTAACAGTGCAAGCCTCAATATTTTTACGCAAACGTTCAGCCACAATTTTTGCGCCCTCTGCATCGGTATCGATAAGAATAATTACAAACTCTTCACCACCGTAACGTCCCGCAATATCTGTGTTACGCAGCATGTCTCTTAATAACTGCGATGTTACTCTAATCACTTCATCGCCGGCCTGATGCCCATAGGTATCATTCACTTTTTTAAAATGGTCAATATCAAACATCACCAACGAACATGGTTGCTTCGTTCTTTGATTACGACGGAATTCCAGTTCCAATAATTCTTCCCAATGACCGCGATTATTCAATTGGGTTAAAAAATCCGTCTGACTTAGTTGCTCGAGCTTTTGATTTGCATCAAGCAAATCAAACTTATGCACAACGTAGTCCGTGACATCATAAACAATTATGCAAACATGATTAATCTCACCACTGGCTGAGACCAAAGGTACGAAGGTAACATTTTGATACATGAAATCTGCCGTCCCGGTAATAGGACGGTAATTTTTAAAACGAAACAAATAAGGGTGTTGCTCCCAGGTAGTAAACGCACGATTTTTTATCAGGAAAACAGACTCGACTTTTCGCTTCAACCAATTTTTCGGGAGGTCTGGAAACGTCGCAAACAATGAAAAATCAATAACTTCAGCGCCGTGTTTGCCACTGTGGTTTGCCATAAAAGAATTCCAAACCTGCACGGTGTAATCTTTATCAATCACAACCATGCCAACGTCAATCGACTGTATCATGTCCATTAACCAGTGCAGCTCTAAAATATCAATGTCATCAGTTTTCATGACTTCACTCAATCAAAAATTTCGCGCGGGCATTCAAGGCAGCCAAAGAATCCCCAGTAAACAGCAGCATCAAATCACAATTAATATTGCGGTTCTCAATCGAGTAACTAATTTCAATGGCTAAAATTTCATCCCAACGTGAAGCATTTCGTTTAATAATATCTGCTATGGTGACGTGCCGACCCAACACCACGGGCTGCCCCTGACTGAAGTTGATATCAAGCTGATCAGCAACCCCTTTCAAACATGCTCCGACAAGAACATTTGAAATATCCATTAACAGCTCTAGCTCTAAAGTCTCGTCAAGCTCGTCTTCACACTTTAAAAGCTCACTAATATCACTGTAACTGGATTCATTAAATATTAGAAATGCTTCACCAGCAATTCCGTAACCTATAAAACCCTGACACACTGCAGATATTGTTTCGTTTTCATCAACGTGCGTTAAGGCCATCTTTAATTCGCCAGAGTCGAGCATATTGACACTGGGAATATCTAAAATAACAAACACATCTAATAAACGTGCCAACAAATCACCTGCGCGTCCCATCGCAACATTAGCAATTTCCTGGTATGCATCACGGTATTCGGTCTGACCCGCACCCGTTATTTGTGGCGCAAGCTTTACTTCGCTTTTAGTATAAACACCGTACTTAAGCAGAATATCAGCAATCTGTTCATCACTAGCAGGCTTCTTAATAAAATCCAGAGCACCTAAAGCCATCACACGCTGATAGGCTTCTGGCTGAATATCGCCGGAAACAACAATGACCATAGTAGGCAAATCCTCATCGCGGATAGCCTGTAACACCTCATAGCCATCCATAACAGGCATATTCAGATCAAGGAACAGAACCTCTCCGCGACCATCCTTAATAGCATCGATACCCTCGGCGCCATTAGCAGCAAAATGCACGGTCATATCCCAATCCGAAGGAAGCGTTCGCGCCATTTGCTTGCGCGCAACATTGGAATCGTCACAAATAAGTACTTGCGTTGGCATAGATGATTTCAGGTTATGATCACTAATGGCTACATGCCTCGAAACTCATTTTCTTAGAGCGTTATTAGCGCGTGCTGTATTTTTTACTCTATGCTAGCACTTTAGATGTCTAACCACCTAACATCATCTAATTTGATCAAAACTTATTTCGAAAATGAGAATTAATCGGAGAGAAAATTCAGACACAAAAAAACCAGACAGCATAACTGTCTGGTTTAGATATTCATATTGGTAGCGGGGGCTGGATTTGGTTATGAGACTGAACATGTTTGAATCATATAATACGTTTCTAATTGGTTCAAAACTCCTCTAATATGTGTTATTAATGGGCTGGTGAATATTTGAATATACCGATTAAAGACAAAAAAGGTCAGCCAACAACGTGCAAAACGAAGCCCCTGACACCTCAACACAATCAAAACCCACCAACCCAGACCTGACCTTCAGTCTCTCCGGAGGCATGCTTAAATGGGCACAAAGAAATAATTGCCAGGAAGGTCTCGTCAGGTTAATTGATACTGCGAACACGTTCGATAACCCCAAACTTTTAGGTATATTAATTTCCGAACTCACCCACCCCGAGACCCTACATATACTTGGACACTGGGTAGAGGAATTTATTGATCCTAAGGTCACTCATATATATAGAGTAGCTCAATCCGTAATTTCTGATAGCGAGATCTTTGAATGCGCACCTAAACCCGAACGCGGTAGCCCACCAAAAAAACTAGTTAAAAATATAACAGACCAGCACTACCTACTAGGTTTAACAGCTCAACATAACCCGTTTACCGACAATCCAAAGCAGCAAAGCTGGTACCGTAAAATTAGACTTTGGATAACCGTACAAGCCTATTTACGTGAATTGGACGGCATTACTTATGATAAGAATATCAGATATGCAGCAGGCAAACTGCGCTTAGCCGGCGATCTATCAGACACTTGGAAAACACTACTTTTTAAACTTGAAAGCCAAGTTTATACCTTTGACGACATGAGCCAGGCACTAGCGCGAAAATCTGATTTCTTACTGAAATTACACCATAAACCCGACGAAAAAAACTTTCTCAAAGCAATAAAAGCAATTGCAGAAGGTGATACTAAAGAATTTAAATACAACAATATTTCACGTAATTTCAGATTACCTGATAATTATCACTCACCTGAAATAGATCAAACCGTAAACCATTTTTACGGCTCGAATGACGCATTCGATGACATGCACCCAGGGGCCCGCCAACATCCAGGCTCGAAGACATCCCCCCCAACAGACAGCGCAGACTGTAATGAAAAAAACTCCCATTTAGAGCAAGCACTCGAAGCTAAAAGTGTTTATATGGCCTACGCAGAAACCCGACACTATCTACCCTGCTCATGGCAAAATTTATTCAAACATGAAGCTGAAGCATTAGAAAACTGGATTGAATTCCTGGTCTCGAATCTGAATCCAATCAATAACATGCTGGGAGCAATCATCTGGATTGCTACGCGGACGGGGCGATCAATGCTGCGGTGCCTAGATATTCAAATCGAGAATGAAGCCAAAGTTGAGTGGTCACTCACACGAAATGGGGCTTCCCTTATAAAGCTGCCACCGATCAGACAGTCCGGATGGAAACCAACAGATGCTGAAAAGAGCTACGTTATCCCTGCCGCCAAATACATAACAATAACAATACCAGCTCAAATTACGCGCATCCTCAAGACCGCCCAAGTTAATCGAATATTCAACCATTCAATTAACGATCTTTGGCCATCCGTATGCCCACATTCTGCTGAATCTTATATGACTCGGCAGAAACCAAGCAGCCTGAAACGCATTACCCCCGGCATGCTGGGGACGTTGTTAGGACAACGCCTCTTTAATTCTTCTAACGATGCCAGCCACGCACGCCTGTTATCGAGCCATCCAGAACCTGGACTCCCAGGTTCTTGCGGTTACCCGTACTGGAGCCTCAGAGAAACTGAAGACGCACTCATGTCAGACGATTGCCCCATCAATGAAACATATACTGAATATTCTGAATTAATTGGCGCAGGAAGCCAACTAGTCCCATTAGAAACATTATTACGGACTCATTTGGAAAAAGCTCATCAACGCTTGATACAAAGCCAACAAAATAGTGACTTAATTACGTTCCACAATATGGTTACCGCCTATATCACCCTCGCATTCTGGGCCGGTACCGCCATTCGAACCATCAATGATCCTATAGAAAACCCTACCCATATGGATCTGACAGAGCGCACACTCTTTGTTTGCGACAAATTATCCGGTGGCTCAAGAGATGCGCGATTACTACCTTTACCCACGCATATAAATGATGTTCTTATCATTCAATATCAAGAACATTTGAAAAAATTAGCCAGAAAACTCAAGGAAAAATGCCCCAACCTATCCAGAGAAATCACCAAACTCTCACAAGGCGAACCATCCAGGCGCATACCCTTTCTTTTTCATTTAACCCAGAATGAGGAAACCCTCTCTTGGATATCAATTTCGGAATTTAGAATTAAGGCATTGAAGATTTTTGATTGCCCGCTACCCTTGCGATTATTTCGCCACAGATTGGCTTATAGACTACGTAATCGCAGTATAAATCCTGAAGTTATTGATGGGTTTCTCGGGCACGCAGAATATGGCACAGCAAGTTATGGCGATTATTCAACACGGTGCTGGGCAAAGGATATGAAGGCATTACGTCCAGCCCTCAATGCCGAATATGAATCCCTCAATTTCAAAAACCTTCCATCCGGCTCTATGCCGGCGTTATCTGAAACCATTACCGAAGAAGAACTTCCATACGAAGCGTTATTTGGAATTCGAGGCCGTGAACGTAAACGAAGAGCTCAGATAAAGAATGCCAGAGCAAGCGCTGAAAATACAATCAGCCAATTTATTAACGAGAAACAAAAACAATTAGAGAAACTTGATGGCTCCGAACTGGATGAACTGACATATAGCCTGCTATTTAATAAAAAAAAACTGCCCAGGCAAAATGGGTTTATTCAGTATACGGTTCTAATCAATAAAATAAATCGCCTCTGGAAAGAACAGGGTAAACACGTTCGTATATCACGTCGCTATCACCAAAACACTCCAGACCAGTCTGCATTTAACCATCATGCCATTGGCGTATTGAGCTGGCACGCACAGGTAGTGAACACTGTTATTCCATCCTGGCTTAACACCAACCCCTCCTCAGTATCAGCACCAAAAGGGCTTTTACTTGCCACGCTATTACTGTGCCTTGAAGGTAAAATAACAGACCGAAAACTTCTACTTTCCACTCTTAAGAAAACCAACTATCGCTTAATCGTTACTCAGAACAAATATTACATAGAATACTCAGAAAGACTGGATGAAGCGTCTACGGCTATTCCCGTACGTCGGTTTCCGATTTCCTTTCAGACGGCAAAACTCCTTGATCGCGCAAACCAAAGCAACCGAAAACTGAATGCAGCATTAGATCATATTCCAAACTGGCTAAAACCACTGCACGACACCTTTAAGAATCCCAACATTGAAACTGTTCATGATTTAATTAATGGCATATGCGACAAAATGAACCAGGTTAATGCACTGACATTACCCGGCATTGTATCCGGCTACCTGTCTGGACGTACGCTGTCTGCGGGCATTGATTGGTATGACTGGGTACGCATGACGAGTGGTAATATTATTACAGTACCTTCCGAAGCACAGGCACAGGATCATGATTTAATTGAAAATGATACGCAAGCGCTGGACAACTCAATTAATGGTGCAATGACACCAACAGACACAGATGATCCAGAAAACCTTCTAAAAGAATCAGCCCATGAGGTACTTCAAGAAGTGTTACGTATTCTTGAAAAACACAGCAACATCAGCCACCCTAACCTTCGGCGCGACATCAACCGGACGCTGAAAAATTTACTTCATGAAAACAATCACAAGATAAGCTCAACCATACATTTTCTTATCCAATGGACGTGTGCACTTTTATTTCAGAAAAAGAAAGGCAAACAAGGGAAAAGTAATTCGCTGCTTGCAATCAGCACTGTTAAACGGTATTTAAATGCGCTTTCACCTAGGTTTGAAGGGTTAAGCTGTTAATAAGCATGTAAAACTGACCCACTTTAAGGGTTGATTGGCATTTAAAATTGACCCACCTATTTGTAGTTTAATACCAAGCTTTAGCTTGGAGAAAACAATAGGTGATATTGATGGAAACAG
>Ga0316204_10000832_pt1 | contig 99381 bp, 69 predicted proteins | sample 6monrhotite_MG_2_FD_205661 | JGI IMG/M metagenome (GOLD analysis project Ga0316204, IMG submission 205661) | Microbial mat bacterial communities from mineral coupon in-situ incubated in ocean water Damariscotta River, Maine, United States -... | ecosystem: Environmental > Aquatic > Marine >... | reverse complement strand
GCGCTCAGCAGCTCCTCGCTGCCGACGTCTTCCGTCAGCTCTCCCTCGGTGCCTACGACGACCAACTCGATCGGGCATAGCCCGGGCGACTATCTGTGTCACGACGCGGTTCGTCGAACGGATACCGTTGATCGTTCCCGCGGTGCTGTCGCAGGTGGTCGGCGGTTGGAAGGCGGCGACGCGATTTTCGGGGCTGTTCTCGCCGAGCCTCGGACCGCTGGCGGACGCGGTGCTGGAGCCAACCACCGCCAACTTCCGAAGTGAACCCTGGAGCTGACCCGCGACCGCATCCATCCCCGCGCACCCCCTCGGCCCGTCTGGTGTGACCAGTTTGATGTAGAGATCAGCCGCAGTGCAAAGTGTGCCGGGCGGGACCCGGCGGCCCGGGCTACGAACCAACTTGCCCGTGCAACACAAGGATCTGATCTCCTCCATCATGACTGCCGACCCCGATACGGTGGACGTCGGTGACACGCTCAGTCGAGTCCGTCGCCTCATGGCGGAGAAGCGGTTTCACCACGTGCCGGTTGTCGACGGGCGTCGGTTGGTCGGTCTGCTGAGCGCCACGGACATGATGCGGCTGAGCATCAGCGCCTATGGAGCCGACGCGAAGACCGTGGACGCCATGCTCGATGCGCAGTTCTCGATCCAGCAGGTCATGACGACGGGGTTGTTTACGGTTCACAAGGAGCAGACGGTGCATCACGCCGCGGACAAACTGCGAGGTGGCGAGTTCCACTGCCTTCCCGTTGTGAACGACGAGAGCGACCTCGAGGGCATCGTGACGAGCACGGATCTGATCCAGTATCTGTTCGATCTGGGCTCGAGCTAGCCGCGTACGACGCGGAAGTCGGCAAGGCCCAGCTCACCGCCGCGATAGTGCCCGGTGGCGCCGGTGTTGAATGTCGTCGGGCCCCCGCGTAGCGCGTTGGCGAGGAAGCCCGGGATCTTCGTGTTGTCGGTGAGGGGGTCGTAGCCGCGAAGGGGGTCGCGCGCACGAATGCCGGCCAAGGTCTCGCGCAGCTGTACGGTCGTGTCGCGTCCCAGCCACGCCGCGAGGTCGGGCGGCGCGGTGTGGGCCATGTGGACGGCGGCAGCATTGAGCAGGCCGACGGCGAGCGTGGACACAAACACGGTCGAGCGGTGGGGGCGGCGTGGACGGGTGGTGGGCCAAACGACGGGCCGCGCGTCGTGCCGCGACGGGTGCGCGTAGAGGCGGTGCGCTGCGCCGAAGAGCAAGCGGGCGGCATCCTGCGGGTCAAGCACCGCGGTCAGTGCGACGTAGGACCAAGCGTGGTTTGCAATGGCGGGGCCGTCCTTGGTGCCGAGGTAGTGCCGCATCTCGGCGACGGGAGCGAGCGCCTCGAACACCGGGTCGATGAGGCCCTCGAGGCAGCTCCGCAACGCATCTGGGTCGGCGCGGAGTCGTTCATATCCATCCCCATTGTCGGGAGGGTCGAGGGCACGAAGCGGCACGTAGACCGTCTCGCCGAGATCGCTCTCGACCTCTGCCAGCGTGGGAGCGAACTCCCAGCTCTTGGGCGCGGCTACGATGTCGACCAACGACGAGACGCGACCATGCATCAACGTGTGCCCGGGGCTGTTCTCGAGGTAGATGATCCGTTGGCCCACGAGCCGCGTGGGGTCCAGCGGGACGCGCTCACGCAGCAGTCCTTCGACGGTCTTGGGGCCATCGGTGCTCCGGTGATGGATCGAGGCCCAAGTGGACAGCACGTGCTCGAGATACTGCGAGAGTGTGCGCTCGCCAGAGGGGGGCACATCCGCAAGGTAGTCCGACGCGACGCCGACCCACGGATCGTCGGGCGCATCTTCGAAGTACAGCGCCGTGTCCTGGGACTCGTCGAAGCTCTCAAACTCGATCGCGCCACACAGGGGGTCGTCCTCCATGTCGAACCGCCAGCCGATGGTTTCTTGGTCCGCCAGCTCATCGACGGTGGGCAGGTTGACGATGCCGACTTGCTCTCCGGACTCTTCGAAGATACGTGGCCACGGGCCCTGGAATCGTATCGTGTCGTCACGAGCGGGGTCATAGGTCGGGTTTGCTGCGTCGATCCAACGCAGCTGAACGCCGTTGGCTTGTCGGTAGAGCGCAGCAAGCCCGGCGGGCACCCGGCCCCATGCCGCCTCGAGCTTGGACAGCTCCTCATCGCTTGCCGGCGGTCCGATCCAGACATGCGTCACCCTGATCTGCGGATGCGACATGAGCGTGTCCACAAGCAGCTTGAAGCGGTGCAAGTAGTCCTGGAGCATGGGTGAATCCGCCGTACGGTAGCAGGGAGCTCCCGGCGACTCGCGCTCGCACCGGCGAGCTCTCCGGCCCGTTACAGACTCGAGCTTCCCGCGGGATGACGTGCGTCGCCTCTGGGGGGACGGCGAGAACCGCGTCCTTCGCTGCTGCACCAGTCGACTTGCTCCAGCTCCTCTCGCAGTGCGTCCAGGTCATCGGCGCGCGGGGGCAGGCGTTCCGCATCGTTAGAAAGGGTCATGCCCCCTGTACGGAGCAAGGGCTGTGCCAGCCCAACTGCGGGGTGATTGGCGGTTCACCGGAGCACTTCCGCTCAGAATCGTGTCATTTCACCACGGCACGGGTGTCATCCCGATCGGGGTCGAGGCCGACGTTGCGTCGGCGGGACCCCGGGTTCTTCTTCCGCGGGAACGTCTTCCTTGCCGGCCGACACCCCGCTGAACCAAAAACAAAACCCACCTTGCGGTGGGTCTTGAGCGGGACGGACGGGGCTCGAACCCGCGACCTCCGGCGTGACAGGCCGGCGTTATAACCAACTTAACCACGGCCAGAGCACCTCTGAGCTGCACATACGACCCGCAGGGATCCGCCCAGCAGGTGGCCCACATGTATCCGGGACGATCCGGGCAGGCGTCCGACCTTGCTGGCAGATGCCACTGCATGCCGTCCACCCTCGTGTCGAAGACATTGCAGCCCTTGCCATGCGCACAGCCGCCCGCCGCGGGCGCAAGGCCGGGACGCTCGAAAACAAGCGCAACTGCTGGGAGACAAAGATCGTCCCGAGCTTCCGAGGGCGCCAAGCCGCACAGATCTCGCACGACGAGGCCCAGGACGTGGCCGACGAGTGGGCAGAGGCGTTCGGGCCACACGCTTCGCTGAAAGCGATCCGCGAGGCTCGGCACGGATTTGGACTGGCGATGCAGCGGGACTGGATTCGCCGCCAGCCGTTCGATGGCATCCATGTCCCGGGGGCTGTCCGCGGCGAACAGCGGGTCATGCCGGCGAAGGCTCGGGAGTCGCTCCGGGCCTACCTCGAGCCCGTCGCCCTCCGAGGCGTACGATGCCGGTTCCGCCGGGTGACCTGCCTGGCGCTCCTGCTGCTGGCCGAGATCCCGGCTGGTCGCATGTCCGAGACCGCCGGGCTTGAGCGGCGCGGTGTCGACCTCGAGGCCGGCGTCATCACGTGGTACCGGCACAAGACCGACCACGCTGGGCCGAAGCACTCGGTGATTACCCCGTACGCCCGGCGCGTGCTGTCGACGGCAATGGATCTGGCCCCGGGCAGCGAGTGGGTGTTCCCGAGCTCGGCGAGCAACGGCGGGCCCGTCCACGACCTGACGACGTCGATGGCCCGGATCTGCGCCCACGTCGGTCTGGGCCGGTACACGCCCCACGACCTGCGCCGAGGCATCGCCCAGGAGGCGCTCGACGGCGGCGCGAGCATCGAGGACGTCTCTGCGCTGCTCGGCCACGAGTCGGTCCGAACGACGGAAGCCTACTTGCGGTGGAGCCCAACCCGGGCCCGCCGCGCACTTCGGCTCACCAGCCTTGGAGCAAACTCATGAGCACCACCTATCACCTGCACGCCAACGAGTTGCACGACCAGGCCGAGCCGGTCGAGGTCTGCCGCGAGGCGCGACGGGCCACGATTGTGGCAGTCGGTCGCATCACCCGGAGCGTCCGCCGCATCGAGACGACCCTCGAACGATTCGCCGCAACCCCGGGGCCCGGTCCTCTCTCCGCTCGGCATTCTGCACCGACCGAGGGCCCGGGGTTCGGCACCTTTTGCGAGGGCCGACGATGACCTACGAGCAAGCGCTCGGCGAGGCACTCAAGCGCTTCCGCGGCTGGGCCGGGAAGAAACAGAAGGAGCTCGCGCGCGACACCGGAGTTTCGGCGACCTACATCAGCATGGTCGAGAATGGGCGTCGCGTTCCAAGCGTGGCGACGTTCCGGGAGTTCGCCCGCGCTCTCGACTGCGACCTGCATGAAGTCCTGCGCCTCGCAGACGACCTACTCGGGGTGCAGTCGTGACCTGGTGGAACGACGACGTCGCGCTGGCAGTGCTGGCCGTGCTGGCGCTCCTGGGACTGTTGCTGGCCCTGTTCCTCGAGGGGCGGCGAAACCTGTGAGCGTCGCAGAGGCAACCGCCCGCGCCCAACGGTTCGCGCGAGCGCTGGAGCTGCTCGCGGAGATGCCGGCCAGCGTTGGGCTCAAGGAGACGAACGGGATCCCGGTGACGGTCGACTTCCCGGCGGATCACTGGTCCCTGCCGACCGAGGAGCAGCGCGCGTGGCTGGTCGCGAACCCGACCGTCTACGCGGAGCCCGGAGACCCCGAACAACTCGCGGCCGCCATCGAGCGGGCGCACCAGCAGTGGAAAGCGAGCAAGCAATGAGCCAACCCAACCCCGACGCATCCCTGGTCCTCGACTGCCCGATCGAGGAGTACCACTCGGACAAAGAGCACTGGTCGAACAGCATGTGCGAGGACGCTCGCGAGTCCCTCGAGCGGACCCACGCGACGCACATCACCAAGGCTGTCGAGCGCAAGGTGACGTCGCGCCAGCAGGACACGTTCAACATCGGGAACGCGACGCACGCTGCGTCCCTGGAGCCCGACAAGTTCGGCGAGCGGTGGCTGCGAGGCCCGACCGAAAGCCGCAAGGCGGACAAGTGGACCGCTGCGAAGGCTGACCTTCCCGAAGGGGCAACGCTGCTGCAGCCCTCCGTCTTCGACATGGTCGAACTCATGGCGGCGCGCGTTCGCTGCCACCCCATCGTCGGACCGGCACTCGAGCGCGAAGGCTACGCCGAGGCCTCGATCTACTTCACCGACCCGGACACCGGCCTGAAGCTCAAGGTGCGGCCCGACTGGATGGTCCCGCCCACGCTCACGACCCGCGGGATCATCGTCGACCTGAAGACGTCAAAGGACGACGTCAACCCCGACAAGGTCGCCAAGGCGTTCGTGAATCACGGATACCACCGGCAACAGGCGCTCTACTCCATGGGGTACCGGGCCCTCTTCGGCGAGGACCCCGGGGCGTTCGTCTTCGCGTTCGTCTCGAAGAAGCCGCCGCACGAGGTCGCGGCCTTCATCCTCGACGACAGCTCCGCCGAGCTTGGCGACGAGCAGCGCCGCCGGGACATCCGCCGCGTCGCCGCGTCGCTGGAGACCGAGACCTTTTCCTCCCCGTGGAACACCGACGTCACGACGCTGGTGCTGCCCTCTTACGCCCACTTCGCCGACTGAGGACCTGAGACACATGAACGACGTCATCGACACAACCGAAGTAGCCACCACCGAGGCTCTCCTCGTCCCCGCTGCGTCCGAGATTGCCCCCGAGCGCGGTCTGGCCAACCCGCAGAACTACGGCGAACAGATGGACCGATGGTCCGGGCTCATCGCCTCCCGAGCACTCCCGCAGCACGTCAAGACCCCGCAGCAGGCGCTCGCAATCGCAGCCATGGGGGCCGAGTTCGGGTGGGGGCCCATGAAGTCCCTGCGAAGCATCTACCTGGTCAACGGCAACCCCCAGATGAGCGCGCAGGCAATGCTCGGCCTGGTCTACGAACGCATGCCTGAGGCCCGCGTCGAGATCCTCCAGAACGACAACGAGGCGGCAAAGGTCCGCTCGTGTCGAGGCCCGAACGAGCCCTGGGCCGAGTTCTCGTTCTCCTTCGAGGACGCCAAGCGGGCGAAGCTCCCGTCGAAGCCTGGGAACACCTGGCAACACTTCACGGCCGATATGCTTTGGGCGCGGTGCGTCAGCCGGATGTGCCGGCGGATGTTCCCGGACGTGGTCCAGGGTTGCTACGTCGCCGGCGAGCTTGAAGCCGTCGTCGAGGACGCGCCCAAGCCGAAGCGCGGGCAGGTGAACGAGTCTGCGAACCGGTTGCTGTTGGGCCAAGCGCCCGAGGAGGGCGAGGACGATGAGCCCGAAGCTTAGGATCGCGCGATTGAGATTCACACCGAAGAACGTGCACGAAAGCCGGTGCGAGCATGAGCCCGAATCCTGAGAACCGTCGGGACGCTGCCGAGCGCCAGGTCGCCGGCATCTACCTCACTGGACCGCAGCGAGAGCTGCTCTGGGAGCTGCAAGCGCGTGAGCGGGGCGAGACCCCGGAGCCGTCCGCCCGCATCGCGCGGCACCTGCCGTCGGTCGGTGAGCGACTGGTCGCGATCGAGAAGCTGGCCGACCTCGAACTGCTGACCTTCGAGAGCACGCGCGCAGAGCTGACACCGTGGGGCCGGTTCGTGGCTTCGGTCGCAGCAGGGGAGCAAGCATGAGCGGCTTCCTGACGCACCCCGAGGAGCACGACGAGGAACGCCTCCGACTGCACGAGGCCGACTTCACGCCGCGCCCTGTCGTTCGGCAGTGTCTCCGGGCCGCACGTGAGCATTCCCCATGGAGGTCGGTGACCAAGACGGGCGAGCTCCGAATCGTGGACGGGGCTGCCGGCGCGGGAGTGTGGGCGCAAGAAGCATGGCGGATGTTTCCCATGGCGAGTGTGGTCGCCGTCGAACTTCGGGAGGAGGAGACCCCACACCTGATGCGCCACCAGCAGCGGCTCGAGATCGACGTCATCATCGGGGACTTCTTTGCCCTCTCCCACAAGGACATGGGCGAGCCCGACATCCTGGCCACCAACCCCGCGTTCTCCCGGTTCTGCGACTACGTCGACCGCTGCATCGAGTTTGGCATGGGTGCATGGCTCTACGCCCCGATCGACATCAAGCTCCGCGGGGCCGAGGGCTGTGAGTGGTGGGACAGTCGCAAGAAGTGGCTGCGGGAGGTGCTGGTCACAGCTGGGCCTGTCGGGTTCCGAGGCCGCGGTGGCGGCAGCGACAACCGGGTGATGGCGCTCTGGGTGTTCTCGCCCGACGCGTCCGACCGCCCGACCAAGTTCGAGATTCTCCCGTTGCTCGAAGGCAAAGACCGCCGCTGGGTCACCCGACCCGGCACCGAGGGGGAGGGCTAGCGGTGTGTGGCGCGTGGGTCCGTACCGCATCCGCCGGCACGTGGTCACGGGCGACTACGAGGTGCTGCTCGGCAAGAAGGTCGTGTTCACGAACCTCTCGAAGTGGGGCCTCGTGCAGACGCGGGAAGACTGCCGGGCGCTTCTCGAAGAAGGCCAGCAGGAGCAACGAGAAGCGGACCGACGCGCCGAGCTCCACCGCGCCCGCAAGCTCGAGCAAGAAGAACGCGAGCGGCTCTACCTTCGCCAACTCCCCAACACCGCATGCCGGAAGTGCGGCGCCCCGACCGTCGAGGCCTTCACCGAGCAGGGCCAGCGCCTGCCACTCGACACCGCACCGACCCCCGACGGCGACTGGCTCGTCATCGCGCAGCGGGTCCCATCCCGCTCCCCGGTCATTCGCCGCGCCACCGATGAGCGCACCGCGGACCGGTACGAAGTTCACCACGCGAGCTGCTCCCGCCGGACGCCGCTCGTAGCGAACAACCAGTACTGCCTACGGCTCGGCCGAGGCGCACGACTGACCGAGAAGGCGCCCCGTCGACGGAGGGCAGCCGCACCCCGCCAGCGCTTGCTGGTCACCACCGCCCACGCCGAGCAACTGGAACTCCCATGCTGATCCGCCCCTGCAAGTCCTGCCACGCCCGCATCTGGTGGGCCGTCACCATCGCCGGCAGGTCCACCCCGATGGACGCCGATCCCCACCACGAGGGCGAGTGGGTGATCGACGGCGAGACCGAGAACGGAGCGCCAAAGGTCCGGCCCCACGCACCTCTGCTCGACCCACCGAGCCTCGAACGATTCCAACCCCACTGGGCCACGTGCCCGAACGCTGACCAACACCGAAAAACGAAACGACAATGACCGCACGACAATCAATCACCGTAGACGGCACCACATACCTCAAGGCGCCCGAGCCCACAGAAGCCCCTCTCTCCATCATCGTCGCCGACCGTGGCTGGGTGTTCGTCGGACACATGCGCACCGACGAGGCTAGCCACAAGATGCACGACGCACGTGTCGTCCGGCGTTGGGGCACCAGTAAGGGGCTGGCGGAACTCGCCATACGCGGCCCATCGGAGAACACCAAGCTGGACACCGCTGCAGCCGTGACCATCCCCAACAGCTCTGTGGTCGCTGTCTTCACTTGCGACGAAAGCAAGTGGCAATGAGAAGCTACGGCGACGGCGACGGCGACGGCTACGGCTACGGCGACGGCGACGGCGACGGCTACGGCGACGGCGACGGCGACGGCGACGGCGACGGCGACGGCTACAGCGACGGCTACGGCGACGGCGACGGCGACGGCGACGGCGACGGCTACGGCGACGGCTACGGCTACGGCTACGGCTACGGCTGAGTCCCACATCCACCAAACAGAACACCGAAAGCGAAACCGATGACAGCGAAGAAGACGACAAAGAAGGGCCCAGCGAAGAAGCGGGCGAAGAAGACCACGGCCAAGAAGGGCGCCAAGGCAGCGGCCAACGACGCTCCCGACCTGCCGCCACTGCCCCCGTCGATGCCGGGCCAACAGGAGCACATCCCCGAGACCCTCGACCAGCCGATCCCCGACATTCAGGACGCCGCCAAGGCCCTCGACGAGTCGCGGAAGGCCGCCGCGGGGTGGGGCCGGCAGGTGCAGATGCGCAAGGCCGTCCTTGAGTCCGAGCTCAAGAAGCACGACATCACGACCACCTACTACGACGGCGTGGTGCGGATCGCCATCACGGTTCCCGAGGCGAAGGAGAAGCTCGAGGTCGAAGTGGTCGACGCTCACTTCCCGGAGGCGGCGGAGTGATCGTCAAAGTCCACATTCAAGGCACGGACGAGTCGGTCATGCGTCGCTTCAAGTCCATCACGGAGGCGATGCCCAAGACCGCAGACCTGGAGTTCTCGCTAGAGGTGACGGAGTCAACGCAGGAGATGCTCCAGCGAGCTGCACAGTCGATGGCCGCGCTCGACTACACCCCACCTGAGCCCGAGCCGGCTTGTTACGAGGGGTTCGGGACCGTGACGCTCGACCACTCCGACGAGGACGCCGAGGTGCGCGTGTTCATCGGCGAGCGGGGCCTGCTCCCCGAGGTCGCCCGTGCAATGGCTCAGGACATCCTGGCGAAGGCAGACGAGTACGAGCGCCAGGAGGAAGACGAGCGCAAAGCGGCGGCGGACAAAGAGGCACACGACCTGTTCATTCAACGGGGTGGATCGTTCACCGCTGACGCCGAGGAGCACCACTAGATGCCCCGCGTGCTCGCCATCGACCCGGGCAACCACTGCGGGTTCGCGGTGGTCGACGACTCGGGGCTGGTGCTCAGCGACGTCTGGCGCCTGCACAAGGATGGCGAGCGCAAGGACATTCGGTTCTGGCGGCTGTTCCACCGGCTGTCGGAGGTCTACGGGGCGACTGGCAAGCCCGAAGCTGTCGCATTCGAGACAAAGCTCAAAACGAAGAAGACGACCACTGCGAACCTGCTCAACACCGGCGGGTTCATCGGAGTGATCCGAGCCTGGTCCGTTCAGGTGAAGGTCGCCGACGTTCGGTTCCTCTACCCATCCGAACTGAAGCATCGGGCCACCGGGAACGGACGAGCGAGCAAAGCGGACATGTGCGCCTGGGCATCCCACACGTCCGGCAAGGACATCAGAGACGACAACGAGGCGGACGCCGTGTGCCTGGCGTTCGTGATCCACGAGGAGCTGACGAGAGCATGAGCAACAAACACCCCAACCCTGAGCACGTCCGCGACTTCCTGCGCGGCTTCCTGGCCAAACGCGGCCCCGTGGACCCACTGGGACAGAGCCTGTCAGAGGGCCTCCTGGGCCCCCTCGTGAAACTGCCCGACGAAGCCATCGCCGCTTTCATCGAGCGCGGCCAAGAAGTCCGGAGGGCAGGATGAGCCTCGACACGGAACGGAGGCCGAACTGATGGCGCAGTGTCCAGCCGACGCCCTCGCCGACGCCAAGCTCCCCGCAGCGGCCCGTGTTGTCCTCACCGTGCTGTGGTCCCACGCCGGCCGAGAGACGCGTTTCGTGTGGCCGAGCAGGGAGACACTGGCCCAAGCCGCTGGCGTCTCTGAGCGCTCCCTGAGGCGCCACCTCTCGGACCTCAAAGCCAGGGGCTGGGTCGTCGAAGGCATTGGAACCAATGGCCGCCCGGGATGGAGCCTCTGCGACCCGCCGGGAGTCGTCGCGCACACATCCGAGCCCGAGCCTGATGCGGCCATTCCTGGCCAAGCACCGGCCACTCCTGACCGGCCAGAACTGGCCACGCGGCCAAAACTGACCGCCGAACCGGCCACTCCTGGCCGCGCCTTCCCTATGGAACCAACCAAGAACACTCTCTCTCAGAGCGCGAGTCCAACCCCACCCCGGTCAAAACTGGCCGTGGTCCCAGACGCGAGGCGAGAGCGAGACCACGCACTGGCACAGTTCCACGAACTCGCCCGGTGGCACATTCAGCCGCCGAAGGGCTGCGGGACGTTCGTGTCCCCGCCCAGCTACGTGTACGACCTGCTGGACCAGGGCCAGACGCCCGAGGACATCGCCGGCGTGCTGCGGAAGGCCGCCGAGCGCATCAACGCCGGACACATCGAGGCCCGCATGTGGGGCGCCCCGCTGCTCAAGGGCTGGTATGTGCCCATCCGCGACGAGCAGCCGATCGGCGGCAAGGGTGCGAAGCCCACCGGCCCCAAGCTGGAGACCGCCGCTGAGGCCGAGGCGTACGCCAAGGCCAACGGGAACTCGCTCACCGGCACCGGCTGGGGCTGGGAGCTCGACGGCCGCGGCGGGCAGCGTGCGGTTCGGATTGGGGGTGCGGCGTGAACCGGCCGACCATCACCGTGACGATCGACGCCTCGCCGGCCATCGCTGCCCTGTCGAAGCTGAACGAGCGGACCGGAGCGATCCCGTTCGCCTGCTCGGCATGCGGCGGACTCTGGGCAGCCGCGGACCTCGAGGACGGCCTGTGCCTGCCGTGCACGGCCGAGGACGACTCCGAGTGCATGGAGTGCGGCGACCCCTGGTCGGACACCGAACTCGACGACGACGGCCGGTGCTGGGCCTGTGCAGCGCGAATCAGGAACGAGGCGCGCGATGCCTAGGCGCATGTCGTTCTCGAAGACGCTGCCGCAGATGCGCGACTACACCAAGACGGTGACGCGCCGCTTCGGCTGGAAGTCGCTCAAGGTCGGCGACGTCATCACCGCGATCGAGAAGGGGATGGGGCTTGCGAAGGGGGAGCGACAGGTCGTGATGCACGACATCGAGGTGCAGGACGTCCGGCGTGAGCGGCTCGATGCCATCGACGCGGCCGACCTCGAGCGCGAAGGGTTCCCCGGGATGACGCCCGCCGATTTCTTCAAGCTCATCGGGGCCAAGCCGGACCGCATCCTGACCAGGATTGAGTTCCGGCACACGCGGCCGTGCGAGCCGTGCGACGGCGTGGGGCAGCCGCAGTGTCCGGCGTACGGTGAGCCCCCTGGCTACATCGAGTGCGAGTGGTGCGGCGGCGACGGGTTCGTCTACGTCGGCCCCAATGGAGACGAGCCAGCATGAGTCACGTCCGCACCAAGCGTCCAAGCCCCGCAATGCGCCGCTCGAGCTCCACCGCGGTCTCGCTCGCATCCCGAGGCCATCGAGACTTCCGCTGTCGGAGCCAGAGCCCAACCGCGGCGATGCGCGCCCGGCCGTCGGGGTCGGCCGCGCTCCACGACTCTCGCAGTGTCTTGAGTGTGGCCTCAAAGGGCCAGGCCACCGACTCCCACGCCCGGCACTTGGTGTGCACCAGCTTCTGCCGTTCGTGCACCCAGTAGGGGCCGACCAGCGCACCGCCGCAGACGTCGCACGCCCCGTCGGCAAGGTCCGGCATCCGGTGAGTCACTCCGGAGAGGCTACCCCGTCCCGCTTCCGCGGTCGGGGCTGAGGCCGTGTGTCCAAGCAACCGACCGTCCTCCACCTGTGCTCCGGCTCTGGAGGGGGCGCACTGGGATTTCACCGCGCCGGCTTTCGCAGCGTCGGGGCCCTCGACCTCGACCCCGCCGCGTGTCGGGACCTTGAGCGTCTCACGGGAGACAGCGCCCACGTCGTCGACATCGGCGCGATGAAGACGCCCGCCGACCTTGCGGCGCTCTGCCCCGAGAGCCCGGATGTCGTCTTCACATCGCCGCCGTGCAAGGGCTTCTCAGGTTGCCTTCCCGAGAAGTCTGCAAAGGCGGAGAAGTACCAGAAGCTCAACAAGCTGGCGCTCCACGGGGTCTGGCTCGCACTTGAAGCGTGGAAGCAACGGCCGCGGCTCATCCTCCTTGAGAACGTGCCCAGGATCCAGTCCCGCGGTCGCGTGTGGCTCGCCCGCATGGTCGCGCTGCTCCACCAATACGGGTACGCCGTCGACACCTCGGTGCACGACTGCGGCGTTCTTGGAGGCCTCGCGCAAAGGCGGAAGCGCTTCCTCTTGGTTGGCCGCCACATGCCCCAGGTAGATGCGTATCTGCGCCTCCCAAGTGAGCAGCGGGTGCGGTCGATCGGCGAAGTTCTCGGCGACCTCCCGGTGCCCGCGCCTGGGTCGACCGCAGGCGGGCCCATGCACAGGCTCCCGCGGTTGTCCGCGCTCAACTGGGTCCGTCTGGCTCTCATCCCAGCCGGCAAGGACTGGCGGGCCATCCCGCCGGCGGTGCGCCTTTCAGACCGCCGCGGTCGTCCCAACGGGCCCTATGGTGTCGAAGACTGGCGCGCCCCATCTCACGCGGTTCTCGGTCACACGACGAGCCGCGACACATGGGGCAGCGTCTCCGACCCCCGGGTTGGGTGCAAGCGTCGAGAAGGCGGCCACGGCGTGCGGCACTGGGACAGCCAGAGCGCGGCCGTGATCGGACATCCCTCGATCGACAACTTCCCCGCCCAGGTCGCGGACCCGCGAATCGACTACCAGCCGCACCGTGGGTGCATCGGTGTCGCGGACTGGAACGCAGCGAGCCCGACCGTTCGCGGGACCCACAACGTCAACAACACAACGGGTTCACTTGCTGACCCGCGCCTGGTCGAGGCTTCACATTGGGTCGATGAGTCGCAGGACCCGGCCGCCTTGTTCGGTGAAGTCCTCGACCTCACCTCGAAGAAGCCCGGCCGACTGGTGATCGCGGCCGCCGACGGGACATGGCACCGACCCATGACGACGCTCGAGCTCGCCGTGCTCCAGGGGTTTCCCGCGACCCTCGACGGCGAGCCGCTTGTCTTGGACGGCAACAGCCACGCCGGATGGCGAGAGCGCATCGGCAACGCCGTCCCACCACCCACTGCGTACGCGATCGGCATGTCCTGCGCGGCGACGTTGGCAGCGGCTGCCGCCGGGCGCTGGACTCTGGACGGAAACCCGATCTGGGTTCGAGAGCGAAGCCGACGACGTGCCGAGCTGCAGGAGGCCGGATAGGTGCCATCCCGCATCCCGCAAGCCCCCGAGGCCGAGGCCGCAGTGCTCGGCGCGGTCCTCCTCCGCAACGACGCGTTCGACGTCGAGGGCGTGTCCGACCTGCAGCCCGAGGACTTCCACCTGCCGAAGCACGGCGCCGTTTGGGGCGCGGTCCGGACCCTGCTACACGGCGGGCACCCGGTTGACATCGTCACCCTCGAGGAGCAGATGCGGGTGAGCGAGACACTCAGCCTCATCGGCGGGCTCGAAGGGCTCGGAAAACTTGCCGACCGACACGCGAACACCCACAACATCGGCGAGCACGCCAAGATCGTCCGCAGCATGGCGAGAGCCAGGAGGGCGCAGCGTGCACTGCTCGAATCTGCCGATCGCATGGGCTCGGTCGCCGCCGATGCTGTAGACGACGCAATCGCGGAGGCGCAAGGCGAACTCGCCCTGGTCGAGTCGTCCGACAGCGACGGCCTGATCTCGATGGGCGAGGTCGTCACTGCGGCCTGGGACTTCGCGACCGGCAGGAAGGACGGCACGATCGTTCCATGCTCCTGGGGGCTCGGACCGCTCGACGAGTTGTTCGACGGTGGGTTGATGCCTGGCCGGCTCGTCATCATCGCGGGGCGCCCAGCAATGGGGAAGACGGTCATGGGAATGCAACTCGCGTTCGGCTCTGGCAGGCGCGGAGAATGCCCCCTCGTCTTCTCGCTTGAGATGCTCAAGGAGCAGCTCGGGCAGCGGGCAGCCTCGACTCTGGGCCGCATCTCGATGAAGGACGTGAAGCTGCCGCGAACCGAGAGCGAGTGGCTGAGGCTGTCCGAGGCGCGGGACTTCTTCGCCCAGGTCGGGGGGAAGGTATGGGCCCGCCCCATCCACCTCGACAAGCTCGTCTCCATCGTGCGCTCGTGGGCCAGGCAGACGAAGGCGAAGGGCCCGGTCATCGTGGACCAGCTCTCCCTGGTCGGGATCATGGGGCGCGGCTTCATGTCGGCGAGGGACCGGTTCTCGCTGGTCACCTACACGCTGAAACAGCTGGCGATGGAGGTCCAGGTGCCGATCGTGCTGCTGTGCCAGATCAACCGAGAGTGCGAGAAGCGGGACGACAAGCGCCCCCGGCTGTCGGATCTCAAGGAATCAGGAAGCATCGAGGAGGACGCCGACGCCGTCGCCTTCATGTACCGGGACCGGATGTACAACCCCGACGCTGACCCGATGGCGGCCGAGGCGATCGTCGCGAAGTGCAGGGATGGCGTCACGGGCACTGCCTCGATTCGGTTCGAGGGCCACTTCTCGCGGTTCCTCGACGTGCCCGGCGACGGTTAGCGCAGCGCCCCAGGGATGGAGTGGCAGCAGTGAGCCGGCCGCGCACGCCCACGGTCACGTTGGTGGAAAGCCTGCAACGCTACATCGAAGACGGCGCCCGCTCGCCTGAGCGCGGGGAGTCGCTCGAGGAGTACCTGACGCGGCTCGACCTGCTCGGGCACGGGTTCGCCTACCGCGAGCTCGTCAACGGCGGCCGGAAGCACCAGATGCCCCCGAAGCGGTATTGGCCCAACCTCGCGTTGACGCTGCGTCTCGCCATCGAGTTTCGCGCGCGAGCGATTCGAGCGGCCGGCGTGCGCGGCCTGCAGGTCAACGCTGTGTACCGACCTCGCGGTGGGGCCAGTCGAAGCGCTCACAAGTACGCGAAGGCCCTGGACCTCGACCGCATCGGGGGGAGCTCGACCGAGTACTTCCGCTGCGCCGCGCGGTTCTGGGCCGAGTACGGCGAGCAGCTGCAGGTGGGACTCGGGCTCTACACGTGGGGCACCAAGTCGATCGGCGGACTCCGGGTGCACATCGACACGGGACACGGGCTCCGGACGTGGCAGGGCATCCGGACGCGCTTCGGCCGGCCTTGGGCTGGGCTGCCGCTCGCCGAGAAGCTGCTCGTCGACATGGACGTCCCAAACCCAAAGCAGCGCGCGTGAAGGTCCGCGGGCTCTCACTCATCGGCCACGTAGGCCGGTCCAAGTCCGGCGGGATCGAGGTCATACACGCCGCCCACATCAACCTCATCGACGGCAAGCGGAGGACGTTCGCGCAACGCGGCGAGCTCCCTGCCGACGCCACACGGGAACAAGTCGCAGAGATGTTCGGGCGCACCGCTCGGGAGTCACTGCTCGAAGCACTGGAGAACGCATGAGCATCGCAGAACAAGCAAAGGACGGGGCCGTCGACGTCATCAACGGAGTCACCCGCCTCATTTCCGACAACGCCGAGAGTCGTCGCAAAGAGCCACGGTACTGGGCCAACTTTCACGACTACCAGCGGTCGACACTGCCGAAGTGGCGACGCATCGCCCGATGGTGGCACCAGGCCCGGGCTCGCTCGTATCACTCGCACGTTGCGGCGAAGCGGAGGTCGGAGCGGTGAGCATCGGGACCATTCTCAAGCACTGCACCAACTGTGGGCACGATAAGTCTCGCAGCGAGTTCTACCGCTGCCGTCGGGCCCCCGACGGAAGGCAGGTCAGGTGCAAGCTGTGCCAGAAGGCGAGCCAGTCCAGCACCGTTGCTCTGGCCCGTGCCAGGACCAGGGCAGCTGCACCCGCAAAGCGCGTGACGATGACCGAGGCCGAGATCATCGCGGCACGGGAGCGAGAAGACGAGGCCGTCACCGCCGCCGCCTTCGACGTGCTGGCCCAGCAGGCCGCCGCGGCGCACGGGTAGACGCACACCGCGCGAGCCCACGGTGGGCACATGTCCAAGTCCGACTACTTCGAGCAGGCGATGCTCGACCTGATCTTCCTCGGCATCGCGATCGACGGCATCGCCGAGGACGACCAGACCCCTGCGTCGCTCGAGCTGGCACTACACACCGCAGACCCTGGCGAGGCTGGCAACCAGCTGACGTCAGAGGCCCCAAACATCGCTCGGCTGACGATGACCCGCGTGGGCGGGACGTGGACTCGCAGCGGGAGCGTGGTTTCAAACACCGCGCTCGTGACATTCCCGCAGAACACGGGGGCAGCGGTGACGGTGACCCACTGGTCTGCTGGCATCGTCGGGACCGATAACATGAACTACTACGGCGCACTCGACTCGCCGATGATCATCGACACAAACGTCGCTGCGACGTTCCCCGCCAGCGCGCTCACCATCGAAGAACAGTAGGGGAGCAAGCGCGTGCCCGTTCTCTCCGCGCTTCGGGCCTCGGCGAACGGGGCCACCACCGCGTCTGGGACGTTCGTCGATGCTGCGACGACCGCCCCGTTGGCCGATGGCGTCACCTATGCGGTGTGGGTCACCGCTGGGGTCATCAACGCGAACAACGACGAGGTTGTCGAGCTCGAAGTCGACTACGGCGGCACTCAGTACGGGTTCGCGCGGTACAGCGTGGGGTTCGACCCGCCTGGGCCCGGCAGCGGCAGTCAGGTCGCGACGGTGTTCCTGGTCGTCGGCGACGGGTCCTCGACTGTCGCGATCCGCCACCGGCTCGTGTCGGGCGGAAGCACGACGATGCTCACCGGGCACATCGAGTGTGTGCCGCTGTCGTCCCTGACCCTGGGTACGCACTACTGGTACGAGGAGACGCCGAACAGCGGGACGCTGACCAACCCTGCGGCGGGCGCTGGGTGGGTGGGCACTGGCGACCAGGTGGACGTGACACCGGCCGCGACTGGCCGCTTCGCCATCTTCGCCGCGGCCGAGGTGGAGTTCACCGCCGGCAACACAGCGGCCGACCAGGGCCGACTGCGCGTTCGCGTCACCGAAGACCCCGCGGGCACGCCCAGCGCCTACAACCTGCAGCGCAACACGGTCAACGCCATCGAGGGACCAGAAACCCGGATGTCCGGCGGCGGGGCGGGCTACAACCTCGCTTTCGCAAGCCGCTTCCTCGACATCCCCACCCTCACAGCCGGGACCACGTACCGGTTTGAGGTTGAGCGGGAGGGGGTCCCAGCAACGGCCAACACGGGGTACCGGCGCGAGCGTCTGCTCGTGCTCGACCTGTCGGTGTGGCCTGAGTGGGCCATCTCGAGGGACGTCGACGGCCAGAGCGGTGTCGACAACACGTTCGCCACAGCCACGACGACCGCCCCGCCTGCGGCCCGCGACTACCTGCTGATTGGCGCGATTGGCTACCAGCAGACGGGCACCTGGACCCGGTCAACGTTCACCATCGACCCCGCCGGCACGCCGTCGTCGCTGCCGCCGTCCCAGGGCTTCGGGCAGGCCATGCTCGCGACCGGGAACGGAGTCCTCGACGACTACGGCCTGATTGGGCTGCAGTGGGATGTCCAGGCCGAAACGGGCGCGATCTCGGCAGCCCTCAACGGCGTTTCGGACATCTCGAACGTCCGGTGGGGCAACGACGCTGGAGACTTCCCCGGCGGCGTCGACGATGGCGTCGCGACCACCCTTCTGATCCTGGGCATGGAGACGTCTACGACGGCTCCCGGGGCCGAGCTCGGCGGGAGTGCAGTCGGAGGCACCGTCACCACAGCCGATCCGGACGGCGTTGGGGAGATCGGCGGCACCGCTCAGGGTGGGACGGTCACCGGCGCAGCGCTGTCGGCTGGCGCGGCACTCTCGGGCGGCGCCATTGGGCAAGCTGTCACGACAGCAGACCCCGATGGAGTGGCTGAGATTGGAGGGGGGGCCGTTGGTTCCGCCCCGACGTCTGCAGCCCTGTCCGTGGGCGCAGGCTTCGCAAGCCTCGACGCCGCGATCGCCTACTTCGGCAACAGCTTCACGCTGTTCTGGGGCAACAACGACGAGGGGGGGCTGCCCCTGAACCTGCTGCACGTCCTGTCGAGCCTCGTGCCTGGGCACACGGTCACCGCTTCCGCGCCGCCGTACCTCGCGACCTCCATCGCGAACAGCAACAACGTCAGCGGGTTCTATCCGGGCATGAGCCTGGGCGGGATGACGCTGTTCCCGACCATCGACCAGCGCACCGACAACGCAGGGACAACGGACGCCATCGACGCGCTCGCCTCGGTCCCAAACAACACCTACGACCTGATCGTGCTCACTTCGGGCATGAAGCGGGACAACGGCTCAGCAGGCACGGCCTACGAGCTTCCTGACGGCATCATCCCGACGGCGAACGTCAACACGTGGGGGGTCAACCTCGGGATCGCTCGACAGGTCGGGCCGCTTGTCCGCGCTGAGTCCGACGGCGCCGTCGCCATGCGACTGACCCAGGAGGGTTTCAACGCCAACGACGATGTCGACCTGTCCGACATGCAGCGCATCATCGAGGTGCAGGTCCGAGGCGCCCGCCAGCTGCTCGCCGAAGGGGTGATTGACCACATCATCCCGGACCACTGGGTCTGGGGCCGCCTGCTCGGCATCATCGGGGCCAACCCGGCCCCCATCACCGCGTTTGCAGCCCTCACGCACAGCAACAGCCTCCAGCCGGGTGGGCGAAACTACGCGTGGCTGCAGTACGGCGAGGGGCCTGCGGCACCGTTCGACACGAACTCGCACCAGAACGCGATCGGCACCATCGTCAACGCGTGGATTCACGCGCTCTGGATGTTCGGCATCGACCCACGAGGCGATACGACCTACTCAGGTGACCCGTCCGGGCTGCCTGCGCCGCTCAACAACATGCTCAACGCCACGGGCACGCGGGTCTACGGCGGGCAGAACATCGACGGCGGCGTCGCCAACCAGAACGGAAACCTGCCGTACGACCTCACCGAGAACCCCGCGGGCCCCCCAGACAGCGAGATGGACCTCGACTGGTCCCTGACCACGCAGGCGGAGATCCAGGACGTCATCTACCAGGCCTGGGTCGACTGGGAGGCCGGCACGGACGAATTCAGCGAGCCAGTGATGTCTGGCGGCGCTGTGGGTGCGGCGGTCACAGGTGCGGCCCTGGCAGGCGTTGGCGCTGTTGGAGGCTCTGCACAGGGCGGAACCGCTACGGGGGCCCAGGCTGCGGGCGTTGGCGAGATTGGGGGCGGCGCACAGGGGGGGACAGCCACAAGTGCCGACCCGGACGGCGTTGCCGAGCTCGGAGGCGGAGCCCAAGGCGGGGCCGCCACGTCTGCGGCGCTTGAGGTCCCAGGGGCACTCGGTGGCAGCGCCCAAGGTGGGACCGTCACAGGCGCATCACTGGCAGGCGTTGGGGAGATCGGCGGAGGCGCCATCGGTCAGGCCGTCACAAGCCTGCAAAACAACCCCGTGGCACCCATCACGGGCCGGATCGCCACATCCAACACATCGCGCCCCTACGCAACAGCCGGAACGTCGCGCGCGTTCCTCACGCAGAATCGAGGACAAATGGGCAAGCCATGGCACGTCAACCCCGAGGATGAGGGCCAAACCCTCACCGAACGCATCGTCTACCCCGAAGAGACCGAGCGGAACGTCGTCACACTTGCCGCCGCGCCGGTGGACCTGACCGGGGTCGCAGGCGTCTCGCTCGAGGTCTGGGACGAAGGCTCGACCGTCGTGGGTGAGGAGCGGGCTGCGTCGTGGCTCACAGTGGCAGGAACGGGCAGTTCGAGCACCGAGACGGGCCCAGACAGCGAGGGCGTCGAGCAGACGTGGCACGTGCTGGCGTTCGCGCCTGATGTGGGAGCCCTGGCCACCCTCGCGGCGACGGTTGGCAGAGGGGCGAAGTCCCGGCGGTGGGTGCTCGACCTCGGGGGCGGCAGGGACCAGCGGGTGCCCAGCATGGGGCATGACGTCCTCTACCTGAACGCGCTGCCGTCCTAGGCCCGCTCAGGTACGCCCAGGACCAGCAACACCGCAGCCACCCAGGGATCGTCAACGTCAGGCGCCTGGTCGCGCACCGCTCGCTCGACTTCGCCGAGCCTGTCCATGGTGCAGGTTGGGCAGGCGGGGGAGCAGGGGGTGTGTGGGGGTAGGCGCAGGCCGAGCGGGTGGGGCATGCCTGAGTGGTCGGCCGTCGTGGACGAGCGTTGCAGGTGGGCAGCGCGCACGGACAGGGTGCCCGCATGCACCCAAGCATCGCCGCAATCATGACCCACTTCACGTACGAGCACCTGCCCGAGCACTTGCAGGACGTGTCCAAGCCCATCGCCGAACTCGCGCACAGCATGGCCACATCGCCCAACCTGAGCGGGCCTGAGCTCACGGCTGGCCTGCGGAAGCTACTCGAGGCGAAGGACTGTCTGGTCCGCGCCGCCATCACCTAGCGACGACCTCTGGCCCCACGTGCATACCGTGGACTCCTGACCTGAGGGTCTTGGGAGATGACGGGCCAGCACGTGAGGCCGCTTTTTGCGCGCTCGCAGGGTGGGCGGCATGGCCAAGCACCACGCACACGTGCATCTGACGGTGACGCGCTCCCTGCCGCTCAAGTTCTGGGGGTGGGTAGCAGCGCGCCGGCTTCCGCTGTTCCTCGCAGGCGTCGCGGTCGGACTGGCGCTGAGCGCCATCCTGAGCGCCTCGCCCTGAGCCGTCACCAGTGGACGACGGCAGGGCCAGGACGCAGCAGGGAGGACGCTGGGACCCCTCCCCCTTCGACTCTCATGAAATCGGAGAGCTAAGGGCCGGCCGGCGTTCGACTCTTTTTCTGCGGTGACCCCGCGAAAATATCGTGGATGGGTGTCCGGGAAGTATCTGGGGAAAATCTGCCGAAACGGCCATGATGACGGTTCTGGGAGGTCCCTGCGGCACGAAGCCACCGGAAAATGCGCCGCCTGCCAGCAGGAACGAGCTCGTCGCTACCGAGAGCGGCACCCTGACCGCCTGAAGGCCCGGTGGCGCGCGGTTCTCCACAGCTACCCCCGTTCCCCAGTCGTGTATGCGCTTGTCGCAGACGGCGTGCTCAAGGTCGGGCGCACGAACTGCTGGCCTCTCAGGATCCGCCAGTACCTCGGCAAATTCGACAACGTAGACATCGTCGCCTTTGCCGAAGTGCAGACCCTGCAGCAGGCGTCGCTGATCGAGAAGCGCCTCAAGGGATGCATCGGAGAGTCCCCTGTGCGTGGCTTCGAGTGGTTTAGAGCAACCCCAGGGAACATGACCGCGGCAGCTCGAGTGATCGAGTCGCTGCCAGGCCTCTGATGCGAGCCCGACGCGGAACCCGGCTCCGATCCGGGCGCCTGAAGAAGGGCGAACGGGCCCGGAGGCTGAACGCAGCGGCCCCCAAGCCCGGCGAGGTGGTCATTCTCGACCACTCCAGGCGGAAGAAGGGCGGAAGGCGCAGCCGGAGCTCGTGGCAAGTCGAACTGGCCGTCCAGACCCAGTTCTCGGCCGACTTGGACGTCCGGAAGCTGGTGCACGTGGTCCGGATGGCCCTCGCTGAGCATTTCCGCGCCAGCCTGCTCGCGGGGAGGAAGGCGGACGGCGGCAAGCTCCCACCCCTGAAGCGGGACTCGGCGCGGCAGTGGGGGGTCGAGTCGGGCTTCATGGCCGAAAACTGGCTGGTGTTTCCGGTCCGGGGGGGCTCCTTCGCCGCTTCCGCGTTGCTGAAGCCGAACGGGCGCGATGGCCGGAGCTTCATGATCAATAAGAACTTGAGGCGCGGCATCGACCTGCAGGCGATCGACGGCACAGCGGCCGAGGTCATCCGGGCGACGACCCAGGACTGGCTGCGGGCGGCTGTCCCCGCTGGTGCTGACGGGGTCGCGACTCCCGCCAGGGTCCCATTGTCCGGCGGAACGCTGCGGCAGATGCGAAAGAAGCGATGAGCGAGCAGGAGCAAGAGCGAGAGCGAACGCAGGCCGAGACGAAGCGAATCAACGCTCGCAAGAAGCTGCGGGCCCAGATCGGCAAGATCGCGGCCGAGCGCACGACGGAGAGCGGGAAAGCATGCATCGCGGCCGCGCAGCAGCTGGTCGAGATGGACGAGCTTGTCGAGGCGCGCCACTGGGTCTCGCTGAGCCTCACCGCCGACAAGGTCAAGACCGACGTCAAGATTGGCAAGGCCCTCGAGAAGCTCGACCAGAAGGGCAAGAATGAGGCGAAGTTCCGGGCAGCGCGGCGAGGGTCGAAAGCGGAGGGGTAGGTGGCGCGTCGCGACCAGGTCACCCGGAAGGCTGGCGGCGACCGAATCATCGCGGAGGCGGCGGCCCCCGAGATCATCCGGGTCAAGACCGTGCTCGTCGAGGTCGAGCGCCACGAGCGGGGCTACGGGCAGGTGGAGCACGACCCGGAGCCCGACCTCGACCTCCTGATCCACACCGGCGCAGGGCTCCGGATGATCCGCGAGCTCCCCGAGGACATGCGCGGGCGAAGGCGCTTCGAGGAGAACCTGCCCGCGTCCCTCGGTCTGTACGACGAGATGGCCCAGGACGCGGACCTCAACCTCGAGGTCGTCATCAAGGGCACCCAGCAGACGCTGGAGATCATCCAGGACGTCCGGGCCGCGGCGGCGCTGGCACGAGGCGGCGCACGGTCCCTGAAGACACACACGGGCTCGTTCTGGTCGTTCCGCCAGTGGATGCTGCGGGGGTCGGCGTCGGGGCTTGGGTGGTTCGTCGGTCCCGACATGGGCGTCGCGCACGTCCTGAAGGACAAGTGGCTCAAGGGCGAAGGCGAGGGCGTGCCGCCGATCTGCCCTCCGGAGCTCGTCGTGTCAGCGCCCGAGGACACCACCGAGCGAGACCAGCACATCGTGATGGTGGACGGGTTCAGGATCCGGCTGCTCTACGCCAACCTGAAGGGCAAGAACATGCCCGGCCGCTCCGTGGAGTTCGTCCAGTGGACGGAGGCCGCTGTGACGGCGAGCGCGAAGCCCTACTCGCGAGTTCGAGGTCGCACCACGACTTCAAAGGGGCAGATCTACCTCGACGCCGTTCCCGAGGCCTCGGGCTGGACGGGGCGAGCGCTGACCGAGCCCGCGATCGTCGAAAGCCAGGAGCACGCGAAGCTAGAGAAGGCCGGCAAGGTCCCGCCGCCGCCCGAGTACGCGGTGCACCAGCTCGACAGCGCGAACAACCCTTGGAACGACGTCTCGGACGCCACCCAGTTCCGGGCCGCGCTCGATGCCATCGACCCGCGGCTGGCTCGACGGGAGGCCGGCGGCGAGGACATTGGCGACGCGAACCGGATCTTCGGCGAGCTGTTCGACCAGGCCAAGCACACGTTCGACTACGAGGGCTGGGACATTCCTGGGGACGGAGACAGGCCGCTGCTCGAGGGCCGCCCGCTCATCGACGTGACGCGGCAGGCCTCGCTCCGGATCTTCGACAACCCCAAGGACTGGATGGGTGGAATCGACGTCAACGCCCGGCCCCACACGGCGCTGATGTGCAAGGTCGGGATGCCCCCCGGGCTCGACGTCTCCAACCCCAACAACTGGGTGCTGCTCGCTTTCGACGGCCTTCAGGTGAACGACGTCGACAGCGAGGAGGCCGCGAGCCGGCTGGCGTCGCTGCACGATGGGATCTTCAAGGGCGCGGGCCTGGTCATGGACGCCACGAGCTGCAACAGGGGCGGCACCGCTGCAGGGGCCCTCAACGCGAAGAAGGGCGGCACACCTCGCGAGATGTACGAGCGACTCGGCTTCGAGGTCAAACCGCCGGCCTACCACCGAGGCGGCCGGCGGAAGCCCAAGAACCCGCCGGCCTTCGACGCGTCAATCCTCAAGCGCCGCATGCTTCGGGAGAACCGGGTGTTGTTCGAGTGGTCGCGCTGCCGCGGTCTCATCCGAGCGACCCGAGACATCCAGGACGCCGGCGACGGCCTGACGCCGAAGAAGACCTCGAACGACTGGCACGACCGAGCGATCTCGTCGTGGATCGAGGTGTGGCGATATCTGTCGGTTCCGCTGTTCGACGTCAAAGAGCGCGACTCGCGAGCCATCAAGGTTCGGCAGTACGCGTAGATGCTCCCGATCATCCAGACCCAGGCCAAGCAGACCATCCAGGCGATGGTCGAGCGGTACCAGGACGCCAACGTTCGTGCCCGCAAAAGCGAGGCGGAGCGCCGCTTGCTCATCCTGCAGGGGCAGTGGAAGCACCTCGCAAAGTCCTATGTCGGCCAGCTCTACAAGTCGCGGGATGCCAGAATCGCGGTGCAGAAGCGCGTCAAGACGACGACGAACGTGCTCGGGCAACTCTGCAGTCAGGTTTGTGTCGCATACGAGCGCGAGCCGATGCGCCGGATCCTCGACGCGAGCCCCGAAACGTCGTCAGCGTTCGCGGAGGCACTCAAGCAGGCGAAGATCGCTGTGCACGCCAAGGAGTGGGAACGCAAGGCATTCGGCCTCAACACGCTCGTTGCTGTTCCGATCGTCCGCGGGGGGCGGCTCGGCTATACGACCTTGCTCCCGCACTGTTTCGAGGTCATCGCAAACCCATCGGACCCGATGGGCGATCCGCTTGCGGTTGTCGTCGAAATGGCCAACCCCAGCGACCGCCCCGAGCACCCGTTCAAGTACGCGGTCCTCGATGCCGAGGCGTGGCGCTTCTACGATGAACGCTCCCGGACCGTCGGCGAGCCGGTCTACCACAACGCCGGAGTGTTCCCCGGCACGGTTTTCAGGCTCTCGGTTCCGGAGGACGACTGGTTCGACCAGTTCCGCGGCGATGGCCTGGTCGAGGCGACTCTGCAGGTGGCCCACATCCGAGCGCGCATGGACTGGGTGCGTTTTCACCAGGACCGCAACCGCGAGATGTTCATGACGGAGGACGTCAACCGTCTCACATTCCAGGTCGTGAGCACGGAGGCGCCGGTCGAGATCCCTATCGAGCCCACAGGGGCCAGGTGGCAGGTCGAGGACATGGTGGTCTCGATCGCCGAGTTCCGGGCACACGCTCGGGACCACATCGAGGCGGCCGCCGAGTCTATCGGGATCCCGGTGTCCGCCATCGACGTCTCGAGCCTCATCGAGAGCGTGAGCCCGCTCGGGCACCTGCTCAGCCACAAGGCGACCGAGAAGGTGCGAGCGGACCATGTTGCCCACCTGGAGATCGCCGAGCGTGACCTGCATTGGAAGTCCGCGCTGGTCATGCGTGGGATGGGGCATCCGCTCGCAAGCCGTCTGCGACCGGACGAGGTGCGTGCGAAGTTCGACGTCGAGTTCATCCCCGCTCCCTTCGTGCAGGATCCCAAGACGCAGCTCGATGTCGACAAGGCAAGCGTCAATCAGGGGCTGAAGTCTACGTACCAGGTCTATATGCAACACCACCCCGGCACGACGCTCGAGGAAGCAAGGGAGCGGGTCATGGAGATCGCGTTGCAGGAGGCCGAGCTCGACAAGGTCTACGTCGAGCACGGCTTGTCCAAGGATTCGGAGCTGCGGGGCGCAAGCCGCGAAAAGCTACTTGGAACCATCGGCGGTCAACGCAGCGGAGAGGTCCGTGCGGCCGCCGTTGAGGACGAGACGCCATGACTACGCCCAACGAAAACACCCCCCCGCCGGTGACTCCGGCACCCGCACCCGCACCCGCTGCCACTCCGGCGCCGGCCCCCGCTCCTGCTGTACCGTCCTCCGGTAGTGGCGGGGGTGGGCGTGATCCTTTGGAGCGCATCCAATACCTCGAGCAGCAGAACGCGCAGCTCATCAGCCAGCGCGACGAGTACAAGGGCAAGATCCGGGAGTCCGAGAACACAGATTTCCAGGCCGAACTGTCGGCCAAGGACGAGCAACTGAAAGAGAAGACCGACGCGGAGGCGCGGCTACTCGGACGGTTGAAGGAGCGCAACCGGGTGGATGCCCGGGGTCAGTTCGTGGAGGCGATTCTGGCGCGTGTTCCCGAAGGTCAGCGGGCAGACGTAGATCTGCGGCTGGCTGGGTTGCAACAGAAGGGGGAACTGTCCATTCCGGACGAAATCCCCGATGACGCGACTCCTGCAGACATCCGAAAGCTTGCGACGGACGCTGCAGCGGAAGCACTCACCACACTCGTAGATAGCTATCCCGGATGGTTCGCCGGCGGTTCTACGGGCGTTGGTACCCCGCGGGGCCCTGGAGGGGGCCCCATGCCCGAGGACTGGATGGCCCTCGACGAAGAGACTCGCCGGAACATGTCCGACGAAGACTTCGAGAAGCACTACGGGTCCAAGCGCACGCAGAAGAAGCGGAAGACTCTCCTGGGCTAGCCGAAGAAGGAACGAACGATGTCTCTGAACGCAGCAACCTTGCCCACTGGGCGCACCCAACTCGCCGATGTCTACGACACGGAGTTCATCTCGCGGAAGTTCCGCGACGAGAACGTCGCGCCGTCCGTCGGCCAGCTTCTGATCCACCCTGAGCCGCTGGACGAGGCGGAGACGTACACCTACGAGGTGCCGATCTACGGGGTTATCGACCCCGACCTCGTGGCCGTGGTGGCTGCGAACGCCGCGGCACCAGAGGCTGCGCTGTCCACCTCAAACGCGCAGGTCACCGGCGACAAGCGAGGCTTGCGGGTGTTCATCCTCGACGCGACGGCCAACAAGGTCCGCCGCACCGTCGACACGGGCATCACCAAGCTACGGCAGGCGCACGTTCGGTACTGGTCGCGGCAGATCCTCGACCTGTTCTCGAGCATCACGAACAACGGCGGGGCCGTGCCAGGCACGAACGCCACGACCATGACACTGGCGCTGTGGGACCAGTACACCGGCAACTTCCGCGACCAGGACCACGACGACGGCCCGCTGTGGTCGGTGATGAGCCGGGCCGCGAACCGTGACCTGCGGGCGGACTTGGTCTCGAACGCCGCGTCCTTGTTCGGCACGGCGTTTGGGGAGAAGGCCCACGAGGCTCTCACCACCAACCAGGCCGGCGTGTTCAAGATGTTCGACGGCTTCATGCAGTACACGTCCCCGGACGTGCCTGCAGGAGACACCACCGGGTTTGTCAACGCGATGGGCGTTGGTGGTGACAACTCGGGGATCCACTACCCCGAGTGGGAGATGCTCGAGGTCGAGTTCCAGCGAGACGCGAGCCGCTTTGGCACGTGGATCGTCACCGGAAACACGGCCGGGGTCGGCATCATCGCGCAGGAAAACCTCTACGCGAACATCAGCCGCGCGTAGCACTCGCCAGTCGCGCAGGCGCATAGGTCTGGGGGTCGTCACCGTTTGGGTGGCGGCCCCGTTTCTCGTTTCACAGAAGGACCAGACCATGCAAGCAAGCGACCCCCTCGACGTTGACCAGATCGCCAAGAACGCGAAAGCCAACAAGGCCCTCCGAGCCAAGTACACGATCGGCATGGTGACGCCGAGCGGACAGATGCAGGAGGTGTATTGCCCGCCTCCGACGAACGGAACCGAAGACGGCCCGAAACGGGGGGACATCCCCTGCACCTGGCGGAACGGCGAGCCGCAGATCTCCAAGACCTACAAGAACCGCGGATACATCCTCTACGACGACCTCGCGAAGCAAGACGGCGAGCCCGAAAAGGCGGCTCGATGGAAGGCCGCGGTCGAACAGCGGATCATGGGCACCAAGCTCCACGGGGACATCTCAAGCCTCTACAGTAAGAGCGTGCTTGAACGCCGTGCTGCATACGCAGCTGGCAGTGGGGCAACGGGCGGAAAGGCGTTCGACGTGAACACCGGAGAGGTCATCGACGACCCCGACGCTGCGCGCGAGAAAATGCGCGATCGGATGAAGGAGATCGGTCTTGGCGACCCCGTTGTCGAAGATGGGCGCGCCAAAGCCGAAGCCGAGGCTAAGGCCCACAAGGCGAAGCTCGACGCCGAGGTCGAGGCACACAAAGCCAAGCTCGCTGCCGAGACAAAGGCCCACAAGGCGAAGCTCGCTGCCGAGACAAAGGCGGCTCAGGCCAAGGCAGACAGCCAGGTCACGCTCCCCGAAAGCAAGGGCGAGTCGAAAGGCGGCAAGTAGATGGCCAAGCTCAGCCCCAGCGAAGTGCGCGAGGCGGAGACCGCTGCGAAGGCGGAGTCGAATAAGCGACTTGCGCACGATCTCGGCATGCCGATCTCCGACAAGCAGGCGCACGACAACGCCGACCGCCGAGTCCGAGACGCGTGCGAGCGCCGAGAACGCGACCGCAAGTAAGAGCCCATGGTGCACCGCCTCCTGTTCGGCCTGAGCGGCCAGACTCTCAGCTTCACGCCCTCGACCCGCCAAGCGGTGGACTGGGTGTTGGAGGACATGACCGTCGGCGAGCAGCAGGCGGGGCGCACCCTGGCGTCGGGGAGCATCTCCGCGCCGAGTTCGTCGACGCCGACCGTCAGCGAGTCGGGCCCGACGACGCCCTACATCGACCGCGTGTTCGCTCCGGTGTCTGCCCGCCTCGGGGAGATGCTCCGGATCACCAGCGCTGAGACGGGCGCCTCTGAGCTGTTCTCGGTTGGGGGAGTGGTCACGGGCCAGTACATGACCGCTCGTGTGCCGCTTACGACCTGGTACCCGCAGGCGTCCATGGTCGAACGCTTGGAGGTCACCACGCTGGCGATCCCGGACGATGTCATCAACGACCGCGACCGGCTGCAGCAGCGGGACCCGATGCGCGTGGTGTGGACCCTCGAGGACGGGTCTCGGCACCAGGAGCAGGTCTATCTCGTCCGCTCCGACCATGGGGACATCGACGTTCCCGCGGTGATGAAGACGATTCACGGGCTGTGGCCCGACGTCTCGACCCGAATGGAGCACCACGGCAAGCATGTGCTCGAAGGCATCGTCGCGGTGCTGGGTGACGAGCTTGCCAGCGACCTTCGGAGCCGAAACATCCCGGCAGAGGCGTTCCTCGTGGGCGACGCCGGCCGGTTCGCACTCGCCTACAAGACGCTCCTCCACCTGGCTGCGATGGGGAACCGCCCGGGCAACCAGGACGGCAGCGAGTGGGACCAGCACCTCGAGGACTCCTACGACGCGAAGTTCGGAGACCTGGTCTCAGGGCGCGACGGCGAGGACACCCAGCAGGCCGAGCCACACGACGACACGGTGCCCGAAGAGAAGCCCGTGCGCCGTCACTTCGGAGGGCTCTGATGCCGAACCCGATCGCGACCGACCTCGACACGCTGAGCGACCTTTTCCGCCACACGATCGAGCGCATCTCTCCCCGCTACACCCGCGACATGGCGCAGCACTGGCGGCACACGGAGCAGGAGGGTCCGCCCGGGTTCACCGCCCGGGTCTTCCGCTTCGAGTGGGACGCCGACTTCGAGACCGAACCCGGGCACATCTTCCCAGCGCTGATCGACACGACGGTACCGCTGCTCATCGTGACGGACTACGGCGGGATCCCAGACGGGGTCAGCGAGCGCGTTGCCGACTCCGACAGCAGCCAACTCCGCGAAGCGTTGCACGCGCTGCAGCACACCACTCCTGGGATCCTCACCGTTCGCAAGGACGACCCCCCGTGGGAGTTCACCGTCGAGAACGAAGGCCACCAGGCCCAGATCACCCACCGTCTACTCGTCCGCTACTGGAAGCAAAGGTAAGAACCGATGGCAAGCGCAGGCAATGAACACGTAATCCGGCACTTCGAGGAGTCTGCATTCGCAGCGGGCCCCGGTGACTGGGCGGCCTCGGGCGTCCCGTTCCTCTGTGTCGAACCCAACTTCGAGGGGCTACGGCAGGCGTCGCTCGAGAACGGCAACATCCGCAAGCGTGCGTTCGACCCTCACCCGACGGTCCCAGGCCTGCGCAATGGCTCGGCGTCGTTCGGGCTCTACTGGCACGGCCGGGGTGTTGCAGATGTCGCGGCCGAGGGTGCCAACGCGACCAGCTTCATCGCTCCGGACTTCGTCCGCAACGCGTGGGGTGGCCGACGCCTGGGCCGGTGCTCGGGCGTTGCCACTGGCACGACGGCGCTCATCTCCATGGAGGCCGGCGAGGGGGCCCAGTACCGCCCCGGCGACTGGATGTTCCTCGTCGACCCCACGGACAGCGACCGAGGTCGGTTCGTCCGAGTGGGCTCCGTCAGCGTCGACGACATCACGCCCGAGTTCGCGGCGCCCGTCGACCTCCCCGACGACGGCTCGGCGAGCTCCGGAGCGGTGATCGTCGGCTACCTGCACACGCGAGCGCTCATCAACCGAGCCCACGCCGAGCACGTGACGCACAGCTTCCTGGCCGTTCGCGAGGCTGACGACGACGTGGTCGAGGCCCGAGGCGCGAAGCTCACCCTGTCCGGCATCGAGTCCCTGGAGTCCGGCGGCGAGCCGATTCTGCAGTTCGAGGCCCAGACGGCCACCCACGACAACGAGGGGCTGACCAGGCCCGCCGACCCTGCTACCGGCGCGATCCAGGGCGACTCCCCCCTCGTGGTCGGGCAGGGCTCGGACACGTTCGTGCAACTCGGCGACCTCGGAGGCGACCTTGCCCCGGTCGAGGCCCACGCGGTCACCATCACCCCGGCGGTGACATCGGCCCCGGTGGGGGGTGTCGGTGGCACCGAGGGGATCCATGGGTTCCACGGGACGGGCTTCGATGGCACGCGTATCGAGATCGTCGTCCCGCAGGACGAGGCGTACCAACAGGAGTGGGAGGACCGAACGCGGCGCCACATCCTGCTGCAGGTCGGCACCGTCCAAGGTCGCGCCGTCGGTCTGTACCTGCCGAACGTCCTGCTCGCCGAGGACCCCGCCCGGACCACCACCGACGACCTTGCGACGACGACCCTCGTCTACGAGGCCTACGAGTTCGAGGGCGCCGAGCTTGGCAGCCTCGTCGACGCAGCCCTCGAGCAGTACCGCAGCAAGATTCAGCTGCTCTGGAGCGCGTAATGGCACCTCCGCAGCACCGAGCAGACGCGCCGATCGTCTTCATCGCACCGCTTGACCCTGCATGGGACCACGAGCGAATCCAGGCAGAGCAGAAGCCGCTGCTCAAGTCCGCCAAGTCTGGAGACGAGGCCGCTCGAAAGGCGCTCAACTCCCAGCCCTACGGGATGTACATCCGCGGAGAGACCCGCGGCGACGTCTCCACGCCATCGCTCGACGGGGCAACCATCGCCGACTACCTCGACGGCAACGAGGTTCGCGTTGAGGTCCGGCGGCTGGGGTTGCTCGAGCTGGCTCGGTTCCGGGACCAGGGCGGGCGGGTCGGGCAGTTTGCCGCCGCTTCCGCTGCCTACGACGGCAACGTCGAAGAGCTTGCGGAGGAACACGGGGCCGAGTTCGTGTTCGACCTCGGGGAGTTCGTCATGCGCTGCTCGGAGGCTCCCCGCCCGGGGGAGTCCAAGCGCTCCGGCTCCTAGCCTGGGCCGTCGTTCCCAAGCGGGTCCCTGGTAAGACGCACGAGGTCTTCGAGCCCTTCAAGTGCGACACCGTCTGCCGCGACATGCGAGGCGACGGTTCGTTCTTCGACAAGTCCAGGGCAGAGAGGGGATGCACCCGGATCGACCTTCCCCGAGTCGAGTGGGACGTCTCGGCCGGGGTTCTGAGTCGTGGTGGATACATGGGGCGGCCGCCTTGCCCGGGTGTCACGTCCGAGGATGGGCGGAAGATCAACCCCCACACGCCGCTCGAAAGGCTGTCCGACGGCTGCCCCGGCGGCTGGTATCGGTCCCGCTTCGTCTGGAGCCTCGACCGGTACTTCCGCCTGCGCGTCGAAGGCGGCCAACGTGTGCCGAACCCGCTGCTGGATCGTTGTGGGGACGAGTTCGTGATCGCGTGTGAGCGCATCTACCTGCAGGAGCAGGAGCGGGCCGTCGCCTACCGACTGGAGCAGATGAAGTGAGCGACGGAAGCCACAAGGCGAGCGTAACTATCGACGCAAGGGTCGACGCGGCCGATCGCGATATCAGGAAGCTGACGCGCCGTCTCACCGGCATGGAGAAGCAACTGTCGCGCTCCGACAAGGCAGCGCGCCGGAACGCGGAGGCGATGAAGACCATCGGTCGGGTGGGAGCGGTGGCAGCCACGGCGGCTGCAGGGGCCGCGGTCGGTCTCTTCCGGCTCGCCGAGGCCTCCGCCGAAACGGCGAACCAGACCGCGAAGGCGTCCAAGGCTCTGGGCGTTGCATCGAGTGGCCTGCAGAAGCTGGAGTTCGCCGCAAGCCGGGCGACGACGGCAACCTCCGAGCAGCTCCACAAGGGCATTGCAGCGCTCACGGTGGGGCTCGAGGACGCCGTGGTGAAGGGAACTGGCCCCGTCGCGGAAGGGCTCGACGCGATCGGCCTCTCGGCGAACAACCTCGTGGGGCTCGACATCGAGCAGCAGTTCGGCGTGATCGCCGATGCGATGGCCAAGGTGCCGAACGAGGCGCTCAAGTCGGCCGCCTCGATGAAGCTGTTCGGGCGCCGGGCGGGCGTCGAGTTGAAGCCGTTGCTCGACGAGGGGTCGGCAGGGCTTCGTGCCTACGGTGACGAGGCGTCACGCCTGGGGCTAGTCCTCGACCAGAAGGCACTCGCCGCCTCGGAGGACTTCATCGACTCGCTGTCGGACATGAAACAGACCGTGGCCGCGGTCGCGAGAGACGTCGGGATTTCCGCGATCCCGGCGTTCAAGGACGCCGCGGACGGGATGAAGGAGTGGACGGTCGAGAACCAGGAGCTCATCGACCAGAACCTGCCCAAGCTCGTCGAGCAGATCACGACGGGAATGATGGCCCTCGCCGCGGCGACGCTTGCGGTATCGGGTGCACTCTCGGACGTGCGAGACGGGTTCCACAGCATCCGCGACTTCATTCGGAAGAACCCCCTCGGTGGGAATCAGACGCTGACAGAGGACGAGAAGCGGCAGCAGCGTCTCGACCGTCGGCTGGCGGGGTCCCGGGCAACTCCGGGGGAGTTCGTCCCTGTTCGTCGCGTCATTGGCCCCGACGGGACGGTGGTCGAGTTCGAGACCCCTGCAAACACCGGAGGCTATGGGCCGAGCGATGGGGCGATCGGCGCGGCCGAGAAGGCCCGGGGCGCAGCCCTGAAACGGATCGAGGCGCACAACACCCAGGCTCGAGCGCAGGCGGCCGCGGCGAAGCGACGCACCGGCGGTCGCCGCCGGGGGGGTCGGCGCGGCGAGAGCAAGGGCCTCATGCAGACAATGCTCGAGGCGGACCAGGACCGGCTGTCGTCGTTCTCCGATGACGTCGACATGTCCTTCCTCGACAGCGGGCTCGCGGACCCGTTCAGTGCGGAGAACAGGCAGATCGGACTCGACGAAAAGGCGCGGATGGTCGAGGAGGAACGGGCCATCGAGAACGCTCGGAGGGAGGGCCTGCTTGAAGACGAACTCAACCACCTGGAGATGCGCCGGGAGATGGGCGCGGATCCCCTCGACCTCATCGACCGCGAGACGCAGGCTCGGCTGGAGTTCAACGACTTCATGCTGTCGCAGGCCGACAGTGAGGCGCAGCGGATCCAGCTGCAGAACGACCGACGGCAGATCGCACACAACGCGGAGATGAAGCGGCTCAAGGTCGAGCAGCAGCAGCAGCAGAAGCGAATGGCGGTCTACTCCGAGGTCGGGCAGACCATTGACACCGTCTACCGCGCGACGGCCGAAGCCGCGCTCGCATCTGCGCTCACCCAGGGGGTGTCGTTTCGCGAAGCTGTGAAGGGCACCGCCAAGGCGGAGGCGATGCGCGCGACGATCACCGCCGGCGCGTCTTTCGTCCAGGCGGCGTTCTGGGCCGCGGTGCCCGGGGGACAGGCCACGGCCTCCCAATTCATTGCTGCAGGAACACTCGCTTCCGCCAAGGCGGTGGCGTTCGGGACGATTGCAGGCTCTCTTTCGGGCGGCGGCGGTAGTCGAGCAGGTGCCACCACCGCCCCCCTCACGGGCTCGTCATTCGGTAGCGGTGGGTCGTCGGGGGCGGGCCAGTCACAAGCCGCGCTCCCAGCCGCCCCCGGGTCGAGCTCGACCGTGCCGGGTTCCCCGACTGGTCGCCCTGGGACCGACGTCGGCAACCCATCGACGGGCAGCCAGAACGGCGGCGGCGCCAACTTCAACGGCGCGGTCTTCCACATGTACGGACTCCCACAGGAAGACTTCATCGAAAGCGTGACTCGCGGTCAGGAAAGATTGCAGCTGAACCGCCGAGGTTGAAGCTGCACATGCCCGACACCGCACTCCTCGTGGGCTCCGTCGAGCTCTCCAGCCAGACCATCACCGTCAACGGAGGCGGCGCCATCACCGTTCCAGCGGGGAGTTACTACCTGCGGCACGAGACGCCGTCGCTGTCGCTGTTCGACGCAGTGGCGGACGCGATGGGGCTCGCGGGCGCCGCTCTTACCCTTGGGCTCAACAGGCGTGTCCGGATCTCCGCGCTGGCTCCGTTCTCGATGACGTTGTCGAGCCGGCTGCAGCGTCTTCTCGGCTTCGACGCAGCGCTCGGAGGGGGGCAGATCGCCTACGACGCCGCTCTGATCTCGCCACTACTCTGGGCCCCTGGGTACCTCGGTACACCGGCCTCCCGAGCAGGCAAGGCCGGATACAAGGTCCCGCACACGACCCGGCACAAGTCGGACGACGGGAGCCGGCAGGAGACGCAGTTCTTCGGCGAGGAGGTCTGGCAGGAGTTGGAGTGGGCGTTCGTGCCCGCCGACCTGCTCATGGTCCCCGATGACGAGGACGACGGCGGCGCGCTTGAGGGGCTCTACGAGGAGTGCCTCAAGTACGGGCGCCCGTTCCACTGGTACGAGACGATGAGCCTGCAGGACGGCGACGACGAGAGCGTCATCTGGCGGCCATCGTTCGGCCCGTACCAGCTCCGTGACGGGCTCGGAAACCCGAACTGGTACGACCGCATCCAGGCGAACGCGGACGACATCGGCGGCGGGGTCGGCATGAAGATGCACCTGGTCGAGGAGCTGTCGAATGCCTGATACCGACGCACTCGAAGCGCGGGAGGACGCCCAGTGGGAGCTGGTGTTCGTCATCGAGGCCGTCCGGACCGCGTGGTGCTCCCACCGGTTCCTCGAGGCGCTCGACGTCGGCGACGGTCGCGTGCTGCGTCGAGGCTTGGAGCGCAGCGGGATGAGCCGCCGGCGCGAGATCGACATGCGGAAGGGGACGCTCGTCGACCGGACGATGCGGATCCAGATCAGCGACCACATCGGCGACATGGCCGAGCTGTTCTCGACCGATCGTGCGGACTGGGAGTACCTCTCGCAGACGATCCAGGCCGACGACGCGCCGACCCTGCAGGCTGCGCTATTCGACATGCACATCGGCACCGAGCTGATCGGCCCGGCCGGTGAGCGCCGTCAATACCCGGTCCCACTCGGGGACACGCTCGGACGCCAGCACTACGCCGGGTCCCTCGACTCCCAGCTTGGCGCCACGCCGTCGCGCTACTCCTCGCTCCCGATGACCTGGGTGGGCCGTCGCTGCGCCCTGTATCGGGTCTACCGCGACCACGTGACCTACCCCGACGACTACTCGGAAGGGTGGCGGCCCGCGTCGGAGTGGGTCCGCACATGGTGGGGGTCGATGCGCGACGACGGGCGCCTCAGCGGGCGGGTGTGGACGCTCGAGTGCAGCGGCGAGCGGTCGTGGCTGCAGAAGGACCTCGGGCTGTTGACACAGCGGACACCGGTGGGGGTGCGGCCGACGTTCCAGTACTCGGCGGATGAAGCCCAGGCTGCTGGGGTCGTCCGCGTAAGCGACAACTCTGTGAGGCACGGGGCACTGGCGTTCGGGCCTGTCTTCACAGGCGACTCCCTTGAGGAACTGCGAGCCGAGTTCGCCGCAGTGGTGACTTTCATAGCCAACAACCCAGGGGCGGACGGTGCGTGGTCAGAGTACAGTGGGAATGTCCTCGCGACCCAGGGTGGTGGACGAAGCATCCTGTTTCGCCAAGACAGTGTGTCGCCTGGGGTTCCCGTTGTTGATGGTCAGTTCTGGGTCATCCTCCATCGCAGGATGTGGGAACGGTTGGGGTGGGACCTCGGACAGTCCGACGCGGCGGAAGAGTACGCCTACCTCTTCACCGACGTTTTCCCTATCGTCGTAACCGACAGGACTGACCCTCCACCATCTGACGAGTACGTCGGTCTGCGGATCGACATCACCCGCGACACACTTGCCTACGAGGTCGAACCTCGGTTCTCGGGCGGCGTCGCCCCCATCGACCCGACACAGGTCGCAGCGTCCGGCCAGGTCTTGAATCTCTCGCCCAACACCGCAGGCGAGGTGACCCACAACGGCCAGACGTTCGCACCTGTGGCGTCGGACCCGGCAGACGAGACGATCGGATACGACCTGCCAGATGCGCCCGAGTGCGACACTCAAGGGCTTTTCTTACTGCAGGGGGAGCGCCGGTTCGCTGGGCAGGAGGACACGTTCGAGGAGTCGACGATCCTGCAGTGCTCGTGGGCGGACCAGCAGGGGACGCTGCTCAACAACCAGGCTGTAGCGACGCGGATGTGGGACCCGCGGCTCGTTGGCATCTCTCGCCCGATGCTGGCCTCGACGTGGTCGCAGCAGGAGAACGGGATCCAGGCCCGCCCGCTGCTCTACCTCGGCTACCAACAGGCGAACGGATACGACCTCGCCCACCTGGTCATGCAGCGGGTCCTGCTCTCTACCGGCACGAGTACGGGCTGGTCGGGCTTCGCGGCCGAGGCTCCTATCTCGAGCGACCCGGGAGACAACGACCCGCCGATCCTGGCAGGCTTCGTCCGGCTCGACACCGAGCGGGCCGATCTTGGGCTGGCGATCCCTCGCGAGATGATTCAGAGCCCGGTGAACTGGCAGCAGGCTGCCCAGAGCGCGACCGAAGAGGCGCTCGAAGTCTTCACGGCCATTGAACCTGGGACGAACAGCGAGGACGTGTTCGACGGCCTGATGCGGCCGCTCGGGCTCGCGTGGAGCCTGGCGGGTGGCCAATACGGGGTCTTCACTCCGCACGACCCGATTGCTGAAAGTGACATCGACTGGGTCATCACCCGGGCGGAGCAGGAGGGCGACTATGGCCGGCTACAGGAGCCAGACCAGGACCTTCGCGACTACGCCCCGGTTGATCGCTTCGACATGAAGTGGTCCGCAGTCCTGTACGAGGAGGGCGACTTCCGCTACTCGGCGAAGATCGACGCCACCGACGCTGGCCGTCGCTATCGCCCTGGCGGCATCGAGGAGCCACTCGAAGCCCCATACCACCGCAGGCGGGCCACTGCATCGAACAGCCTACGCGCTCGGCAGTCCGCCCGCGCGGCATTCTGGGCACGACGTCACTACTTGGTGCGGGGGTTCCCCGTCCTGCCCAGTCTCGGCCGCCGGATGTCGGCCGGAGAGGGGCTCCGCATCACCCACCCGGGACTCGTCGACGCGGTGGGCAGCGACTATGGAGTGACGTCTCGCCGGGCTCGCATCGTCGCGGTCGAGGAGAGGTTCGGGCGCGACCGGAGCCGCTTCCTGATCGACTTCCTAGTCTACGCCGAGCGGTCCACGGTGCCGCGCGTCCATGGGCCAAGCGCGAGGGGCCGAGGCTTCGACAGCGACACGGACACGATCCTCGTCGACGACGACTGGCTTGGCATCGGCAACGACTGGTCAGACGCGGCCGCATTCGTCGAGCCGTCCTACGTCGGTCTCGCTGGGTTCGGCGGAGACCTGAACGTGAAGTGGTGGCAGTGGGACGGGACGGGGCTCGCTGTCACCGGCAGCGGCGTGGTCGAATCGGTCGACACGACCCCTGGGTCGTCGAGCATCACGCTGTCGAGCATGACCGGCACCTACAACCCGTGCATGGATACGATCGTCGTTCCTGTCGAGGTCGACGAGCAGGCTGCCGCGTACGCTCTGCAGTTGTTCGCCGGCATCGCTGCCGAGAACGGCCAAGACGCGCTCGGACCAAACCCCCGATTCGAGGACGTGTAGATGCCGGTCAGAGAACAGACAAGCGCTCCGCAGGACGACGCAGCATGCCGGTTCTACGGCTCGGGGGCGAGCTACGCGGAGATTGCCGTCGACATCTCACAGATGGAGAACAACACGCTCAGCGACGCTGACGCGATCTTCCAACTCTCGTCGAGGTTCAACCACCAGGCGCCCCGCACGATGCTGTTTCGCTTCAACGCGTTGTCAACGTCGGACGATGGGGCTCTGTGGCGACACGGCACGGGCGCAAACACTGAGGTGCTCCAACTTAGCCCCGGAGGTGGTGGTCTCGAAGTCACGGTGAACGCGGCCCTGGTGCACACGCACATTTTCACCGAGGGGACGCTTGGCCTGATGTGGATCGCGTGGGTGTCGGAGCCAAACCCCGACCCCGATGCGGGGGCGTCGGATGCGGTGCTCTCGTGGCTGTTCTTGCACTCGGAGTCAGGCGGCTGGACCGAGCGCTCCCGGTTCACACACGCCGCGAAAAGCAGCGAGTCAACGACCGCGTACGTCGGGTCGACGTCTTCCGGAGGGACGGATGCGGTGAGCGAACCTGTCTCGCTGTTTGGTTTCTGGAGCCGTTCGATCTCGCTGACTGAGCTGGCTCTGATGCACTGGGACGCCCGCTCCGCACTCTCCACCGTTGCAGCCACCGAGCGTCAGCCGTTCCCACTCCAGTCGGGGACGATCGAAGTGCAATCGGAGATCCACGGGGCAGCGGTGCAGGCAGCGGCCTCGGCCTTGTCCCACACCCGTTGGCGCTGCATGGGCGCGCTACTGAACGAGCGGTTTCAGGTGGTCCCGACGATCACGAACACGACCGCCACCGACAGCGGCTCGGCTCCGAAGATCAGGTCCGCCTTGGGAACCGGGGACTACGTGTGGGCGCTTGGCTGGTGCCGGGCGTACCCCGTGAGCCCGACCGCCAACGCGGTATTCGTTCGCGTGCACGCTCGCGTCTGGGGGACACCACCGGGGTTTGGCGGCGCTTGGGGCTTGCGGGTCTACGTCCTGAACCGGCGCCCTGTCATTGGTCAGGCCCTCGGGGTCGACCCTCCCGAGCCGCTTGAGTACCGATCTGTTGAGACGGTTGTGGTCGACGACAACAGCGACAGCGACGACCCCGGTCGCTGGAGGTTCGACGTTGTGCTGCCTATCGTCCGTGGAACCTCGGGGACATCACGCGACCGCGTCTACATCGCGATCGCGTACTCCCCGGACCCCACAGAGACAAACCAGGTCGACGATGCTGACTTGCGGCTTGAGGTCAAGGCTGGCCAGGTGGTGCAGCTGTTCGACGCCACGGTGGGACAGCCGCCTGGTGGTGGCCCATCGGGCGAGGCGGGCTAGTCGACGCGCTCGCGGCCCTCGAAGCTCAGGTCGTCACAGGCTGCTCCGAGTGCCGCGCAGGAGTCAGGGTCACCGCCCAGAGGACATCCCGTTATCAGATCGAGCGCTGCCTCAACGATTGCATCGCAGGTCTCAGCGCACTCGTCCCCACAGCAGCCGCACTCGTCGTCGCCGAATATCTCGCCGGCGCACTCGCGAGCACACTCGTCGTCCTCGCAGCCGTTGTTGTCCATGCATTGGACCAGCCACCCACAGTGCGAGTCGACGGAGTCGAGGTTGCCCTCGTGCTCGGGCACCTGGACCGTCTCGGGCTCCTCGCAGGTCTCGCCGGCCGGGTCCGAGCACGCGGTGACGGACAGGGCGATGAGGGCGGCGACGATCCAGCGCATGGGATTTGTGTAGCACCGGAAGGTCGGGGGATGGCTGAACAGGCGAATTCCGGGGTTCGCGCACAATGGGAAACCGTCGCCTATGCAAGCGTGCCCGTTGGCAGGTCTAGGCTCTAGTCGCGGTCCAGGCAGCGATGGCCGACCCTCGCGCGCCTGCACTCTGTCTGTGTGCCTGAGCACGTCGTCGTCCCTCTCCCACGCGCGCCTTCAACCGCCACCCTCGGCCAACTCGCCCCGCTGACCATCCAGCGCCTGGACCCGTTCCGGCGGCTGTGGCGGGCGCAGGACAGCCAGCCGGGGCAAGCGCGCCGTGTCCTGGCCGAGTACAGCCTGAGCGGCGCAGAGCAGTGGGGGGTACCGGACGGCACGACGAACCCGGCCAGCGGGGCCAACACCTACCCGCTCGAGGACGACTGGCGCGAGGTCGGGACCTACAACGGCCGGCTGACCGCGGGGTGCATGCTGGAGACGCACCTGATGTACTGCCCGGCCGGCTTGGTGCAGCGGACCGAGGGCCTGGCCTACGTGTCGGCGGGGGCCTGGGCCGAGCTCCGGGTGGGCGTGACCTGGACCAACGGCGCGGAGTCGACCGGGCCGCACTACTGGACGGCAGCGATGGCCGGGTCGCCGTTCGGGCCCTACGGCGGTGGCGAAAACGAGGGCGCCGGCGAGGACTGGGAGAACCTGCGCGAGCGGCTGATCGAGGCGATCCGCCCGCCCGGGAGCGAAGACGACCTCGACCTGGCCGCCGACTACAGCGAGTGGTCGGACGTCGAGATCACGCTCGAAGTCCGGGGCGGCGAGCGCATCGTGCATGCGGTCGTCTACGAGATGCCCGACCGGCACGTGCAGCGGCACGACAACTCGGGGCCGCTCACCGTCCATGGAGCCCCGGCGGCCGACGTCCCGTTCCCAGGCTCAGCACGGGAGAGCGCGCCGGAGGTCAGCGTGTACGAGAATCACCGGCTCGGGACCGTCCGCACGATGCAGACCGCCGAGCGCCAGGGGGAACGCCTTGGGCCCCACGTCCTTGCGTGGTCGAGCTCCCGCCACCTCGGCGACTTCTCGGGCAACCGCTACCTCGAGGTCACCGCCGACGCGAACTTCGTCGACGTGTTCGACTCCAACTTCGAGGGCTGGGATGCGGAGTATCCGGGCTGGGTGGTGGCTGGGTCGGTCGCACAGCTGCACCGGCTCCATGGGCAGTCGATGGACGACAGGGCGGCCGTGGTGCCCGTGACGGTGTGGCTTGATGCGTCCCGCGGCGATGTCGGCGTCGGAGATGCCGTGGTCCGGCTGCAGTCGGGGCCGTATGAGTGGATCGACGTCGAGTTCGACAACAGCGTCCCCCGGCGGACGATCAAGGCCTACGGGTACCTTGAGAGCCAGGTCCACGGAGACCACGCAGCCGCGAACCTCGTGGTCCAAGCCCAGGTGACAGGCCGGTCGCTCCGGCTCTACGGGGTCTCGGTCGCGTTCGGCCACTGGTAGAGACGCACCTCGCGCGGGGGGAGGATTCCCCCATGCCCGGCCAACACACTGGCAAGCTCACCCTGCACCGGGTGCCTCGCCCGATCCTCGTCGCCGCACTCGTCGCGGTCCTCGTCTTCCTGGCCCACCTGTTCGGCATGGGCGAGAAGGTTGCCGGCGCCGACCTGGCCGAGTTCGTGAACCGAGCCCTCGACGGGATCGTGCTCATCTCCACGGCGTTCGGCTACGGCAGCCTCGCCCACGCCCTGCAAGACCCGAACAAGTCCGTCGTCGACTAGAGGGCCGGCCCGGTGTCCGAGGCTCTACTCGTACAGCTGTTGAGCGAGGTCCAAGACCAAGGCTCCAAACTTGGCGGGCTAGAAAGCTCCGTCGAGAGCATCCGGCGTGAGCAGGAGCGAGAGCGGACCGAGGCGACCGCGTTCCGCGAGCTGGTCGGACAGCGCGACGAGGAGCGACGCAAGCAGCTCGAAGACGCAGTGAGGAGGTTCGACATCGACACGGGGCTGCTGTCCTCCGAAATGAGCAAGCTAGGCAGCCGCGTGGAGGGTTGCCCACACCACCAGCCTGCCGCCCCGACCGGACCTCACCCCGTGGGCCCTACCGAGGCCGAGGCCAGGACGGGGCTGTTGAGGTCCCTCGCCAAGCTGGCTGCCGTCTTCGGCGGTGCCCTTGCCGCGGCGTCTGCCTACGTGTTCGGCGGGAAATGAGGACCAAGGACAAGAAGGTCGCAGCGCTCGACAAGGCGCTCGACCGGCTCCGGCTGCTCTCGCGCCTCGACGGCGCCCGGCTCAAGGGCCAGGCGCACCGGGTGGCGTCGCACGGGATGGAAGAGGCGGCCGGCATCATCGGGCAGCACGTCGCCGACCTCGACCAGTGCGCACGCGAGCTTGACGAGGCGATCGCCCAGCTGCTCGCGGTCGTCGACCCGTCCCAGGACGACACCGTCCCCATCGGCTTGCGCTCAACGCGTCCCTAGCCGACCGGGAGGAGCCACACGAAAAAAGAGCCTCATCGGCTGCTTTCGCAGTGGTACCCGAAGAGGCTCCGATTCGATGCGCAAGGCAGGTGCAGCGCACCGAATCGTTGTCTGGGGTGTAGCCGCGCGCGGTGTGCAGCGCAAGTTGAGTTCTTGACAGCCTGGAAACCAACACCTACGCCCTACCTCGGTCACGTTGGTACCGTGACCGAGGCAGGGAGTATGAAGACATCCAAAGATTCAGACGTCGTTGTTGATGCGGGACGGACGGGGCTCGAACCCGCGACCTCCGGCGTGACAGGCCGGCGTTATAACCAACTTAACCACGGCCAGAGCACCTCTGAGCTGCACATACGACCCGCAGGGATCCGCCCAGCAGGTGGCCCACATGTATCCGGGACGATCCGGGCAGGCGTCCGACCTTGCTGGCAGATGCCACTGCATGCCGTCCACCCTCGTGTCGAAGACATTGCAGCCCTTGCCATGCGCACAGCCGCCCGCCGCGGGCGCAAGGCCGGGACGCTCGAAAACAAGCGCAACTGCTGGGAGACAAAGATCGTCCCGAGCTTCCGAGGGCGCCAAGCCGCACAGATCTCGCACGACGAGGCCCAGGACGTGGCCGACGAGTGGGCAGAGGCGTTCGGGCCACACGCTTCGCTGAAAGCGATCCGCGAGGCTCGGCACGGATTTGGACTGGCGATGCAGCGGGACTGGATTCGCCGCCAGCCGTTCGATGGCATCCATGTCCCGGGGGCTGTCCGCGGCGAACAGCGGGTCATGCCGGCGAAGGCTCGGGAGTCGCTCCGGGCCTACCTCGAGCCCGTCGCCCTCCGAGGCGTACGATGCCGGTTCCGCCGGGTGACCTGCCTGGCGCTCCTGCTGCTGGCCGAGATCCCGGCTGGTCGCATGTCCGAGACCGCCGGGCTTGAGCGGCGCGGTGTCGACCTCGAGGCCGGCGTCATCACGTGGTACCGGCACAAGACCGACCACGCTGGGCCGAAGCACTCGGTGATTACCCCGTACGCCCGGCGCGTGCTGTCGACGGCAATGGATCTGGCCCCGGGCAGCGAGTGGGTGTTCCCGAGCTCGGCGAGCAACGGCGGGCCCGTCCACGACCTGACGACGTCGATGGCCCGGATCTGCGCCCACGTCGGTCTGGGCCGGTACACGCCCCACGACCTGCGCCGAGGCATCGCCCAGGAGGCGCTCGACGGCGGCGCGAGCATCGAGGACGTCTCTGCGCTGCTCGGCCACGAGTCGGTCCGAACGACGGAAGCCTACTTGCGGTGGAGCCCAACCCGGGCCCGCCGCGCACTTCGGCTCACCAGCCTTGGAGCAAACTCATGAGCACCACCTATCACCTGCACGCCAACGAGTTGCACGACCAGGCCGAGCCGGTCGAGGTCTGCCGCGAGGCGCGACGGGCCACGATTGTGGCAGTCGGTCGCATCACCCGGAGCGTCCGCCGCATCGAGACGACCCTCGAACGATTCGCCGCAACCCCGGGGCCCGGTCCTCTCTCCGCTCGGCATTCTGCACCGACCGAGGGCCCGGGGTTCGGCACCTTTTGCGAGGGCCGACGATGACCTACGAGCAAGCGCTCGGCGAGGCACTCAAGCGCTTCCGCGGCTGGGCCGGGAAGAAACAGAAGGAGCTCGCGCGCGACACCGGAGTTTCGGCGACCTACATCAGCATGGTCGAGAATGGGCGTCGCGTTCCAAGCGTGGCGACGTTCCGGGAGTTCGCCCGCGCTCTCGACTGCGACCTGCATGAAGTCCTGCGCCTCGCAGACGACCTACTCGGGGTGCAGTCGTGACCTGGTGGAACGACGACGTCGCGCTGGCAGTGCTGGCCGTGCTGGCGCTCCTGGGACTGTTGCTGGCCCTGTTCCTCGAGGGGCGGCGAAACCTGTGAGCGTCGCAGAGGCAACCGCCCGCGCCCAACGGTTCGCGCGAGCGCTGGAGCTGCTCGCGGAGATGCCGGCCAGCGTTGGGCTCAAGGAGACGAACGGGATCCCGGTGACGGTCGACTTCCCGGCGGATCACTGGTCCCTGCCGACCGAGGAGCAGCGCGCGTGGCTGGTCGCGAACCCGACCGTCTACGCGGAGCCCGGAGACCCCGAACAACTCGCGGCCGCCATCGAGCGGGCGCACCAGCAGTGGAAAGCGAGCAAGCAATGAGCCAACCCAACCCCGACGCATCCCTGGTCCTCGACTGCCCGATCGAGGAGTACCACTCGGACAAAGAGCACTGGTCGAACAGCATGTGCGAGGACGCTCGCGAGTCCCTCGAGCGGACCCACGCGACGCACATCACCAAGGCTGTCGAGCGCAAGGTGACGTCGCGCCAGCAGGACACGTTCAACATCGGGAACGCGACGCACGCTGCGTCCCTGGAGCCCGACAAGTTCGGCGAGCGGTGGCTGCGAGGCCCGACCGAAAGCCGCAAGGCGGACAAGTGGACCGCTGCGAAGGCTGACCTTCCCGAAGGGGCAACGCTGCTGCAGCCCTCCGTCTTCGACATGGTCGAACTCATGGCGGCGCGCGTTCGCTGCCACCCCATCGTCGGACCGGCACTCGAGCGCGAAGGCTACGCCGAGGCCTCGATCTACTTCACCGACCCGGACACCGGCCTGAAGCTCAAGGTGCGGCCCGACTGGATGGTCCCGCCCACGCTCACGACCCGCGGGATCATCGTCGACCTGAAGACGTCAAAGGACGACGTCAACCCCGACAAGGTCGCCAAGGCGTTCGTGAATCACGGATACCACCGGCAACAGGCGCTCTACTCCATGGGGTACCGGGCCCTCTTCGGCGAGGACCCCGGGGCGTTCGTCTTCGCGTTCGTCTCGAAGAAGCCGCCGCACGAGGTCGCGGCCTTCATCCTCGACGACAGCTCCGCCGAGCTTGGCGACGAGCAGCGCCGCCGGGACATCCGCCGCGTCGCCGCGTCGCTGGAGACCGAGACCTTTTCCTCCCCGTGGAACACCGACGTCACGACGCTGGTGCTGCCCTCTTACGCCCACTTCGCCGACTGAGGACCTGAGACACATGAACGACGTCATCGACACAACCGAAGTAGCCACCACCGAGGCTCTCCTCGTCCCCGCTGCGTCCGAGATTGCCCCCGAGCGCGGTCTGGCCAACCCGCAGAACTACGGCGAACAGATGGACCGATGGTCCGGGCTCATCGCCTCCCGAGCACTCCCGCAGCACGTCAAGACCCCGCAGCAGGCGCTCGCAATCGCAGCCATGGGGGCCGAGTTCGGGTGGGGGCCCATGAAGTCCCTGCGAAGCATCTACCTGGTCAACGGCAACCCCCAGATGAGCGCGCAGGCAATGCTCGGCCTGGTCTACGAACGCATGCCTGAGGCCCGCGTCGAGATCCTCCAGAACGACAACGAGGCGGCAAAGGTCCGCTCGTGTCGAGGCCCGAACGAGCCCTGGGCCGAGTTCTCGTTCTCCTTCGAGGACGCCAAGCGGGCGAAGCTCCCGTCGAAGCCTGGGAACACCTGGCAACACTTCACGGCCGATATGCTTTGGGCGCGGTGCGTCAGCCGGATGTGCCGGCGGATGTTCCCGGACGTGGTCCAGGGTTGCTACGTCGCCGGCGAGCTTGAAGCCGTCGTCGAGGACGCGCCCAAGCCGAAGCGCGGGCAGGTGAACGAGTCTGCGAACCGGTTGCTGTTGGGCCAAGCGCCCGAGGAGGGCGAGGACGATGAGCCCGAAGCTTAGGATCGCGCGATTGAGATTCACACCGAAGAACGTGCACGAAAGCCGGTGCGAGCATGAGCCCGAATCCTGAGAACCGTCGGGACGCTGCCGAGCGCCAGGTCGCCGGCATCTACCTCACTGGACCGCAGCGAGAGCTGCTCTGGGAGCTGCAAGCGCGTGAGCGGGGCGAGACCCCGGAGCCGTCCGCCCGCATCGCGCGGCACCTGCCGTCGGTCGGTGAGCGACTGGTCGCGATCGAGAAGCTGGCCGACCTCGAACTGCTGACCTTCGAGAGCACGCGCGCAGAGCTGACACCGTGGGGCCGGTTCGTGGCTTCGGTCGCAGCAGGGGAGCAAGCATGAGCGGCTTCCTGACGCACCCCGAGGAGCACGACGAGGAACGCCTCCGACTGCACGAGGCCGACTTCACGCCGCGCCCTGTCGTTCGGCAGTGTCTCCGGGCCGCACGTGAGCATTCCCCATGGAGGTCGGTGACCAAGACGGGCGAGCTCCGAATCGTGGACGGGGCTGCCGGCGCGGGAGTGTGGGCGCAAGAAGCATGGCGGATGTTTCCCATGGCGAGTGTGGTCGCCGTCGAACTTCGGGAGGAGGAGACCCCACACCTGATGCGCCACCAGCAGCGGCTCGAGATCGACGTCATCATCGGGGACTTCTTTGCCCTCTCCCACAAGGACATGGGCGAGCCCGACATCCTGGCCACCAACCCCGCGTTCTCCCGGTTCTGCGACTACGTCGACCGCTGCATCGAGTTTGGCATGGGTGCATGGCTCTACGCCCCGATCGACATCAAGCTCCGCGGGGCCGAGGGCTGTGAGTGGTGGGACAGTCGCAAGAAGTGGCTGCGGGAGGTGCTGGTCACAGCTGGGCCTGTCGGGTTCCGAGGCCGCGGTGGCGGCAGCGACAACCGGGTGATGGCGCTCTGGGTGTTCTCGCCCGACGCGTCCGACCGCCCGACCAAGTTCGAGATTCTCCCGTTGCTCGAAGGCAAAGACCGCCGCTGGGTCACCCGACCCGGCACCGAGGGGGAGGGCTAGCGGTGTGTGGCGCGTGGGTCCGTACCGCATCCGCCGGCACGTGGTCACGGGCGACTACGAGGTGCTGCTCGGCAAGAAGGTCGTGTTCACGAACCTCTCGAAGTGGGGCCTCGTGCAGACGCGGGAAGACTGCCGGGCGCTTCTCGAAGAAGGCCAGCAGGAGCAACGAGAAGCGGACCGACGCGCCGAGCTCCACCGCGCCCGCAAGCTCGAGCAAGAAGAACGCGAGCGGCTCTACCTTCGCCAACTCCCCAACACCGCATGCCGGAAGTGCGGCGCCCCGACCGTCGAGGCCTTCACCGAGCAGGGCCAGCGCCTGCCACTCGACACCGCACCGACCCCCGACGGCGACTGGCTCGTCATCGCGCAGCGGGTCCCATCCCGCTCCCCGGTCATTCGCCGCGCCACCGATGAGCGCACCGCGGACCGGTACGAAGTTCACCACGCGAGCTGCTCCCGCCGGACGCCGCTCGTAGCGAACAACCAGTACTGCCTACGGCTCGGCCGAGGCGCACGACTGACCGAGAAGGCGCCCCGTCGACGGAGGGCAGCCGCACCCCGCCAGCGCTTGCTGGTCACCACCGCCCACGCCGAGCAACTGGAACTCCCATGCTGATCCGCCCCTGCAAGTCCTGCCACGCCCGCATCTGGTGGGCCGTCACCATCGCCGGCAGGTCCACCCCGATGGACGCCGATCCCCACCACGAGGGCGAGTGGGTGATCGACGGCGAGACCGAGAACGGAGCGCCAAAGGTCCGGCCCCACGCACCTCTGCTCGACCCACCGAGCCTCGAACGATTCCAACCCCACTGGGCCACGTGCCCGAACGCTGACCAACACCGAAAAACGAAACGACAATGACCGCACGACAATCAATCACCGTAGACGGCACCACATACCTCAAGGCGCCCGAGCCCACAGAAGCCCCTCTCTCCATCATCGTCGCCGACCGTGGCTGGGTGTTCGTCGGACACATGCGCACCGACGAGGCTAGCCACAAGATGCACGACGCACGTGTCGTCCGGCGTTGGGGCACCAGTAAGGGGCTGGCGGAACTCGCCATACGCGGCCCATCGGAGAACACCAAGCTGGACACCGCTGCAGCCGTGACCATCCCCAACAGCTCTGTGGTCGCTGTCTTCACTTGCGACGAAAGCAAGTGGCAATGAGAAGCTACGGCGACGGCGACGGCGACGGCTACGGCTACGGCGACGGCGACGGCGACGGCTACGGCGACGGCGACGGCGACGGCGACGGCGACGGCGACGGCTACAGCGACGGCTACGGCGACGGCGACGGCGACGGCGACGGCGACGGCTACGGCGACGGCTACGGCTACGGCTACGGCTACGGCTGAGTCCCACATCCACCAAACAGAACACCGAAAGCGAAACCGATGACAGCGAAGAAGACGACAAAGAAGGGCCCAGCGAAGAAGCGGGCGAAGAAGACCACGGCCAAGAAGGGCGCCAAGGCAGCGGCCAACGACGCTCCCGACCTGCCGCCACTGCCCCCGTCGATGCCGGGCCAACAGGAGCACATCCCCGAGACCCTCGACCAGCCGATCCCCGACATTCAGGACGCCGCCAAGGCCCTCGACGAGTCGCGGAAGGCCGCCGCGGGGTGGGGCCGGCAGGTGCAGATGCGCAAGGCCGTCCTTGAGTCCGAGCTCAAGAAGCACGACATCACGACCACCTACTACGACGGCGTGGTGCGGATCGCCATCACGGTTCCCGAGGCGAAGGAGAAGCTCGAGGTCGAAGTGGTCGACGCTCACTTCCCGGAGGCGGCGGAGTGATCGTCAAAGTCCACATTCAAGGCACGGACGAGTCGGTCATGCGTCGCTTCAAGTCCATCACGGAGGCGATGCCCAAGACCGCAGACCTGGAGTTCTCGCTAGAGGTGACGGAGTCAACGCAGGAGATGCTCCAGCGAGCTGCACAGTCGATGGCCGCGCTCGACTACACCCCACCTGAGCCCGAGCCGGCTTGTTACGAGGGGTTCGGGACCGTGACGCTCGACCACTCCGACGAGGACGCCGAGGTGCGCGTGTTCATCGGCGAGCGGGGCCTGCTCCCCGAGGTCGCCCGTGCAATGGCTCAGGACATCCTGGCGAAGGCAGACGAGTACGAGCGCCAGGAGGAAGACGAGCGCAAAGCGGCGGCGGACAAAGAGGCACACGACCTGTTCATTCAACGGGGTGGATCGTTCACCGCTGACGCCGAGGAGCACCACTAGATGCCCCGCGTGCTCGCCATCGACCCGGGCAACCACTGCGGGTTCGCGGTGGTCGACGACTCGGGGCTGGTGCTCAGCGACGTCTGGCGCCTGCACAAGGATGGCGAGCGCAAGGACATTCGGTTCTGGCGGCTGTTCCACCGGCTGTCGGAGGTCTACGGGGCGACTGGCAAGCCCGAAGCTGTCGCATTCGAGACAAAGCTCAAAACGAAGAAGACGACCACTGCGAACCTGCTCAACACCGGCGGGTTCATCGGAGTGATCCGAGCCTGGTCCGTTCAGGTGAAGGTCGCCGACGTTCGGTTCCTCTACCCATCCGAACTGAAGCATCGGGCCACCGGGAACGGACGAGCGAGCAAAGCGGACATGTGCGCCTGGGCATCCCACACGTCCGGCAAGGACATCAGAGACGACAACGAGGCGGACGCCGTGTGCCTGGCGTTCGTGATCCACGAGGAGCTGACGAGAGCATGAGCAACAAACACCCCAACCCTGAGCACGTCCGCGACTTCCTGCGCGGCTTCCTGGCCAAACGCGGCCCCGTGGACCCACTGGGACAGAGCCTGTCAGAGGGCCTCCTGGGCCCCCTCGTGAAACTGCCCGACGAAGCCATCGCCGCTTTCATCGAGCGCGGCCAAGAAGTCCGGAGGGCAGGATGAGCCTCGACACGGAACGGAGGCCGAACTGATGGCGCAGTGTCCAGCCGACGCCCTCGCCGACGCCAAGCTCCCCGCAGCGGCCCGTGTTGTCCTCACCGTGCTGTGGTCCCACGCCGGCCGAGAGACGCGTTTCGTGTGGCCGAGCAGGGAGACACTGGCCCAAGCCGCTGGCGTCTCTGAGCGCTCCCTGAGGCGCCACCTCTCGGACCTCAAAGCCAGGGGCTGGGTCGTCGAAGGCATTGGAACCAATGGCCGCCCGGGATGGAGCCTCTGCGACCCGCCGGGAGTCGTCGCGCACACATCCGAGCCCGAGCCTGATGCGGCCATTCCTGGCCAAGCACCGGCCACTCCTGACCGGCCAGAACTGGCCACGCGGCCAAAACTGACCGCCGAACCGGCCACTCCTGGCCGCGCCTTCCCTATGGAACCAACCAAGAACACTCTCTCTCAGAGCGCGAGTCCAACCCCACCCCGGTCAAAACTGGCCGTGGTCCCAGACGCGAGGCGAGAGCGAGACCACGCACTGGCACAGTTCCACGAACTCGCCCGGTGGCACATTCAGCCGCCGAAGGGCTGCGGGACGTTCGTGTCCCCGCCCAGCTACGTGTACGACCTGCTGGACCAGGGCCAGACGCCCGAGGACATCGCCGGCGTGCTGCGGAAGGCCGCCGAGCGCATCAACGCCGGACACATCGAGGCCCGCATGTGGGGCGCCCCGCTGCTCAAGGGCTGGTATGTGCCCATCCGCGACGAGCAGCCGATCGGCGGCAAGGGTGCGAAGCCCACCGGCCCCAAGCTGGAGACCGCCGCTGAGGCCGAGGCGTACGCCAAGGCCAACGGGAACTCGCTCACCGGCACCGGCTGGGGCTGGGAGCTCGACGGCCGCGGCGGGCAGCGTGCGGTTCGGATTGGGGGTGCGGCGTGAACCGGCCGACCATCACCGTGACGATCGACGCCTCGCCGGCCATCGCTGCCCTGTCGAAGCTGAACGAGCGGACCGGAGCGATCCCGTTCGCCTGCTCGGCATGCGGCGGACTCTGGGCAGCCGCGGACCTCGAGGACGGCCTGTGCCTGCCGTGCACGGCCGAGGACGACTCCGAGTGCATGGAGTGCGGCGACCCCTGGTCGGACACCGAACTCGACGACGACGGCCGGTGCTGGGCCTGTGCAGCGCGAATCAGGAACGAGGCGCGCGATGCCTAGGCGCATGTCGTTCTCGAAGACGCTGCCGCAGATGCGCGACTACACCAAGACGGTGACGCGCCGCTTCGGCTGGAAGTCGCTCAAGGTCGGCGACGTCATCACCGCGATCGAGAAGGGGATGGGGCTTGCGAAGGGGGAGCGACAGGTCGTGATGCACGACATCGAGGTGCAGGACGTCCGGCGTGAGCGGCTCGATGCCATCGACGCGGCCGACCTCGAGCGCGAAGGGTTCCCCGGGATGACGCCCGCCGATTTCTTCAAGCTCATCGGGGCCAAGCCGGACCGCATCCTGACCAGGATTGAGTTCCGGCACACGCGGCCGTGCGAGCCGTGCGACGGCGTGGGGCAGCCGCAGTGTCCGGCGTACGGTGAGCCCCCTGGCTACATCGAGTGCGAGTGGTGCGGCGGCGACGGGTTCGTCTACGTCGGCCCCAATGGAGACGAGCCAGCATGAGTCACGTCCGCACCAAGCGTCCAAGCCCCGCAATGCGCCGCTCGAGCTCCACCGCGGTCTCGCTCGCATCCCGAGGCCATCGAGACTTCCGCTGTCGGAGCCAGAGCCCAACCGCGGCGATGCGCGCCCGGCCGTCGGGGTCGGCCGCGCTCCACGACTCTCGCAGTGTCTTGAGTGTGGCCTCAAAGGGCCAGGCCACCGACTCCCACGCCCGGCACTTGGTGTGCACCAGCTTCTGCCGTTCGTGCACCCAGTAGGGGCCGACCAGCGCACCGCCGCAGACGTCGCACGCCCCGTCGGCAAGGTCCGGCATCCGGTGAGTCACTCCGGAGAGGCTACCCCGTCCCGCTTCCGCGGTCGGGGCTGAGGCCGTGTGTCCAAGCAACCGACCGTCCTCCACCTGTGCTCCGGCTCTGGAGGGGGCGCACTGGGATTTCACCGCGCCGGCTTTCGCAGCGTCGGGGCCCTCGACCTCGACCCCGCCGCGTGTCGGGACCTTGAGCGTCTCACGGGAGACAGCGCCCACGTCGTCGACATCGGCGCGATGAAGACGCCCGCCGACCTTGCGGCGCTCTGCCCCGAGAGCCCGGATGTCGTCTTCACATCGCCGCCGTGCAAGGGCTTCTCAGGTTGCCTTCCCGAGAAGTCTGCAAAGGCGGAGAAGTACCAGAAGCTCAACAAGCTGGCGCTCCACGGGGTCTGGCTCGCACTTGAAGCGTGGAAGCAACGGCCGCGGCTCATCCTCCTTGAGAACGTGCCCAGGATCCAGTCCCGCGGTCGCGTGTGGCTCGCCCGCATGGTCGCGCTGCTCCACCAATACGGGTACGCCGTCGACACCTCGGTGCACGACTGCGGCGTTCTTGGAGGCCTCGCGCAAAGGCGGAAGCGCTTCCTCTTGGTTGGCCGCCACATGCCCCAGGTAGATGCGTATCTGCGCCTCCCAAGTGAGCAGCGGGTGCGGTCGATCGGCGAAGTTCTCGGCGACCTCCCGGTGCCCGCGCCTGGGTCGACCGCAGGCGGGCCCATGCACAGGCTCCCGCGGTTGTCCGCGCTCAACTGGGTCCGTCTGGCTCTCATCCCAGCCGGCAAGGACTGGCGGGCCATCCCGCCGGCGGTGCGCCTTTCAGACCGCCGCGGTCGTCCCAACGGGCCCTATGGTGTCGAAGACTGGCGCGCCCCATCTCACGCGGTTCTCGGTCACACGACGAGCCGCGACACATGGGGCAGCGTCTCCGACCCCCGGGTTGGGTGCAAGCGTCGAGAAGGCGGCCACGGCGTGCGGCACTGGGACAGCCAGAGCGCGGCCGTGATCGGACATCCCTCGATCGACAACTTCCCCGCCCAGGTCGCGGACCCGCGAATCGACTACCAGCCGCACCGTGGGTGCATCGGTGTCGCGGACTGGAACGCAGCGAGCCCGACCGTTCGCGGGACCCACAACGTCAACAACACAACGGGTTCACTTGCTGACCCGCGCCTGGTCGAGGCTTCACATTGGGTCGATGAGTCGCAGGACCCGGCCGCCTTGTTCGGTGAAGTCCTCGACCTCACCTCGAAGAAGCCCGGCCGACTGGTGATCGCGGCCGCCGACGGGACATGGCACCGACCCATGACGACGCTCGAGCTCGCCGTGCTCCAGGGGTTTCCCGCGACCCTCGACGGCGAGCCGCTTGTCTTGGACGGCAACAGCCACGCCGGATGGCGAGAGCGCATCGGCAACGCCGTCCCACCACCCACTGCGTACGCGATCGGCATGTCCTGCGCGGCGACGTTGGCAGCGGCTGCCGCCGGGCGCTGGACTCTGGACGGAAACCCGATCTGGGTTCGAGAGCGAAGCCGACGACGTGCCGAGCTGCAGGAGGCCGGATAGGTGCCATCCCGCATCCCGCAAGCCCCCGAGGCCGAGGCCGCAGTGCTCGGCGCGGTCCTCCTCCGCAACGACGCGTTCGACGTCGAGGGCGTGTCCGACCTGCAGCCCGAGGACTTCCACCTGCCGAAGCACGGCGCCGTTTGGGGCGCGGTCCGGACCCTGCTACACGGCGGGCACCCGGTTGACATCGTCACCCTCGAGGAGCAGATGCGGGTGAGCGAGACACTCAGCCTCATCGGCGGGCTCGAAGGGCTCGGAAAACTTGCCGACCGACACGCGAACACCCACAACATCGGCGAGCACGCCAAGATCGTCCGCAGCATGGCGAGAGCCAGGAGGGCGCAGCGTGCACTGCTCGAATCTGCCGATCGCATGGGCTCGGTCGCCGCCGATGCTGTAGACGACGCAATCGCGGAGGCGCAAGGCGAACTCGCCCTGGTCGAGTCGTCCGACAGCGACGGCCTGATCTCGATGGGCGAGGTCGTCACTGCGGCCTGGGACTTCGCGACCGGCAGGAAGGACGGCACGATCGTTCCATGCTCCTGGGGGCTCGGACCGCTCGACGAGTTGTTCGACGGTGGGTTGATGCCTGGCCGGCTCGTCATCATCGCGGGGCGCCCAGCAATGGGGAAGACGGTCATGGGAATGCAACTCGCGTTCGGCTCTGGCAGGCGCGGAGAATGCCCCCTCGTCTTCTCGCTTGAGATGCTCAAGGAGCAGCTCGGGCAGCGGGCAGCCTCGACTCTGGGCCGCATCTCGATGAAGGACGTGAAGCTGCCGCGAACCGAGAGCGAGTGGCTGAGGCTGTCCGAGGCGCGGGACTTCTTCGCCCAGGTCGGGGGGAAGGTATGGGCCCGCCCCATCCACCTCGACAAGCTCGTCTCCATCGTGCGCTCGTGGGCCAGGCAGACGAAGGCGAAGGGCCCGGTCATCGTGGACCAGCTCTCCCTGGTCGGGATCATGGGGCGCGGCTTCATGTCGGCGAGGGACCGGTTCTCGCTGGTCACCTACACGCTGAAACAGCTGGCGATGGAGGTCCAGGTGCCGATCGTGCTGCTGTGCCAGATCAACCGAGAGTGCGAGAAGCGGGACGACAAGCGCCCCCGGCTGTCGGATCTCAAGGAATCAGGAAGCATCGAGGAGGACGCCGACGCCGTCGCCTTCATGTACCGGGACCGGATGTACAACCCCGACGCTGACCCGATGGCGGCCGAGGCGATCGTCGCGAAGTGCAGGGATGGCGTCACGGGCACTGCCTCGATTCGGTTCGAGGGCCACTTCTCGCGGTTCCTCGACGTGCCCGGCGACGGTTAGCGCAGCGCCCCAGGGATGGAGTGGCAGCAGTGAGCCGGCCGCGCACGCCCACGGTCACGTTGGTGGAAAGCCTGCAACGCTACATCGAAGACGGCGCCCGCTCGCCTGAGCGCGGGGAGTCGCTCGAGGAGTACCTGACGCGGCTCGACCTGCTCGGGCACGGGTTCGCCTACCGCGAGCTCGTCAACGGCGGCCGGAAGCACCAGATGCCCCCGAAGCGGTATTGGCCCAACCTCGCGTTGACGCTGCGTCTCGCCATCGAGTTTCGCGCGCGAGCGATTCGAGCGGCCGGCGTGCGCGGCCTGCAGGTCAACGCTGTGTACCGACCTCGCGGTGGGGCCAGTCGAAGCGCTCACAAGTACGCGAAGGCCCTGGACCTCGACCGCATCGGGGGGAGCTCGACCGAGTACTTCCGCTGCGCCGCGCGGTTCTGGGCCGAGTACGGCGAGCAGCTGCAGGTGGGACTCGGGCTCTACACGTGGGGCACCAAGTCGATCGGCGGACTCCGGGTGCACATCGACACGGGACACGGGCTCCGGACGTGGCAGGGCATCCGGACGCGCTTCGGCCGGCCTTGGGCTGGGCTGCCGCTCGCCGAGAAGCTGCTCGTCGACATGGACGTCCCAAACCCAAAGCAGCGCGCGTGAAGGTCCGCGGGCTCTCACTCATCGGCCACGTAGGCCGGTCCAAGTCCGGCGGGATCGAGGTCATACACGCCGCCCACATCAACCTCATCGACGGCAAGCGGAGGACGTTCGCGCAACGCGGCGAGCTCCCTGCCGACGCCACACGGGAACAAGTCGCAGAGATGTTCGGGCGCACCGCTCGGGAGTCACTGCTCGAAGCACTGGAGAACGCATGAGCATCGCAGAACAAGCAAAGGACGGGGCCGTCGACGTCATCAACGGAGTCACCCGCCTCATTTCCGACAACGCCGAGAGTCGTCGCAAAGAGCCACGGTACTGGGCCAACTTTCACGACTACCAGCGGTCGACACTGCCGAAGTGGCGACGCATCGCCCGATGGTGGCACCAGGCCCGGGCTCGCTCGTATCACTCGCACGTTGCGGCGAAGCGGAGGTCGGAGCGGTGAGCATCGGGACCATTCTCAAGCACTGCACCAACTGTGGGCACGATAAGTCTCGCAGCGAGTTCTACCGCTGCCGTCGGGCCCCCGACGGAAGGCAGGTCAGGTGCAAGCTGTGCCAGAAGGCGAGCCAGTCCAGCACCGTTGCTCTGGCCCGTGCCAGGACCAGGGCAGCTGCACCCGCAAAGCGCGTGACGATGACCGAGGCCGAGATCATCGCGGCACGGGAGCGAGAAGACGAGGCCGTCACCGCCGCCGCCTTCGACGTGCTGGCCCAGCAGGCCGCCGCGGCGCACGGGTAGACGCACACCGCGCGAGCCCACGGTGGGCACATGTCCAAGTCCGACTACTTCGAGCAGGCGATGCTCGACCTGATCTTCCTCGGCATCGCGATCGACGGCATCGCCGAGGACGACCAGACCCCTGCGTCGCTCGAGCTGGCACTACACACCGCAGACCCTGGCGAGGCTGGCAACCAGCTGACGTCAGAGGCCCCAAACATCGCTCGGCTGACGATGACCCGCGTGGGCGGGACGTGGACTCGCAGCGGGAGCGTGGTTTCAAACACCGCGCTCGTGACATTCCCGCAGAACACGGGGGCAGCGGTGACGGTGACCCACTGGTCTGCTGGCATCGTCGGGACCGATAACATGAACTACTACGGCGCACTCGACTCGCCGATGATCATCGACACAAACGTCGCTGCGACGTTCCCCGCCAGCGCGCTCACCATCGAAGAACAGTAGGGGAGCAAGCGCGTGCCCGTTCTCTCCGCGCTTCGGGCCTCGGCGAACGGGGCCACCACCGCGTCTGGGACGTTCGTCGATGCTGCGACGACCGCCCCGTTGGCCGATGGCGTCACCTATGCGGTGTGGGTCACCGCTGGGGTCATCAACGCGAACAACGACGAGGTTGTCGAGCTCGAAGTCGACTACGGCGGCACTCAGTACGGGTTCGCGCGGTACAGCGTGGGGTTCGACCCGCCTGGGCCCGGCAGCGGCAGTCAGGTCGCGACGGTGTTCCTGGTCGTCGGCGACGGGTCCTCGACTGTCGCGATCCGCCACCGGCTCGTGTCGGGCGGAAGCACGACGATGCTCACCGGGCACATCGAGTGTGTGCCGCTGTCGTCCCTGACCCTGGGTACGCACTACTGGTACGAGGAGACGCCGAACAGCGGGACGCTGACCAACCCTGCGGCGGGCGCTGGGTGGGTGGGCACTGGCGACCAGGTGGACGTGACACCGGCCGCGACTGGCCGCTTCGCCATCTTCGCCGCGGCCGAGGTGGAGTTCACCGCCGGCAACACAGCGGCCGACCAGGGCCGACTGCGCGTTCGCGTCACCGAAGACCCCGCGGGCACGCCCAGCGCCTACAACCTGCAGCGCAACACGGTCAACGCCATCGAGGGACCAGAAACCCGGATGTCCGGCGGCGGGGCGGGCTACAACCTCGCTTTCGCAAGCCGCTTCCTCGACATCCCCACCCTCACAGCCGGGACCACGTACCGGTTTGAGGTTGAGCGGGAGGGGGTCCCAGCAACGGCCAACACGGGGTACCGGCGCGAGCGTCTGCTCGTGCTCGACCTGTCGGTGTGGCCTGAGTGGGCCATCTCGAGGGACGTCGACGGCCAGAGCGGTGTCGACAACACGTTCGCCACAGCCACGACGACCGCCCCGCCTGCGGCCCGCGACTACCTGCTGATTGGCGCGATTGGCTACCAGCAGACGGGCACCTGGACCCGGTCAACGTTCACCATCGACCCCGCCGGCACGCCGTCGTCGCTGCCGCCGTCCCAGGGCTTCGGGCAGGCCATGCTCGCGACCGGGAACGGAGTCCTCGACGACTACGGCCTGATTGGGCTGCAGTGGGATGTCCAGGCCGAAACGGGCGCGATCTCGGCAGCCCTCAACGGCGTTTCGGACATCTCGAACGTCCGGTGGGGCAACGACGCTGGAGACTTCCCCGGCGGCGTCGACGATGGCGTCGCGACCACCCTTCTGATCCTGGGCATGGAGACGTCTACGACGGCTCCCGGGGCCGAGCTCGGCGGGAGTGCAGTCGGAGGCACCGTCACCACAGCCGATCCGGACGGCGTTGGGGAGATCGGCGGCACCGCTCAGGGTGGGACGGTCACCGGCGCAGCGCTGTCGGCTGGCGCGGCACTCTCGGGCGGCGCCATTGGGCAAGCTGTCACGACAGCAGACCCCGATGGAGTGGCTGAGATTGGAGGGGGGGCCGTTGGTTCCGCCCCGACGTCTGCAGCCCTGTCCGTGGGCGCAGGCTTCGCAAGCCTCGACGCCGCGATCGCCTACTTCGGCAACAGCTTCACGCTGTTCTGGGGCAACAACGACGAGGGGGGGCTGCCCCTGAACCTGCTGCACGTCCTGTCGAGCCTCGTGCCTGGGCACACGGTCACCGCTTCCGCGCCGCCGTACCTCGCGACCTCCATCGCGAACAGCAACAACGTCAGCGGGTTCTATCCGGGCATGAGCCTGGGCGGGATGACGCTGTTCCCGACCATCGACCAGCGCACCGACAACGCAGGGACAACGGACGCCATCGACGCGCTCGCCTCGGTCCCAAACAACACCTACGACCTGATCGTGCTCACTTCGGGCATGAAGCGGGACAACGGCTCAGCAGGCACGGCCTACGAGCTTCCTGACGGCATCATCCCGACGGCGAACGTCAACACGTGGGGGGTCAACCTCGGGATCGCTCGACAGGTCGGGCCGCTTGTCCGCGCTGAGTCCGACGGCGCCGTCGCCATGCGACTGACCCAGGAGGGTTTCAACGCCAACGACGATGTCGACCTGTCCGACATGCAGCGCATCATCGAGGTGCAGGTCCGAGGCGCCCGCCAGCTGCTCGCCGAAGGGGTGATTGACCACATCATCCCGGACCACTGGGTCTGGGGCCGCCTGCTCGGCATCATCGGGGCCAACCCGGCCCCCATCACCGCGTTTGCAGCCCTCACGCACAGCAACAGCCTCCAGCCGGGTGGGCGAAACTACGCGTGGCTGCAGTACGGCGAGGGGCCTGCGGCACCGTTCGACACGAACTCGCACCAGAACGCGATCGGCACCATCGTCAACGCGTGGATTCACGCGCTCTGGATGTTCGGCATCGACCCACGAGGCGATACGACCTACTCAGGTGACCCGTCCGGGCTGCCTGCGCCGCTCAACAACATGCTCAACGCCACGGGCACGCGGGTCTACGGCGGGCAGAACATCGACGGCGGCGTCGCCAACCAGAACGGAAACCTGCCGTACGACCTCACCGAGAACCCCGCGGGCCCCCCAGACAGCGAGATGGACCTCGACTGGTCCCTGACCACGCAGGCGGAGATCCAGGACGTCATCTACCAGGCCTGGGTCGACTGGGAGGCCGGCACGGACGAATTCAGCGAGCCAGTGATGTCTGGCGGCGCTGTGGGTGCGGCGGTCACAGGTGCGGCCCTGGCAGGCGTTGGCGCTGTTGGAGGCTCTGCACAGGGCGGAACCGCTACGGGGGCCCAGGCTGCGGGCGTTGGCGAGATTGGGGGCGGCGCACAGGGGGGGACAGCCACAAGTGCCGACCCGGACGGCGTTGCCGAGCTCGGAGGCGGAGCCCAAGGCGGGGCCGCCACGTCTGCGGCGCTTGAGGTCCCAGGGGCACTCGGTGGCAGCGCCCAAGGTGGGACCGTCACAGGCGCATCACTGGCAGGCGTTGGGGAGATCGGCGGAGGCGCCATCGGTCAGGCCGTCACAAGCCTGCAAAACAACCCCGTGGCACCCATCACGGGCCGGATCGCCACATCCAACACATCGCGCCCCTACGCAACAGCCGGAACGTCGCGCGCGTTCCTCACGCAGAATCGAGGACAAATGGGCAAGCCATGGCACGTCAACCCCGAGGATGAGGGCCAAACCCTCACCGAACGCATCGTCTACCCCGAAGAGACCGAGCGGAACGTCGTCACACTTGCCGCCGCGCCGGTGGACCTGACCGGGGTCGCAGGCGTCTCGCTCGAGGTCTGGGACGAAGGCTCGACCGTCGTGGGTGAGGAGCGGGCTGCGTCGTGGCTCACAGTGGCAGGAACGGGCAGTTCGAGCACCGAGACGGGCCCAGACAGCGAGGGCGTCGAGCAGACGTGGCACGTGCTGGCGTTCGCGCCTGATGTGGGAGCCCTGGCCACCCTCGCGGCGACGGTTGGCAGAGGGGCGAAGTCCCGGCGGTGGGTGCTCGACCTCGGGGGCGGCAGGGACCAGCGGGTGCCCAGCATGGGGCATGACGTCCTCTACCTGAACGCGCTGCCGTCCTAGGCCCGCTCAGGTACGCCCAGGACCAGCAACACCGCAGCCACCCAGGGATCGTCAACGTCAGGCGCCTGGTCGCGCACCGCTCGCTCGACTTCGCCGAGCCTGTCCATGGTGCAGGTTGGGCAGGCGGGGGAGCAGGGGGTGTGTGGGGGTAGGCGCAGGCCGAGCGGGTGGGGCATGCCTGAGTGGTCGGCCGTCGTGGACGAGCGTTGCAGGTGGGCAGCGCGCACGGACAGGGTGCCCGCATGCACCCAAGCATCGCCGCAATCATGACCCACTTCACGTACGAGCACCTGCCCGAGCACTTGCAGGACGTGTCCAAGCCCATCGCCGAACTCGCGCACAGCATGGCCACATCGCCCAACCTGAGCGGGCCTGAGCTCACGGCTGGCCTGCGGAAGCTACTCGAGGCGAAGGACTGTCTGGTCCGCGCCGCCATCACCTAGCGACGACCTCTGGCCCCACGTGCATACCGTGGACTCCTGACCTGAGGGTCTTGGGAGATGACGGGCCAGCACGTGAGGCCGCTTTTTGCGCGCTCGCAGGGTGGGCGGCATGGCCAAGCACCACGCACACGTGCATCTGACGGTGACGCGCTCCCTGCCGCTCAAGTTCTGGGGGTGGGTAGCAGCGCGCCGGCTTCCGCTGTTCCTCGCAGGCGTCGCGGTCGGACTGGCGCTGAGCGCCATCCTGAGCGCCTCGCCCTGAGCCGTCACCAGTGGACGACGGCAGGGCCAGGACGCAGCAGGGAGGACGCTGGGACCCCTCCCCCTTCGACTCTCATGAAATCGGAGAGCTAAGGGCCGGCCGGCGTTCGACTCTTTTTCTGCGGTGACCCCGCGAAAATATCGTGGATGGGTGTCCGGGAAGTATCTGGGGAAAATCTGCCGAAACGGCCATGATGACGGTTCTGGGAGGTCCCTGCGGCACGAAGCCACCGGAAAATGCGCCGCCTGCCAGCAGGAACGAGCTCGTCGCTACCGAGAGCGGCACCCTGACCGCCTGAAGGCCCGGTGGCGCGCGGTTCTCCACAGCTACCCCCGTTCCCCAGTCGTGTATGCGCTTGTCGCAGACGGCGTGCTCAAGGTCGGGCGCACGAACTGCTGGCCTCTCAGGATCCGCCAGTACCTCGGCAAATTCGACAACGTAGACATCGTCGCCTTTGCCGAAGTGCAGACCCTGCAGCAGGCGTCGCTGATCGAGAAGCGCCTCAAGGGATGCATCGGAGAGTCCCCTGTGCGTGGCTTCGAGTGGTTTAGAGCAACCCCAGGGAACATGACCGCGGCAGCTCGAGTGATCGAGTCGCTGCCAGGCCTCTGATGCGAGCCCGACGCGGAACCCGGCTCCGATCCGGGCGCCTGAAGAAGGGCGAACGGGCCCGGAGGCTGAACGCAGCGGCCCCCAAGCCCGGCGAGGTGGTCATTCTCGACCACTCCAGGCGGAAGAAGGGCGGAAGGCGCAGCCGGAGCTCGTGGCAAGTCGAACTGGCCGTCCAGACCCAGTTCTCGGCCGACTTGGACGTCCGGAAGCTGGTGCACGTGGTCCGGATGGCCCTCGCTGAGCATTTCCGCGCCAGCCTGCTCGCGGGGAGGAAGGCGGACGGCGGCAAGCTCCCACCCCTGAAGCGGGACTCGGCGCGGCAGTGGGGGGTCGAGTCGGGCTTCATGGCCGAAAACTGGCTGGTGTTTCCGGTCCGGGGGGGCTCCTTCGCCGCTTCCGCGTTGCTGAAGCCGAACGGGCGCGATGGCCGGAGCTTCATGATCAATAAGAACTTGAGGCGCGGCATCGACCTGCAGGCGATCGACGGCACAGCGGCCGAGGTCATCCGGGCGACGACCCAGGACTGGCTGCGGGCGGCTGTCCCCGCTGGTGCTGACGGGGTCGCGACTCCCGCCAGGGTCCCATTGTCCGGCGGAACGCTGCGGCAGATGCGAAAGAAGCGATGAGCGAGCAGGAGCAAGAGCGAGAGCGAACGCAGGCCGAGACGAAGCGAATCAACGCTCGCAAGAAGCTGCGGGCCCAGATCGGCAAGATCGCGGCCGAGCGCACGACGGAGAGCGGGAAAGCATGCATCGCGGCCGCGCAGCAGCTGGTCGAGATGGACGAGCTTGTCGAGGCGCGCCACTGGGTCTCGCTGAGCCTCACCGCCGACAAGGTCAAGACCGACGTCAAGATTGGCAAGGCCCTCGAGAAGCTCGACCAGAAGGGCAAGAATGAGGCGAAGTTCCGGGCAGCGCGGCGAGGGTCGAAAGCGGAGGGGTAGGTGGCGCGTCGCGACCAGGTCACCCGGAAGGCTGGCGGCGACCGAATCATCGCGGAGGCGGCGGCCCCCGAGATCATCCGGGTCAAGACCGTGCTCGTCGAGGTCGAGCGCCACGAGCGGGGCTACGGGCAGGTGGAGCACGACCCGGAGCCCGACCTCGACCTCCTGATCCACACCGGCGCAGGGCTCCGGATGATCCGCGAGCTCCCCGAGGACATGCGCGGGCGAAGGCGCTTCGAGGAGAACCTGCCCGCGTCCCTCGGTCTGTACGACGAGATGGCCCAGGACGCGGACCTCAACCTCGAGGTCGTCATCAAGGGCACCCAGCAGACGCTGGAGATCATCCAGGACGTCCGGGCCGCGGCGGCGCTGGCACGAGGCGGCGCACGGTCCCTGAAGACACACACGGGCTCGTTCTGGTCGTTCCGCCAGTGGATGCTGCGGGGGTCGGCGTCGGGGCTTGGGTGGTTCGTCGGTCCCGACATGGGCGTCGCGCACGTCCTGAAGGACAAGTGGCTCAAGGGCGAAGGCGAGGGCGTGCCGCCGATCTGCCCTCCGGAGCTCGTCGTGTCAGCGCCCGAGGACACCACCGAGCGAGACCAGCACATCGTGATGGTGGACGGGTTCAGGATCCGGCTGCTCTACGCCAACCTGAAGGGCAAGAACATGCCCGGCCGCTCCGTGGAGTTCGTCCAGTGGACGGAGGCCGCTGTGACGGCGAGCGCGAAGCCCTACTCGCGAGTTCGAGGTCGCACCACGACTTCAAAGGGGCAGATCTACCTCGACGCCGTTCCCGAGGCCTCGGGCTGGACGGGGCGAGCGCTGACCGAGCCCGCGATCGTCGAAAGCCAGGAGCACGCGAAGCTAGAGAAGGCCGGCAAGGTCCCGCCGCCGCCCGAGTACGCGGTGCACCAGCTCGACAGCGCGAACAACCCTTGGAACGACGTCTCGGACGCCACCCAGTTCCGGGCCGCGCTCGATGCCATCGACCCGCGGCTGGCTCGACGGGAGGCCGGCGGCGAGGACATTGGCGACGCGAACCGGATCTTCGGCGAGCTGTTCGACCAGGCCAAGCACACGTTCGACTACGAGGGCTGGGACATTCCTGGGGACGGAGACAGGCCGCTGCTCGAGGGCCGCCCGCTCATCGACGTGACGCGGCAGGCCTCGCTCCGGATCTTCGACAACCCCAAGGACTGGATGGGTGGAATCGACGTCAACGCCCGGCCCCACACGGCGCTGATGTGCAAGGTCGGGATGCCCCCCGGGCTCGACGTCTCCAACCCCAACAACTGGGTGCTGCTCGCTTTCGACGGCCTTCAGGTGAACGACGTCGACAGCGAGGAGGCCGCGAGCCGGCTGGCGTCGCTGCACGATGGGATCTTCAAGGGCGCGGGCCTGGTCATGGACGCCACGAGCTGCAACAGGGGCGGCACCGCTGCAGGGGCCCTCAACGCGAAGAAGGGCGGCACACCTCGCGAGATGTACGAGCGACTCGGCTTCGAGGTCAAACCGCCGGCCTACCACCGAGGCGGCCGGCGGAAGCCCAAGAACCCGCCGGCCTTCGACGCGTCAATCCTCAAGCGCCGCATGCTTCGGGAGAACCGGGTGTTGTTCGAGTGGTCGCGCTGCCGCGGTCTCATCCGAGCGACCCGAGACATCCAGGACGCCGGCGACGGCCTGACGCCGAAGAAGACCTCGAACGACTGGCACGACCGAGCGATCTCGTCGTGGATCGAGGTGTGGCGATATCTGTCGGTTCCGCTGTTCGACGTCAAAGAGCGCGACTCGCGAGCCATCAAGGTTCGGCAGTACGCGTAGATGCTCCCGATCATCCAGACCCAGGCCAAGCAGACCATCCAGGCGATGGTCGAGCGGTACCAGGACGCCAACGTTCGTGCCCGCAAAAGCGAGGCGGAGCGCCGCTTGCTCATCCTGCAGGGGCAGTGGAAGCACCTCGCAAAGTCCTATGTCGGCCAGCTCTACAAGTCGCGGGATGCCAGAATCGCGGTGCAGAAGCGCGTCAAGACGACGACGAACGTGCTCGGGCAACTCTGCAGTCAGGTTTGTGTCGCATACGAGCGCGAGCCGATGCGCCGGATCCTCGACGCGAGCCCCGAAACGTCGTCAGCGTTCGCGGAGGCACTCAAGCAGGCGAAGATCGCTGTGCACGCCAAGGAGTGGGAACGCAAGGCATTCGGCCTCAACACGCTCGTTGCTGTTCCGATCGTCCGCGGGGGGCGGCTCGGCTATACGACCTTGCTCCCGCACTGTTTCGAGGTCATCGCAAACCCATCGGACCCGATGGGCGATCCGCTTGCGGTTGTCGTCGAAATGGCCAACCCCAGCGACCGCCCCGAGCACCCGTTCAAGTACGCGGTCCTCGATGCCGAGGCGTGGCGCTTCTACGATGAACGCTCCCGGACCGTCGGCGAGCCGGTCTACCACAACGCCGGAGTGTTCCCCGGCACGGTTTTCAGGCTCTCGGTTCCGGAGGACGACTGGTTCGACCAGTTCCGCGGCGATGGCCTGGTCGAGGCGACTCTGCAGGTGGCCCACATCCGAGCGCGCATGGACTGGGTGCGTTTTCACCAGGACCGCAACCGCGAGATGTTCATGACGGAGGACGTCAACCGTCTCACATTCCAGGTCGTGAGCACGGAGGCGCCGGTCGAGATCCCTATCGAGCCCACAGGGGCCAGGTGGCAGGTCGAGGACATGGTGGTCTCGATCGCCGAGTTCCGGGCACACGCTCGGGACCACATCGAGGCGGCCGCCGAGTCTATCGGGATCCCGGTGTCCGCCATCGACGTCTCGAGCCTCATCGAGAGCGTGAGCCCGCTCGGGCACCTGCTCAGCCACAAGGCGACCGAGAAGGTGCGAGCGGACCATGTTGCCCACCTGGAGATCGCCGAGCGTGACCTGCATTGGAAGTCCGCGCTGGTCATGCGTGGGATGGGGCATCCGCTCGCAAGCCGTCTGCGACCGGACGAGGTGCGTGCGAAGTTCGACGTCGAGTTCATCCCCGCTCCCTTCGTGCAGGATCCCAAGACGCAGCTCGATGTCGACAAGGCAAGCGTCAATCAGGGGCTGAAGTCTACGTACCAGGTCTATATGCAACACCACCCCGGCACGACGCTCGAGGAAGCAAGGGAGCGGGTCATGGAGATCGCGTTGCAGGAGGCCGAGCTCGACAAGGTCTACGTCGAGCACGGCTTGTCCAAGGATTCGGAGCTGCGGGGCGCAAGCCGCGAAAAGCTACTTGGAACCATCGGCGGTCAACGCAGCGGAGAGGTCCGTGCGGCCGCCGTTGAGGACGAGACGCCATGACTACGCCCAACGAAAACACCCCCCCGCCGGTGACTCCGGCACCCGCACCCGCACCCGCTGCCACTCCGGCGCCGGCCCCCGCTCCTGCTGTACCGTCCTCCGGTAGTGGCGGGGGTGGGCGTGATCCTTTGGAGCGCATCCAATACCTCGAGCAGCAGAACGCGCAGCTCATCAGCCAGCGCGACGAGTACAAGGGCAAGATCCGGGAGTCCGAGAACACAGATTTCCAGGCCGAACTGTCGGCCAAGGACGAGCAACTGAAAGAGAAGACCGACGCGGAGGCGCGGCTACTCGGACGGTTGAAGGAGCGCAACCGGGTGGATGCCCGGGGTCAGTTCGTGGAGGCGATTCTGGCGCGTGTTCCCGAAGGTCAGCGGGCAGACGTAGATCTGCGGCTGGCTGGGTTGCAACAGAAGGGGGAACTGTCCATTCCGGACGAAATCCCCGATGACGCGACTCCTGCAGACATCCGAAAGCTTGCGACGGACGCTGCAGCGGAAGCACTCACCACACTCGTAGATAGCTATCCCGGATGGTTCGCCGGCGGTTCTACGGGCGTTGGTACCCCGCGGGGCCCTGGAGGGGGCCCCATGCCCGAGGACTGGATGGCCCTCGACGAAGAGACTCGCCGGAACATGTCCGACGAAGACTTCGAGAAGCACTACGGGTCCAAGCGCACGCAGAAGAAGCGGAAGACTCTCCTGGGCTAGCCGAAGAAGGAACGAACGATGTCTCTGAACGCAGCAACCTTGCCCACTGGGCGCACCCAACTCGCCGATGTCTACGACACGGAGTTCATCTCGCGGAAGTTCCGCGACGAGAACGTCGCGCCGTCCGTCGGCCAGCTTCTGATCCACCCTGAGCCGCTGGACGAGGCGGAGACGTACACCTACGAGGTGCCGATCTACGGGGTTATCGACCCCGACCTCGTGGCCGTGGTGGCTGCGAACGCCGCGGCACCAGAGGCTGCGCTGTCCACCTCAAACGCGCAGGTCACCGGCGACAAGCGAGGCTTGCGGGTGTTCATCCTCGACGCGACGGCCAACAAGGTCCGCCGCACCGTCGACACGGGCATCACCAAGCTACGGCAGGCGCACGTTCGGTACTGGTCGCGGCAGATCCTCGACCTGTTCTCGAGCATCACGAACAACGGCGGGGCCGTGCCAGGCACGAACGCCACGACCATGACACTGGCGCTGTGGGACCAGTACACCGGCAACTTCCGCGACCAGGACCACGACGACGGCCCGCTGTGGTCGGTGATGAGCCGGGCCGCGAACCGTGACCTGCGGGCGGACTTGGTCTCGAACGCCGCGTCCTTGTTCGGCACGGCGTTTGGGGAGAAGGCCCACGAGGCTCTCACCACCAACCAGGCCGGCGTGTTCAAGATGTTCGACGGCTTCATGCAGTACACGTCCCCGGACGTGCCTGCAGGAGACACCACCGGGTTTGTCAACGCGATGGGCGTTGGTGGTGACAACTCGGGGATCCACTACCCCGAGTGGGAGATGCTCGAGGTCGAGTTCCAGCGAGACGCGAGCCGCTTTGGCACGTGGATCGTCACCGGAAACACGGCCGGGGTCGGCATCATCGCGCAGGAAAACCTCTACGCGAACATCAGCCGCGCGTAGCACTCGCCAGTCGCGCAGGCGCATAGGTCTGGGGGTCGTCACCGTTTGGGTGGCGGCCCCGTTTCTCGTTTCACAGAAGGACCAGACCATGCAAGCAAGCGACCCCCTCGACGTTGACCAGATCGCCAAGAACGCGAAAGCCAACAAGGCCCTCCGAGCCAAGTACACGATCGGCATGGTGACGCCGAGCGGACAGATGCAGGAGGTGTATTGCCCGCCTCCGACGAACGGAACCGAAGACGGCCCGAAACGGGGGGACATCCCCTGCACCTGGCGGAACGGCGAGCCGCAGATCTCCAAGACCTACAAGAACCGCGGATACATCCTCTACGACGACCTCGCGAAGCAAGACGGCGAGCCCGAAAAGGCGGCTCGATGGAAGGCCGCGGTCGAACAGCGGATCATGGGCACCAAGCTCCACGGGGACATCTCAAGCCTCTACAGTAAGAGCGTGCTTGAACGCCGTGCTGCATACGCAGCTGGCAGTGGGGCAACGGGCGGAAAGGCGTTCGACGTGAACACCGGAGAGGTCATCGACGACCCCGACGCTGCGCGCGAGAAAATGCGCGATCGGATGAAGGAGATCGGTCTTGGCGACCCCGTTGTCGAAGATGGGCGCGCCAAAGCCGAAGCCGAGGCTAAGGCCCACAAGGCGAAGCTCGACGCCGAGGTCGAGGCACACAAAGCCAAGCTCGCTGCCGAGACAAAGGCCCACAAGGCGAAGCTCGCTGCCGAGACAAAGGCGGCTCAGGCCAAGGCAGACAGCCAGGTCACGCTCCCCGAAAGCAAGGGCGAGTCGAAAGGCGGCAAGTAGATGGCCAAGCTCAGCCCCAGCGAAGTGCGCGAGGCGGAGACCGCTGCGAAGGCGGAGTCGAATAAGCGACTTGCGCACGATCTCGGCATGCCGATCTCCGACAAGCAGGCGCACGACAACGCCGACCGCCGAGTCCGAGACGCGTGCGAGCGCCGAGAACGCGACCGCAAGTAAGAGCCCATGGTGCACCGCCTCCTGTTCGGCCTGAGCGGCCAGACTCTCAGCTTCACGCCCTCGACCCGCCAAGCGGTGGACTGGGTGTTGGAGGACATGACCGTCGGCGAGCAGCAGGCGGGGCGCACCCTGGCGTCGGGGAGCATCTCCGCGCCGAGTTCGTCGACGCCGACCGTCAGCGAGTCGGGCCCGACGACGCCCTACATCGACCGCGTGTTCGCTCCGGTGTCTGCCCGCCTCGGGGAGATGCTCCGGATCACCAGCGCTGAGACGGGCGCCTCTGAGCTGTTCTCGGTTGGGGGAGTGGTCACGGGCCAGTACATGACCGCTCGTGTGCCGCTTACGACCTGGTACCCGCAGGCGTCCATGGTCGAACGCTTGGAGGTCACCACGCTGGCGATCCCGGACGATGTCATCAACGACCGCGACCGGCTGCAGCAGCGGGACCCGATGCGCGTGGTGTGGACCCTCGAGGACGGGTCTCGGCACCAGGAGCAGGTCTATCTCGTCCGCTCCGACCATGGGGACATCGACGTTCCCGCGGTGATGAAGACGATTCACGGGCTGTGGCCCGACGTCTCGACCCGAATGGAGCACCACGGCAAGCATGTGCTCGAAGGCATCGTCGCGGTGCTGGGTGACGAGCTTGCCAGCGACCTTCGGAGCCGAAACATCCCGGCAGAGGCGTTCCTCGTGGGCGACGCCGGCCGGTTCGCACTCGCCTACAAGACGCTCCTCCACCTGGCTGCGATGGGGAACCGCCCGGGCAACCAGGACGGCAGCGAGTGGGACCAGCACCTCGAGGACTCCTACGACGCGAAGTTCGGAGACCTGGTCTCAGGGCGCGACGGCGAGGACACCCAGCAGGCCGAGCCACACGACGACACGGTGCCCGAAGAGAAGCCCGTGCGCCGTCACTTCGGAGGGCTCTGATGCCGAACCCGATCGCGACCGACCTCGACACGCTGAGCGACCTTTTCCGCCACACGATCGAGCGCATCTCTCCCCGCTACACCCGCGACATGGCGCAGCACTGGCGGCACACGGAGCAGGAGGGTCCGCCCGGGTTCACCGCCCGGGTCTTCCGCTTCGAGTGGGACGCCGACTTCGAGACCGAACCCGGGCACATCTTCCCAGCGCTGATCGACACGACGGTACCGCTGCTCATCGTGACGGACTACGGCGGGATCCCAGACGGGGTCAGCGAGCGCGTTGCCGACTCCGACAGCAGCCAACTCCGCGAAGCGTTGCACGCGCTGCAGCACACCACTCCTGGGATCCTCACCGTTCGCAAGGACGACCCCCCGTGGGAGTTCACCGTCGAGAACGAAGGCCACCAGGCCCAGATCACCCACCGTCTACTCGTCCGCTACTGGAAGCAAAGGTAAGAACCGATGGCAAGCGCAGGCAATGAACACGTAATCCGGCACTTCGAGGAGTCTGCATTCGCAGCGGGCCCCGGTGACTGGGCGGCCTCGGGCGTCCCGTTCCTCTGTGTCGAACCCAACTTCGAGGGGCTACGGCAGGCGTCGCTCGAGAACGGCAACATCCGCAAGCGTGCGTTCGACCCTCACCCGACGGTCCCAGGCCTGCGCAATGGCTCGGCGTCGTTCGGGCTCTACTGGCACGGCCGGGGTGTTGCAGATGTCGCGGCCGAGGGTGCCAACGCGACCAGCTTCATCGCTCCGGACTTCGTCCGCAACGCGTGGGGTGGCCGACGCCTGGGCCGGTGCTCGGGCGTTGCCACTGGCACGACGGCGCTCATCTCCATGGAGGCCGGCGAGGGGGCCCAGTACCGCCCCGGCGACTGGATGTTCCTCGTCGACCCCACGGACAGCGACCGAGGTCGGTTCGTCCGAGTGGGCTCCGTCAGCGTCGACGACATCACGCCCGAGTTCGCGGCGCCCGTCGACCTCCCCGACGACGGCTCGGCGAGCTCCGGAGCGGTGATCGTCGGCTACCTGCACACGCGAGCGCTCATCAACCGAGCCCACGCCGAGCACGTGACGCACAGCTTCCTGGCCGTTCGCGAGGCTGACGACGACGTGGTCGAGGCCCGAGGCGCGAAGCTCACCCTGTCCGGCATCGAGTCCCTGGAGTCCGGCGGCGAGCCGATTCTGCAGTTCGAGGCCCAGACGGCCACCCACGACAACGAGGGGCTGACCAGGCCCGCCGACCCTGCTACCGGCGCGATCCAGGGCGACTCCCCCCTCGTGGTCGGGCAGGGCTCGGACACGTTCGTGCAACTCGGCGACCTCGGAGGCGACCTTGCCCCGGTCGAGGCCCACGCGGTCACCATCACCCCGGCGGTGACATCGGCCCCGGTGGGGGGTGTCGGTGGCACCGAGGGGATCCATGGGTTCCACGGGACGGGCTTCGATGGCACGCGTATCGAGATCGTCGTCCCGCAGGACGAGGCGTACCAACAGGAGTGGGAGGACCGAACGCGGCGCCACATCCTGCTGCAGGTCGGCACCGTCCAAGGTCGCGCCGTCGGTCTGTACCTGCCGAACGTCCTGCTCGCCGAGGACCCCGCCCGGACCACCACCGACGACCTTGCGACGACGACCCTCGTCTACGAGGCCTACGAGTTCGAGGGCGCCGAGCTTGGCAGCCTCGTCGACGCAGCCCTCGAGCAGTACCGCAGCAAGATTCAGCTGCTCTGGAGCGCGTAATGGCACCTCCGCAGCACCGAGCAGACGCGCCGATCGTCTTCATCGCACCGCTTGACCCTGCATGGGACCACGAGCGAATCCAGGCAGAGCAGAAGCCGCTGCTCAAGTCCGCCAAGTCTGGAGACGAGGCCGCTCGAAAGGCGCTCAACTCCCAGCCCTACGGGATGTACATCCGCGGAGAGACCCGCGGCGACGTCTCCACGCCATCGCTCGACGGGGCAACCATCGCCGACTACCTCGACGGCAACGAGGTTCGCGTTGAGGTCCGGCGGCTGGGGTTGCTCGAGCTGGCTCGGTTCCGGGACCAGGGCGGGCGGGTCGGGCAGTTTGCCGCCGCTTCCGCTGCCTACGACGGCAACGTCGAAGAGCTTGCGGAGGAACACGGGGCCGAGTTCGTGTTCGACCTCGGGGAGTTCGTCATGCGCTGCTCGGAGGCTCCCCGCCCGGGGGAGTCCAAGCGCTCCGGCTCCTAGCCTGGGCCGTCGTTCCCAAGCGGGTCCCTGGTAAGACGCACGAGGTCTTCGAGCCCTTCAAGTGCGACACCGTCTGCCGCGACATGCGAGGCGACGGTTCGTTCTTCGACAAGTCCAGGGCAGAGAGGGGATGCACCCGGATCGACCTTCCCCGAGTCGAGTGGGACGTCTCGGCCGGGGTTCTGAGTCGTGGTGGATACATGGGGCGGCCGCCTTGCCCGGGTGTCACGTCCGAGGATGGGCGGAAGATCAACCCCCACACGCCGCTCGAAAGGCTGTCCGACGGCTGCCCCGGCGGCTGGTATCGGTCCCGCTTCGTCTGGAGCCTCGACCGGTACTTCCGCCTGCGCGTCGAAGGCGGCCAACGTGTGCCGAACCCGCTGCTGGATCGTTGTGGGGACGAGTTCGTGATCGCGTGTGAGCGCATCTACCTGCAGGAGCAGGAGCGGGCCGTCGCCTACCGACTGGAGCAGATGAAGTGAGCGACGGAAGCCACAAGGCGAGCGTAACTATCGACGCAAGGGTCGACGCGGCCGATCGCGATATCAGGAAGCTGACGCGCCGTCTCACCGGCATGGAGAAGCAACTGTCGCGCTCCGACAAGGCAGCGCGCCGGAACGCGGAGGCGATGAAGACCATCGGTCGGGTGGGAGCGGTGGCAGCCACGGCGGCTGCAGGGGCCGCGGTCGGTCTCTTCCGGCTCGCCGAGGCCTCCGCCGAAACGGCGAACCAGACCGCGAAGGCGTCCAAGGCTCTGGGCGTTGCATCGAGTGGCCTGCAGAAGCTGGAGTTCGCCGCAAGCCGGGCGACGACGGCAACCTCCGAGCAGCTCCACAAGGGCATTGCAGCGCTCACGGTGGGGCTCGAGGACGCCGTGGTGAAGGGAACTGGCCCCGTCGCGGAAGGGCTCGACGCGATCGGCCTCTCGGCGAACAACCTCGTGGGGCTCGACATCGAGCAGCAGTTCGGCGTGATCGCCGATGCGATGGCCAAGGTGCCGAACGAGGCGCTCAAGTCGGCCGCCTCGATGAAGCTGTTCGGGCGCCGGGCGGGCGTCGAGTTGAAGCCGTTGCTCGACGAGGGGTCGGCAGGGCTTCGTGCCTACGGTGACGAGGCGTCACGCCTGGGGCTAGTCCTCGACCAGAAGGCACTCGCCGCCTCGGAGGACTTCATCGACTCGCTGTCGGACATGAAACAGACCGTGGCCGCGGTCGCGAGAGACGTCGGGATTTCCGCGATCCCGGCGTTCAAGGACGCCGCGGACGGGATGAAGGAGTGGACGGTCGAGAACCAGGAGCTCATCGACCAGAACCTGCCCAAGCTCGTCGAGCAGATCACGACGGGAATGATGGCCCTCGCCGCGGCGACGCTTGCGGTATCGGGTGCACTCTCGGACGTGCGAGACGGGTTCCACAGCATCCGCGACTTCATTCGGAAGAACCCCCTCGGTGGGAATCAGACGCTGACAGAGGACGAGAAGCGGCAGCAGCGTCTCGACCGTCGGCTGGCGGGGTCCCGGGCAACTCCGGGGGAGTTCGTCCCTGTTCGTCGCGTCATTGGCCCCGACGGGACGGTGGTCGAGTTCGAGACCCCTGCAAACACCGGAGGCTATGGGCCGAGCGATGGGGCGATCGGCGCGGCCGAGAAGGCCCGGGGCGCAGCCCTGAAACGGATCGAGGCGCACAACACCCAGGCTCGAGCGCAGGCGGCCGCGGCGAAGCGACGCACCGGCGGTCGCCGCCGGGGGGGTCGGCGCGGCGAGAGCAAGGGCCTCATGCAGACAATGCTCGAGGCGGACCAGGACCGGCTGTCGTCGTTCTCCGATGACGTCGACATGTCCTTCCTCGACAGCGGGCTCGCGGACCCGTTCAGTGCGGAGAACAGGCAGATCGGACTCGACGAAAAGGCGCGGATGGTCGAGGAGGAACGGGCCATCGAGAACGCTCGGAGGGAGGGCCTGCTTGAAGACGAACTCAACCACCTGGAGATGCGCCGGGAGATGGGCGCGGATCCCCTCGACCTCATCGACCGCGAGACGCAGGCTCGGCTGGAGTTCAACGACTTCATGCTGTCGCAGGCCGACAGTGAGGCGCAGCGGATCCAGCTGCAGAACGACCGACGGCAGATCGCACACAACGCGGAGATGAAGCGGCTCAAGGTCGAGCAGCAGCAGCAGCAGAAGCGAATGGCGGTCTACTCCGAGGTCGGGCAGACCATTGACACCGTCTACCGCGCGACGGCCGAAGCCGCGCTCGCATCTGCGCTCACCCAGGGGGTGTCGTTTCGCGAAGCTGTGAAGGGCACCGCCAAGGCGGAGGCGATGCGCGCGACGATCACCGCCGGCGCGTCTTTCGTCCAGGCGGCGTTCTGGGCCGCGGTGCCCGGGGGACAGGCCACGGCCTCCCAATTCATTGCTGCAGGAACACTCGCTTCCGCCAAGGCGGTGGCGTTCGGGACGATTGCAGGCTCTCTTTCGGGCGGCGGCGGTAGTCGAGCAGGTGCCACCACCGCCCCCCTCACGGGCTCGTCATTCGGTAGCGGTGGGTCGTCGGGGGCGGGCCAGTCACAAGCCGCGCTCCCAGCCGCCCCCGGGTCGAGCTCGACCGTGCCGGGTTCCCCGACTGGTCGCCCTGGGACCGACGTCGGCAACCCATCGACGGGCAGCCAGAACGGCGGCGGCGCCAACTTCAACGGCGCGGTCTTCCACATGTACGGACTCCCACAGGAAGACTTCATCGAAAGCGTGACTCGCGGTCAGGAAAGATTGCAGCTGAACCGCCGAGGTTGAAGCTGCACATGCCCGACACCGCACTCCTCGTGGGCTCCGTCGAGCTCTCCAGCCAGACCATCACCGTCAACGGAGGCGGCGCCATCACCGTTCCAGCGGGGAGTTACTACCTGCGGCACGAGACGCCGTCGCTGTCGCTGTTCGACGCAGTGGCGGACGCGATGGGGCTCGCGGGCGCCGCTCTTACCCTTGGGCTCAACAGGCGTGTCCGGATCTCCGCGCTGGCTCCGTTCTCGATGACGTTGTCGAGCCGGCTGCAGCGTCTTCTCGGCTTCGACGCAGCGCTCGGAGGGGGGCAGATCGCCTACGACGCCGCTCTGATCTCGCCACTACTCTGGGCCCCTGGGTACCTCGGTACACCGGCCTCCCGAGCAGGCAAGGCCGGATACAAGGTCCCGCACACGACCCGGCACAAGTCGGACGACGGGAGCCGGCAGGAGACGCAGTTCTTCGGCGAGGAGGTCTGGCAGGAGTTGGAGTGGGCGTTCGTGCCCGCCGACCTGCTCATGGTCCCCGATGACGAGGACGACGGCGGCGCGCTTGAGGGGCTCTACGAGGAGTGCCTCAAGTACGGGCGCCCGTTCCACTGGTACGAGACGATGAGCCTGCAGGACGGCGACGACGAGAGCGTCATCTGGCGGCCATCGTTCGGCCCGTACCAGCTCCGTGACGGGCTCGGAAACCCGAACTGGTACGACCGCATCCAGGCGAACGCGGACGACATCGGCGGCGGGGTCGGCATGAAGATGCACCTGGTCGAGGAGCTGTCGAATGCCTGATACCGACGCACTCGAAGCGCGGGAGGACGCCCAGTGGGAGCTGGTGTTCGTCATCGAGGCCGTCCGGACCGCGTGGTGCTCCCACCGGTTCCTCGAGGCGCTCGACGTCGGCGACGGTCGCGTGCTGCGTCGAGGCTTGGAGCGCAGCGGGATGAGCCGCCGGCGCGAGATCGACATGCGGAAGGGGACGCTCGTCGACCGGACGATGCGGATCCAGATCAGCGACCACATCGGCGACATGGCCGAGCTGTTCTCGACCGATCGTGCGGACTGGGAGTACCTCTCGCAGACGATCCAGGCCGACGACGCGCCGACCCTGCAGGCTGCGCTATTCGACATGCACATCGGCACCGAGCTGATCGGCCCGGCCGGTGAGCGCCGTCAATACCCGGTCCCACTCGGGGACACGCTCGGACGCCAGCACTACGCCGGGTCCCTCGACTCCCAGCTTGGCGCCACGCCGTCGCGCTACTCCTCGCTCCCGATGACCTGGGTGGGCCGTCGCTGCGCCCTGTATCGGGTCTACCGCGACCACGTGACCTACCCCGACGACTACTCGGAAGGGTGGCGGCCCGCGTCGGAGTGGGTCCGCACATGGTGGGGGTCGATGCGCGACGACGGGCGCCTCAGCGGGCGGGTGTGGACGCTCGAGTGCAGCGGCGAGCGGTCGTGGCTGCAGAAGGACCTCGGGCTGTTGACACAGCGGACACCGGTGGGGGTGCGGCCGACGTTCCAGTACTCGGCGGATGAAGCCCAGGCTGCTGGGGTCGTCCGCGTAAGCGACAACTCTGTGAGGCACGGGGCACTGGCGTTCGGGCCTGTCTTCACAGGCGACTCCCTTGAGGAACTGCGAGCCGAGTTCGCCGCAGTGGTGACTTTCATAGCCAACAACCCAGGGGCGGACGGTGCGTGGTCAGAGTACAGTGGGAATGTCCTCGCGACCCAGGGTGGTGGACGAAGCATCCTGTTTCGCCAAGACAGTGTGTCGCCTGGGGTTCCCGTTGTTGATGGTCAGTTCTGGGTCATCCTCCATCGCAGGATGTGGGAACGGTTGGGGTGGGACCTCGGACAGTCCGACGCGGCGGAAGAGTACGCCTACCTCTTCACCGACGTTTTCCCTATCGTCGTAACCGACAGGACTGACCCTCCACCATCTGACGAGTACGTCGGTCTGCGGATCGACATCACCCGCGACACACTTGCCTACGAGGTCGAACCTCGGTTCTCGGGCGGCGTCGCCCCCATCGACCCGACACAGGTCGCAGCGTCCGGCCAGGTCTTGAATCTCTCGCCCAACACCGCAGGCGAGGTGACCCACAACGGCCAGACGTTCGCACCTGTGGCGTCGGACCCGGCAGACGAGACGATCGGATACGACCTGCCAGATGCGCCCGAGTGCGACACTCAAGGGCTTTTCTTACTGCAGGGGGAGCGCCGGTTCGCTGGGCAGGAGGACACGTTCGAGGAGTCGACGATCCTGCAGTGCTCGTGGGCGGACCAGCAGGGGACGCTGCTCAACAACCAGGCTGTAGCGACGCGGATGTGGGACCCGCGGCTCGTTGGCATCTCTCGCCCGATGCTGGCCTCGACGTGGTCGCAGCAGGAGAACGGGATCCAGGCCCGCCCGCTGCTCTACCTCGGCTACCAACAGGCGAACGGATACGACCTCGCCCACCTGGTCATGCAGCGGGTCCTGCTCTCTACCGGCACGAGTACGGGCTGGTCGGGCTTCGCGGCCGAGGCTCCTATCTCGAGCGACCCGGGAGACAACGACCCGCCGATCCTGGCAGGCTTCGTCCGGCTCGACACCGAGCGGGCCGATCTTGGGCTGGCGATCCCTCGCGAGATGATTCAGAGCCCGGTGAACTGGCAGCAGGCTGCCCAGAGCGCGACCGAAGAGGCGCTCGAAGTCTTCACGGCCATTGAACCTGGGACGAACAGCGAGGACGTGTTCGACGGCCTGATGCGGCCGCTCGGGCTCGCGTGGAGCCTGGCGGGTGGCCAATACGGGGTCTTCACTCCGCACGACCCGATTGCTGAAAGTGACATCGACTGGGTCATCACCCGGGCGGAGCAGGAGGGCGACTATGGCCGGCTACAGGAGCCAGACCAGGACCTTCGCGACTACGCCCCGGTTGATCGCTTCGACATGAAGTGGTCCGCAGTCCTGTACGAGGAGGGCGACTTCCGCTACTCGGCGAAGATCGACGCCACCGACGCTGGCCGTCGCTATCGCCCTGGCGGCATCGAGGAGCCACTCGAAGCCCCATACCACCGCAGGCGGGCCACTGCATCGAACAGCCTACGCGCTCGGCAGTCCGCCCGCGCGGCATTCTGGGCACGACGTCACTACTTGGTGCGGGGGTTCCCCGTCCTGCCCAGTCTCGGCCGCCGGATGTCGGCCGGAGAGGGGCTCCGCATCACCCACCCGGGACTCGTCGACGCGGTGGGCAGCGACTATGGAGTGACGTCTCGCCGGGCTCGCATCGTCGCGGTCGAGGAGAGGTTCGGGCGCGACCGGAGCCGCTTCCTGATCGACTTCCTAGTCTACGCCGAGCGGTCCACGGTGCCGCGCGTCCATGGGCCAAGCGCGAGGGGCCGAGGCTTCGACAGCGACACGGACACGATCCTCGTCGACGACGACTGGCTTGGCATCGGCAACGACTGGTCAGACGCGGCCGCATTCGTCGAGCCGTCCTACGTCGGTCTCGCTGGGTTCGGCGGAGACCTGAACGTGAAGTGGTGGCAGTGGGACGGGACGGGGCTCGCTGTCACCGGCAGCGGCGTGGTCGAATCGGTCGACACGACCCCTGGGTCGTCGAGCATCACGCTGTCGAGCATGACCGGCACCTACAACCCGTGCATGGATACGATCGTCGTTCCTGTCGAGGTCGACGAGCAGGCTGCCGCGTACGCTCTGCAGTTGTTCGCCGGCATCGCTGCCGAGAACGGCCAAGACGCGCTCGGACCAAACCCCCGATTCGAGGACGTGTAGATGCCGGTCAGAGAACAGACAAGCGCTCCGCAGGACGACGCAGCATGCCGGTTCTACGGCTCGGGGGCGAGCTACGCGGAGATTGCCGTCGACATCTCACAGATGGAGAACAACACGCTCAGCGACGCTGACGCGATCTTCCAACTCTCGTCGAGGTTCAACCACCAGGCGCCCCGCACGATGCTGTTTCGCTTCAACGCGTTGTCAACGTCGGACGATGGGGCTCTGTGGCGACACGGCACGGGCGCAAACACTGAGGTGCTCCAACTTAGCCCCGGAGGTGGTGGTCTCGAAGTCACGGTGAACGCGGCCCTGGTGCACACGCACATTTTCACCGAGGGGACGCTTGGCCTGATGTGGATCGCGTGGGTGTCGGAGCCAAACCCCGACCCCGATGCGGGGGCGTCGGATGCGGTGCTCTCGTGGCTGTTCTTGCACTCGGAGTCAGGCGGCTGGACCGAGCGCTCCCGGTTCACACACGCCGCGAAAAGCAGCGAGTCAACGACCGCGTACGTCGGGTCGACGTCTTCCGGAGGGACGGATGCGGTGAGCGAACCTGTCTCGCTGTTTGGTTTCTGGAGCCGTTCGATCTCGCTGACTGAGCTGGCTCTGATGCACTGGGACGCCCGCTCCGCACTCTCCACCGTTGCAGCCACCGAGCGTCAGCCGTTCCCACTCCAGTCGGGGACGATCGAAGTGCAATCGGAGATCCACGGGGCAGCGGTGCAGGCAGCGGCCTCGGCCTTGTCCCACACCCGTTGGCGCTGCATGGGCGCGCTACTGAACGAGCGGTTTCAGGTGGTCCCGACGATCACGAACACGACCGCCACCGACAGCGGCTCGGCTCCGAAGATCAGGTCCGCCTTGGGAACCGGGGACTACGTGTGGGCGCTTGGCTGGTGCCGGGCGTACCCCGTGAGCCCGACCGCCAACGCGGTATTCGTTCGCGTGCACGCTCGCGTCTGGGGGACACCACCGGGGTTTGGCGGCGCTTGGGGCTTGCGGGTCTACGTCCTGAACCGGCGCCCTGTCATTGGTCAGGCCCTCGGGGTCGACCCTCCCGAGCCGCTTGAGTACCGATCTGTTGAGACGGTTGTGGTCGACGACAACAGCGACAGCGACGACCCCGGTCGCTGGAGGTTCGACGTTGTGCTGCCTATCGTCCGTGGAACCTCGGGGACATCACGCGACCGCGTCTACATCGCGATCGCGTACTCCCCGGACCCCACAGAGACAAACCAGGTCGACGATGCTGACTTGCGGCTTGAGGTCAAGGCTGGCCAGGTGGTGCAGCTGTTCGACGCCACGGTGGGACAGCCGCCTGGTGGTGGCCCATCGGGCGAGGCGGGCTAGTCGACGCGCTCGCGGCCCTCGAAGCTCAGGTCGTCACAGGCTGCTCCGAGTGCCGCGCAGGAGTCAGGGTCACCGCCCAGAGGACATCCCGTTATCAGATCGAGCGCTGCCTCAACGATTGCATCGCAGGTCTCAGCGCACTCGTCCCCACAGCAGCCGCACTCGTCGTCGCCGAATATCTCGCCGGCGCACTCGCGAGCACACTCGTCGTCCTCGCAGCCGTTGTTGTCCATGCATTGGACCAGCCACCCACAGTGCGAGTCGACGGAGTCGAGGTTGCCCTCGTGCTCGGGCACCTGGACCGTCTCGGGCTCCTCGCAGGTCTCGCCGGCCGGGTCCGAGCACGCGGTGACGGACAGGGCGATGAGGGCGGCGACGATCCAGCGCATGGGATTTGTGTAGCACCGGAAGGTCGGGGGATGGCTGAACAGGCGAATTCCGGGGTTCGCGCACAATGGGAAACCGTCGCCTATGCAAGCGTGCCCGTTGGCAGGTCTAGGCTCTAGTCGCGGTCCAGGCAGCGATGGCCGACCCTCGCGCGCCTGCACTCTGTCTGTGTGCCTGAGCACGTCGTCGTCCCTCTCCCACGCGCGCCTTCAACCGCCACCCTCGGCCAACTCGCCCCGCTGACCATCCAGCGCCTGGACCCGTTCCGGCGGCTGTGGCGGGCGCAGGACAGCCAGCCGGGGCAAGCGCGCCGTGTCCTGGCCGAGTACAGCCTGAGCGGCGCAGAGCAGTGGGGGGTACCGGACGGCACGACGAACCCGGCCAGCGGGGCCAACACCTACCCGCTCGAGGACGACTGGCGCGAGGTCGGGACCTACAACGGCCGGCTGACCGCGGGGTGCATGCTGGAGACGCACCTGATGTACTGCCCGGCCGGCTTGGTGCAGCGGACCGAGGGCCTGGCCTACGTGTCGGCGGGGGCCTGGGCCGAGCTCCGGGTGGGCGTGACCTGGACCAACGGCGCGGAGTCGACCGGGCCGCACTACTGGACGGCAGCGATGGCCGGGTCGCCGTTCGGGCCCTACGGCGGTGGCGAAAACGAGGGCGCCGGCGAGGACTGGGAGAACCTGCGCGAGCGGCTGATCGAGGCGATCCGCCCGCCCGGGAGCGAAGACGACCTCGACCTGGCCGCCGACTACAGCGAGTGGTCGGACGTCGAGATCACGCTCGAAGTCCGGGGCGGCGAGCGCATCGTGCATGCGGTCGTCTACGAGATGCCCGACCGGCACGTGCAGCGGCACGACAACTCGGGGCCGCTCACCGTCCATGGAGCCCCGGCGGCCGACGTCCCGTTCCCAGGCTCAGCACGGGAGAGCGCGCCGGAGGTCAGCGTGTACGAGAATCACCGGCTCGGGACCGTCCGCACGATGCAGACCGCCGAGCGCCAGGGGGAACGCCTTGGGCCCCACGTCCTTGCGTGGTCGAGCTCCCGCCACCTCGGCGACTTCTCGGGCAACCGCTACCTCGAGGTCACCGCCGACGCGAACTTCGTCGACGTGTTCGACTCCAACTTCGAGGGCTGGGATGCGGAGTATCCGGGCTGGGTGGTGGCTGGGTCGGTCGCACAGCTGCACCGGCTCCATGGGCAGTCGATGGACGACAGGGCGGCCGTGGTGCCCGTGACGGTGTGGCTTGATGCGTCCCGCGGCGATGTCGGCGTCGGAGATGCCGTGGTCCGGCTGCAGTCGGGGCCGTATGAGTGGATCGACGTCGAGTTCGACAACAGCGTCCCCCGGCGGACGATCAAGGCCTACGGGTACCTTGAGAGCCAGGTCCACGGAGACCACGCAGCCGCGAACCTCGTGGTCCAAGCCCAGGTGACAGGCCGGTCGCTCCGGCTCTACGGGGTCTCGGTCGCGTTCGGCCACTGGTAGAGACGCACCTCGCGCGGGGGGAGGATTCCCCCATGCCCGGCCAACACACTGGCAAGCTCACCCTGCACCGGGTGCCTCGCCCGATCCTCGTCGCCGCACTCGTCGCGGTCCTCGTCTTCCTGGCCCACCTGTTCGGCATGGGCGAGAAGGTTGCCGGCGCCGACCTGGCCGAGTTCGTGAACCGAGCCCTCGACGGGATCGTGCTCATCTCCACGGCGTTCGGCTACGGCAGCCTCGCCCACGCCCTGCAAGACCCGAACAAGTCCGTCGTCGACTAGAGGGCCGGCCCGGTGTCCGAGGCTCTACTCGTACAGCTGTTGAGCGAGGTCCAAGACCAAGGCTCCAAACTTGGCGGGCTAGAAAGCTCCGTCGAGAGCATCCGGCGTGAGCAGGAGCGAGAGCGGACCGAGGCGACCGCGTTCCGCGAGCTGGTCGGACAGCGCGACGAGGAGCGACGCAAGCAGCTCGAAGACGCAGTGAGGAGGTTCGACATCGACACGGGGCTGCTGTCCTCCGAAATGAGCAAGCTAGGCAGCCGCGTGGAGGGTTGCCCACACCACCAGCCTGCCGCCCCGACCGGACCTCACCCCGTGGGCCCTACCGAGGCCGAGGCCAGGACGGGGCTGTTGAGGTCCCTCGCCAAGCTGGCTGCCGTCTTCGGCGGTGCCCTTGCCGCGGCGTCTGCCTACGTGTTCGGCGGGAAATGAGGACCAAGGACAAGAAGGTCGCAGCGCTCGACAAGGCGCTCGACCGGCTCCGGCTGCTCTCGCGCCTCGACGGCGCCCGGCTCAAGGGCCAGGCGCACCGGGTGGCGTCGCACGGGATGGAAGAGGCGGCCGGCATCATCGGGCAGCACGTCGCCGACCTCGACCAGTGCGCACGCGAGCTTGACGAGGCGATCGCCCAGCTGCTCGCGGTCGTCGACCCGTCCCAGGACGACACCGTCCCCATCGGCTTGCGCTCAACGCGTCCCTAGCCGACCGGGAGGAGCCACACGAAAAAAGAGCCTCATCGGCTGCTTTCGCAGTGGTACCCGAAGAGGCTCCGATTCGATGCGCAAGGCAGGTGCAGCGCACCGAATCGTTGTCTGGGGTGTAGCCGCGCGCGGTGTGCAGCGCAAGTTGAGTTCTTGACAGCCTGGAAACCAACACCTACGCCCTACCTCGGTCACGTTGGTACCGTGACCGAGGCAGGGAGTATGAAGACATCCAAAGATTCAGACGTCGTTGTTGATGCGGGACGGACGGGGCTCGAACCCGCGACCTCCGGCGTGACAGGCCGGCGTTATAACCAACTTAACCACCATCCCAGGCGGTAGTTTTCCCCTCTCGGGGATGCGGTTTGTAGCCGGGTCGGTCCTGGGTGTCAACCCTTCATCGAAGGGAAAATTGGCTCGCATCCGGCGCAGCCGTTTCTGCGAGCTTGGCAGGCCGATCTGCAGGTTCCGCGTGTTGGCATAACGGGCCGCGGACGGGATGTTGGGAGGTTGTCGATGGACCGGGGTTTGCAAGCGCTTTCCCCGCGATGCGGCACGACACCTTACAACCCCAACGACTTCCTTACCGCCTCCTGCTGCCTGTCCTGGGCGCGCTCAGCCTGCCGGGCTGTGGCGACGATGGAGGGTCCGAAGAGGGCGGCTCGACCGGGCCCGGGTCGACGGGGATGACGTCCGCGCCGACGACGGACGACCCCAGCGCAGCCTCGACGTCGTCGAGCGCGACGGGGGTGGGCTCGACCTCGCAGGAGACGACCGGTGGGGAGTCGACTGCGGGCGATCCGGGGAGCAGCGAGGGCGGAGATTCGTCCTCGACGGGCAGCGAGGCCGAGGTCTGTGCGCCCGAACTCGGCCTGTACGCGAACGACGACTGCATGACGTTGGCGGAGGGCATCGAGGCCTATGAGCCGCAGTACAAGCTGTGGAGCGACGGGCTCGTGAAGTTCCGCTACGTGGACCTTCCGGGCACCATCGACAGCTCGGATGCGGACTACTGGTCGTTCCCGGTGGGCACGGTGTTGTGGAAACACTTCGAGACGACGGATGGGGTGCGGGTGGAGACGCGGCGCATCGAGAAGATCTCCGATGATGTTGGGCCCGATGCCTGGGCGTTTGAGACATTCGAGTGGAACGAGGCCGGGGATGCGGTCGAGGCTGTGATGAATGGCTCGGAGAACGTGCTGGGTACGGATCACGACATTCCGGCGGTCGCGGACTGCTCGGAGTGCCACAACGGTGGCGAGGGCGGTATGGGAGGCGGCGCGGCCACGCACGACGCGGTGCTTGGCTTCAGCGCGCTGCAGCTCAATCACGACGACACGGACGTGACGTTGGCCTCGCTGATGGCGGATGACCTGCTGACGGTGGCGGTCCCGGTCGCAGATGCGGCGATCCCAGGAGACGCGACGGCCGAGGCCGCGTTGGGAGTGCTGCACGCGAACTGCGGACACTGTCACGGGGGTGACACCCCCTCGGGCGGGATGCGGTTGTTCGTGACGGTTGGGCACGATGCGGTCACCGAGACCCCGACGTACATCGACACAGTGGGGGTCGAGATCGGCATGTCGCCAGTCGCCGGCATTCCGGACTATCGAATCTTGGCCGGCAGCGTGGCCGATAGTGCGGTGCCGTGGCGGATGGAGCAGCGGGACGGCGGCGGGATGGGAGCTGCGCAGATGCCCCCCTTGGCGACCGAAGTCGTCGACGATGATGGGGTTGCGGCGGTCGAGGCGTGGATCAACAGCCTTCCCGCAGGTTGAGCGCAAATGCCGCGTGCACGTGACTCTTGGCGGTCCGCCAGAAGTCGGTAGCATCAGCATCTGCCATGCACCGGTTCGCCGCCATGATCTCCCTGCTGTGCCTCGTCGGCTGCGCGCGAGCGAAGCCAGGCACGGTGTTTGGAAAGCCGACGGTTCAGGATTGGGAGTCCGAAAAGGCTGACCGCCTCAACGACTGCCAGCACAACCCCGACGTGCTCTCGGAGCGAGATGCTCGGCGCTGCCTCGGCGCCTACGAGCGTCATCGCGGGACTGACACCTGCGTCGACGCGACCGCGTGGGTGTCCCGGGTCCGTTCCGGAAACGACGAGTGATGTGATCGCGTTGGCCGTCCTTGCGTCGGCGCTCACGGTGGTGGGCGTCGAACCTGCGCTGCCGGAGGGCCGCGTGTTGTTGTGTACGCACCGGGCCCTACAACGCTGGCGCTGCGAGCATAGCGAGGGGTAGGCTTGGGCCCTCTGGTGGTCTTCGACGGCGAGCTCAATCCGCGCAATGGCGTATCGCTCGCTGCTCGCGTGGAGGGCGACATGGGCGGGCTTTCGCTGTACGAGGGCGTCTGTGACGACGGCTATGGTTTCCTTCTCACGGTCGTCGTCGGGCGACTTGAAGAACTCCACGCCGAGCCTTTCATCCAAGTTGCCAACGACATCCTGCTTCGCCGCGGGAAGATCCGCATCGCCCATGACTGGTATGCGATGAGCTCCTACGCCACCAGCGTTCGGCGCGAGTGGACGAAGTGGGCGGGGTCTCGCCTCAAGGGGTTGCCCGACGTGCACTTCCTCGTGGCGAGCAAGCTGATCGCCATGGGTATTGCGACTGCCAGCCTCGGTGTGTCGCTTCTCGGCGGACCCCGCATGCTCAGCACGTGGAGCCGCGAGGAGTTTGAGGAGAAAGCGTTTGCTCGGCTGCTCGAGGGGTGACGGGGTCGCCTCGCATCGAGAGCGGGGCGATGGACAGCCGTGACTCCAACTCCAACTTCAACTACGACCCCGACGATGATTGAACGTTAGTGCGCGTCGTCCATCGCTCGGTGCGCAACCATGACGAGCTTGGCGCCTTTGTCGGAGGCATCACTCGCGAGGGAGAGGGCCCGCTCCGCGAGCGAAAGCGTTCGGCGGAGGAAGTTCGGTGTACCGCTGCGTGTCTGCTGCGCCCGAGTCGTGGCGATGGCTCGGTCGAGGACGCCCGGTGCGCTCCAGATCGCGAGCGGGTCGAGTCCCACCGCGAGCACGGCATCTCGCAGAGAATCTCGGTCGTAGAATGCGACCTGTTGACCCAGCTCGATGCCGTCGGGGAGCACGGAGCGCGAGTGGTTCCAGTTGGGCACTTCGATGATCACCACGCCGCCGGGCGCGAGATGTCGAGCCGCGAAGTGTAGGGCGGCCGCCGGTCGCTCGACGAGGTCGAGTTGATCGATGAGGGAAACGACTTCATACCGCCGTCCCAGGTCTGCGCTCCCGTCGGCGTCGACTTCGTAGACTCGGTGCGTTGCGGCAGCCGGGTTTGGGTCTGTGTCAGTTCCTTCGGTGTGGTAGCCCCAAAGTTGGAGCTGGTCGAGCCACGCGCCGCCGCGGCACCCGATATCGAGCGCCGCTGCACCTTGCATTGGCGTGCGAAGACGACCGTGGAGCAGTCGATCGTAGAGGTCGAAGGCTTGGCGAGTCTGCCGCCGTGCCGCGCCGCCCAGTACGAACGAAGAGGCGACGGGCTGTGTGGCATGACGCCCCGTCGTGTGGACGAGGCCACACGCGGTGCAACGCGCCACCCCGATCGGATCTTCCCAGGTGCCGACGATGAAGCGCCGATCCGAGTTGTGGCACAGCGGACAATCGAGGTGCGGGATCACGTCATCGTTTGGTTCGGCCCACATCGTGTCCAGTACCGTTTCACGTGGGGTCGGCCGAAGAGTTCCGCCAGTTCGGTTGTGGGCCGTGGTGGTATCTGCGCGAGGTGTCGGGCCCGATCGAGTGATGTGATCCACATTCTTTAACCGTTGCACTTGTCGTTTGGGACGAACTCGAGGACCACGACATGGGTGTCGTGACTGGACCGAGAACGATGGCTCTCGACCTGTGATCGCAGCGCGCAAACGTCAGGCTGGGTCGCTTCGCGCGCATGACAGCGCGCCGCGGCAAAGTTTCGTTGGGTCGAACGGCCTGTTTCGTTCCGATCCCATGGCGAAACCATGACAGGTGCATCACAGTTAATTCATCGGTATGCGATCGAGCTGGTTCCCAGGTTTTGGGGCGGCTCTGTTCGCGGGTGCACTCGTCCATCTTGCGGGGTGCAACGCGGCCGAGTCGCTCGCGTCATCGTCTCGAGAAGTTGCTTCCAACGCAGCCTCTGAGGCCGTTTCGCGGCGGACCCTCCTTTTTCAAGAGTCTGCGCTCGAGATTGGTGACCTTGGGAAGAACTGGCGTGCGTCCTCAGGCGTCGATGTGGGGAGGTTCGTCAGTAAGGGCCGCCGCGGTGTGTCGTTCCAGGCAGAAGTCGGGAGCCGGGTCCGGGCGCGCACGGGTGCGCGACCCGGAACGTTTGGCCGCGCGACGAAGGCTCGGGTGCGTCTGAGTGCGCGGGATGCTTCACCCTTGCACCCGGTCACCGTGCGATTCGAGTTCTTCAGTGCAGCGGGGGCGGTGCAGTGGTCGCGGTCGGTCACCTTTGTAGACAACCGATGGAAGAACGTCTCCCTCCGCCTGCCCGGGCAAGAAAACCTCGCGGTGGCGCTACTCTCGCCGATGCAGGACGTGTCCTCTTGGGGCATGACGTTTGAGAGTGAGTCGGAAGTGCAGGTCCAGAAGTTCGAGCTTTGGCGCCGGGGGACGCCCAAGGCTCCGGCGCTAGGACTCGCCATCCTCGATCTCGCAGTTGGAGAGCCCGCCTCGATGCAGGCGAGTCGAAACCTGAGCACCGCCTGGCTTCGAGATGAGCCCGTGGTGCGGCTCGACACGGCCTTCGACGGCCTTGTCTCGCTCCACCGCCAGATGGCGAACACGTTCCCGGGCATGCCAGATCTCGAAGAACGGGTTCCGCTCACCTCGTCGATCTACGGGGGGGTGCAGACCCTGTGGCAGCTCGCGGAGTCGGCCGTGGGAGAGCCCCCTCGGACGCAAAAGTCGAATCCGGCTCCGAAGCCTCTCGGGGCGTGGATGGGTTTCCCCGGTTAGCGGCGGTTTTCGGGCGGTGACCCTCGCGGTGTTGTGCGTCGCTGTCGCCCGGGGGACAATCCTCGTTGTGATGCGGTTGGGTGTGGTGCTCCCCTTTTTGGTTGGGCTGGGGTGTTCGTTCGAGAGTGGCGACGGGACCCCGGCGTCGGGAGTGACGGTCGGTGGTACCGAGACCTCGGGTGGGACCGGGTCCACCGGGGAAATGACGTCGCCGACGGACCCGACTGATCCGACCAACGCCACCGATCCAACGAGCGGGTCAACGGATCCGACCGACCCGACGGATCCGACCAACCCGACGGATCCAGGCACGACGGACGGGTCGACGACGGACGATTCGGGCACGACCTCGATGGGCGAGACAAGTACAAGCACGGGGGGGGAGACGGGCGAGTCCTCGTCGACGGGAGAGCCCGTATTTGACCTCTGCGATGACACGCAGATGGCATTGCGCGCCTGCTACGACTTCGAGAATGCCGATTCGGGAACGCTTTCCGACGGCTCGATGTATGCCAACGACGGCACAACCGTGGGGCTGACTCTCGAGTCGGGGCCGTTCGGTTCTGCGGCTCGAGGCTCCGCGAGCGCGGAGATCTCCGTTCCGGACTCGGCGACGCTGGACATCGTCGGGACGATCACGTTCGAGGCCTGGGTCAGGGTGGACTCCCTTCCGGAGTCAGGACGCGATGGCATCCTCGACAACGATGGACAGTACTCGCTGATGCTGTACGCGGACCAGGGGCTACGTTGCAACGCAGCGGGAGCCAATCTGTTCTTCGCCCCGGTGGTGACAACCGAGTGGTTTCACGTCGCGTGCGTACACGACGGGGACGACTTGAGCATGTGGATCGACGGAGCGATGACGGACAGCGCGCCGAGCAACGGCTCGTTGCCCGCGGGGAACATGCTCCCGATGAGCCTGGCCGATACGAGCCCGGGCTTCACTGAGCCTATGGACGGATTGCTGGGCGGGGTCCGAGTGTGGAACGTAGCCCGCTCGGCCTCGGAGCTCGCCGAAGCGGCAGGAGTCCTCGAGTGAGCATCACGCCATCATCGCAGCCATCTTGGCGTTGAGTGTGGGGTCGGTACCGAGCTTGGCGCCCCACGCTTGTGCGACCTGCCCATAGGTCGTCATGTTCAGACCGTATGCGGCGAGGGCACCGTTCATGTCTCCGGTCTGCATCTTCTTCATCATGCCGACGTAATCCGAGAGCTTGGCGAGCGGTTGTCCCGGGAAGACGGTGGGGTCGGGGTCACCACCACCACCCGAAGCGAGCTGTTGCGCGGCGGCCTGAGCTTTCTCGATCTCCTGATCCTGCTCGAGGGGTTTTCCGGCCATGATGTTGTGGCTAAAGCGGGCCTCCTCGCTGTCGGGGTCGATGCCTTGCAGCGACAGCTTGAATCGAGACTTGGTCTGTTCGAAGGCGAGCTGCAGACGAGGGTCTTCGTTGATCGCCTCCGCCCAGGCGCGGCTGTAGGTGTGCGTCGGGCTGAGAAGGGGCAGGCCATACTCGTTGGCCAGCGCAGCCAAGCCGGTACTGGCCTTTCCTCCAAGGGCACCCAGGGCAAGCGCACCGAGGCTCGAGCCCCCGGGCTGCTCCGCTTGCAGAAGCTCCTGCCGGACCGAGAACTCGGCGTAGTCCTCCATGTTGATGCCGTCGATCAGCCCGATCACCCCACTGCTGGTCGTGCCTCCGACTTCGCCGCTGACGATCTGTTGTCGCCAGTGCTGAAGTTCGCCCCGTCTTGGGTCATCGGTGGGAACGAGCCGAATCCACGTGCACGCCAAAGGGTAGGCGAAACAGGTGAAGCCCTCCGCGGCCACCTGCCCACGGAGGTAGGAGAACAGCGACTCTACCTCGCCCCGCATCACGGGGCTGCGCAGGGCCATCTCGCCCATGGCGACGATGGCCGCGTCGACGACCCAGTCGACCGGGCCCAACGCGACCGTGCGCAGGGTGGAGTACCCGTCATCGAGCCAGGCGAGGACGAGCGCGCCCGCCTGTTGCATGCGAGGGACCCAATCCAGCGGATGAATGTGGTCCGGCGCGCGCGGTGGGTTGAGCATCGCGGCCAGCACCTGTTGGGTCCACCCTTTCCCGAAGTGTCGTGCGACCGAGCTGGCGGCGTCAGCCCACATCGGAAGGTGGTAGCGGGTCGCAGCGATGGATGCGATCGCACGAACGATCCGATCGTCCGCGGGCCCCAAGGTCGGGCTGGCGCGGGTGCCCTCGTACGACCAAAGCGCGAAGTCGACCTGCGTCTTGGGCACTCGCGGGTCGGGTTGTTGCACGCCCTCGAAGAACGGTTCCAGCGGCAGGTTGATGCCGATCTCGGCCATGCGCAGTCGCCAGGCGATCTGGACGCTGGGGGACTCGATGCTGCTGACGGTTGTCGTGACACGGTCCCCGTCCGCGACGTGAGGAGAGCCGGCAGCCCGGCGCATCGCTTCTTCGGCAAAATGCGCGGTTGCGTCCCCGGGCCCAGGGTGGAAGTCCACGTACGGTTCGCGGGATCGAGCAGCCATCACAAGGATGGACGCACGAGGGAAAGAATGTGACAGCGCGGCCGGTGGAATCTGTCGTGGGGGTCGACGGGAGGTGCTACGCCGAACGCAGATCGGGGCCGACTCTCAATCCCCGAACGCGACCGTTCGGATGCGGGTACGCCGGAGACTGACTGTGCCGTCGAACCTCTGCGCAAAACGAAACGTGACTCGAACACCCAGGCCAGGGTCGTTCACAAGAGGGCAGATCGCCGACGCGGACTGCAGTGTCCACAGGAAGAACATCAAGGGCGGTTCCAGCACAGCTTCGCGACATGCCGCCGCGTAGTCGGATTCGGCCGCCGCCAACGCCTCGAGTACGGGAGCGGAGTGCAGCAGAGTCTGGTCGACGATAGGCCGGGCCTGCGGAAGATCGCCAAAGCCGCTGAGGGGCCCGGACGAGACCAGCAGCCCAAAAAAAATGAAACTTGGATTCACGCGTGGTCCTGTCTTGAAAGCTCGTTGCGAGGGTCTATCTTCACGTTCAAGCTACGAGCTGGCTCTCCACTCGCAACGCTCCGACTCCGCCAAATGTCAGTCCACGCCCGCCAGTCCAGCCGCCAGTCCACTGAGACCTCGGTATCGATCCTCCCCGCCGAAGGACGAACGGTCCCGTACTGCCACGTTGCGATCGTCGCCCAGTTCGCGGAGGACACCGGGATTGACACGCGCCCGTGGCTTCAGCGATTGGGACTACGGCGGGCACAATTCGAAGTTCCTGATGCGCGAGCTCCGGCTCCGGCCTACACGAAGCTCGTCATGGCAATCGCGAGCGAGCGCGATGACTCGGCGTTTTGGCTGCTGCTGGGCCAGCAGTTCAGCTTTCCGGCGATCGGGGAGCTAGGGCTGCTCTTGCAAGCCTGCACGAACGCCCGAGATGCGCTGCCGAGGCTCTGCAGGTTCTACGAGATCCTGAGCTGCGGGACTTCGCTCGAGCTGCGGTCACACGACGATGGGGATGCGTCCGTCGTGTTGCATCAAGACTGCGCGCCGCACACGGTGGAGTCGAGGCTCAAGTACGAGCTCTTGGTCGGGGCGCTCGCTCGGAACGTCGAACTCCTCAACAACAAGGCCAAGGACACCCCGCCTCGCTACGAACTCGCGTACGCCGAACCACCCGATCTGGTGTCGTATCGACGCGTACTTGGGTCCTCGTTCTCGTTTGGTCACGCTCAGTGCCGGGTGGTCCTGGGCTCAGCGTTCTTGGATCAGCCCTACGTCCTGGCAAACCGCACCATGCGAGGAGTGCTCTCCCGGCGCTGTGATACCGCCCTCGGCCGGGTTGCCTCGCGACCCAAACTCGAGGCCCTCGTCCGTCGGTCGCTCTTGCGCGCACAGCTTCGTAACGTGTCTCTGGCCGAGGTCGCGTCCGAACTCGGCCTCAGCGAGCGCACGCTCTCCCGTCGGCTCCGCGAGCGTGGATTTCGGTTCGAGGCGCTACGGCGGCAGCTGCAGTACGAGCGCGCCCGCGAACTGTTGGGTACGACGAGGCTCTCGGTGGCCGAGGTTGGGTACAGCATCGGCTTCGAGAACGCATCCAACTTCACGAGAGCCTTCGTTCGTTGGAGTGGGTCCACGCCCACCGCGTTTCGTCGCGCCGCGGGCAGCCGCTCCTAGTCGACCAGCTCGCTAAGCAGCCCGACCACGCGAAACGGGAACAGGACGACACCCGCTGCCGCTTCGATTGGGCTGTACAGGGCATCCAGCGCTGCGCCTGTGATATCCGCTGCGACCTTGAGCCCCGAAGGCTCGGAAACGGGCCGCCCCGATGGCGCGGACTGATTGAGCTCGCCGACGCACGCCTGCGGGCGATCCGGCGTCGGGCTGAGGGTCGCGATGAGGGCCGGCACCGGCTTTCCAAGCGCCTCAGCCACCGCGTGCACCAGCGGGCGAAGGTCTCCCGCATCGAACCACACGCCGTGCACCTTGCAGGTCTCGACTTCGATCTTCGTGGCCACGACGCGCCGCATCCCTTTTCGGCACACCGGGCATGCCGGGGACGGATGACCGACCCGGGGCGGTGGGACGTCGGGGGCGAGCACGGCCAGCAACCGCAGGCCGAGCTCGGCGCCGATAAACGCGCCGGAGCAGTGCGGACAGCCCAGCGCTTTGCGCCCCTCGATACTCCCGACGGTAAGCGTGGCGTCGGTACACCGCGGACAACGACATCCCGCAAACACGATCGCAGTGTAGCCGCATGCGTGTCTGCTGACAGCCCTTGTCAGGAGGGCCCTGGCGTCCCTGCGCCCGACCCGGCACACTGCCTCGGTGGAGCTCTTCGGCCCCGCGACGCGCGCCTGGTTCGATGCGTCCTTCGAGGCGCCCACGGATGTGCAGGCGCAGGGGTGGCCGCGGATCGCCAAGGGCGAGCACAGCCTACTGATCGCACCAACCGGCAGCGGCAAGACTTTGGCCGCGTTCTTGTGGGCCATCGATCGCTGCAGCCGGGCAAGCACCAAGGATAGGGAGATCAAGGGCGTCAAGACGCTCTACATCAGTCCGCTCAAGGCGCTGGTGTACGACGTCGAGCGGAACCTTCGCGCGCCGGTGATCGGCATCGATGCGGCGGCGCAGCGGGTACGGGCCAAGGTCCAGATGCCCACCGTCGGTGTGCGTACCGGCGATACGCCGCAACGCGAGCGTGCGCAGCAGCTCCGCCATCCGCCGGACATCCTCGTCACCACCCCCGAGTCGCTCTACCTGCTGCTGCTCAGCCAAGCCCGCGCCAACCTGCAGACGGTACAGACGGTGATCATCGACGAGGTGCATGCGTTGTGTCCGACCAAGCGCGGCGCTCACCTTTCGCTGTCTCTGGAGCGCTTGGCGGCGGGCTGCATTCGCGACCCCCAGCGGATCGGGCTGTCCGCCACGGCGACGCCGCTCGAAGAGGTGGCGAAGTTCCTCGGGGGGGATCGCCCGGTGAGCATCGTCGACACCAGTGCGCCTCCCAAGGTCGACCTCAGCATCACGGTTCCCGTGCCGGACATGACGCGTCCCAGTGAGGGCATCGAGAGGGTGCTCCGCGAAGACGAGGAGCTCGGGCCGCTCGACGACGACGAAGGGCTCACGGTCACCCAGCCCGCGATGTTCGAGCCGCTCGACAACTCGATCTGGCCGGCGATCTATCCGCGCCTGCTCGATCTCATCGAGCAGCACCAGACCACGATCATCTTCGTCAACTCTCGGGGCTTGTGCGAGCGGCTGTGTCAGCGGCTGCTCGATCAATCCAAGAAGCCAGACCTCGCGCGGGCCCACCACGGGTCGGTGTCTCGAGAGCAGCGCGAGCAAACCGAAGAGATGCTCAAGACCGGCGCGATCCGGTGCATCGTGGCGACAAGCTCTCTGGAGTTGGGCATCGACATGGGCGCGGTCGATCTTGTCGTGCTCGTCGAGTCGCCGGGCGCGGTGAGTCGGGGCCTGCAGCGGGTCGGAAGGGCCGGGCACTCGGTGGGCGAAGTCTCCAAAGGCCGCATCTTCCCGAAACACCGTGGGGACCTGCTGGAGTGCGTGGTGCTGTCCGAACGCATGCGGTGCGGGAACATCGAGCCGATTGCGTACCTCCGCAACCCGCTCGACGTGCTCGCGCAGCAACTTGTTTCGATGTGCGTCGTGGAGGATCAGCCGCTCGCCGAGGTCCAGCGGATCATCAAGCGGTCGGCCACGTTCGCAGAGCTTCCCATCGACGCGTTCACGGGGGTGCTCGACATGTTGGCGGGTCGCTATCCCTCGCATGCGTTCGCGGACCTGCGACCTCGAATCACTTGGGACCGCGACTCGGACGTGTTGTCGGCCCGGCGGGGCAGCAAGCAGGTCGCGGTGTTCAATGCGGGCACGATTCCCGACCGAGGCTCCTACAGCGTGCATCTGGGGGAAGGGGGTCCCCGTCTCGGCGAGCTCGACGAGGAGATGGTGCATGAGTCGGCAGCGGGGCAGAACATCATGCTCGGCGCCACGACCTGGCGGATCGATCAGATCACGCGAGACCGGGTCATGGTGTCGCCCGCACCCGGAGAGAGCGGTCGCCTCCCGTTTTGGCGAGGGGACGGCCCGGGCCGACCCGCGGCGCTGGGCCGAGCGATGGGAGCCTTTGCCCATGCGGTCGCCCGAAAGTCCGCCGAAGAAGCGCAGGCGTGGCTTCAGAAGGACTACGCCCTCGATGCGTACGCGGCTCAGAACCTCGTCGCCTACGTACACGAGCAGCACGAAGCCACCGGCACGCTTCCCACCGACAAGCGCATCACCGTCGAGCGCTTTCGCGATGAACTAGGAGATTGGCGGATCTGCATCCTCTCCCCACTGGGTTCTCGGGTCCACGCTCCGTGGGCGCTGGCCATTCAAGCCCGACTCGAGTCGCACTTCGGCTTTGAGGTGCAAGCGATGTGGAGCGACGACGGGATCGTGCTGCGCCTCGTCGAGGTCGACGAGGTTCCCGAGGTGGACATCTTGCTTCCGGACCCCGATGAAGTGGAGGAGCAGGTTGTCGAACAGCTCGCGCACTCGGCCCTCTTTTCGGGGCAGTTCAGGGAGAACGCCGGGCGTGCCCTGCTGCTGCCGAGAATGAGGGCAGGGGCCCGCACGCCCTTGTGGCAGCAGCGGCTGAAGTCCCAACAGCTTCTGGCGGTGGCGCGGGAGTACCCGTCGTTTCCGATCATCATCGAGACCTACCGGGCGTGCCTCAAGGATGTGTTCGATCTGCCGGAGCTCATCGATACGCTCCGCGCGATCCGCAGGCAGGACATCAAGGTCGACGTTGTCGAGACGCCGAGCGCATCTCCGTTCGCGCGGAGCCTCGTCTTCGCCTACGTGGCGGCCTACCTCTACGAGGGCGATTCACCGCTCGCGGAGCGCAAGGCGCAGGCGCTCTCCCTCGACCGCAAGCTCCTACGCGAGCTCCTTGGCCAAGAAGAGCTCCGGGAGCTGCTCGATGCGGCGGTCATCGAGCAGATCGAGGCCGAACTCCAGTCGATCGAGCCCGACTATCGAGCGCGACATTTCGATGCGCTGCACGATGTGCTTCGCAAGGTCGGAGACCTCTCGCTCGAGGAGGCTCAGCTTCGGACGACCGAGGACTGTGAACCGTGGCTCGAGCAGCTCGTCAAGGCCCGCCGGGCCGTGCCGATTCGCGTTGCGGGCGAGGAACGTTACGTCGCGGTCGAGGACGTCTCGCTCTACCGAGATGCGGTTGGAAGCAACATTCCCGGTGGGGTGCCCACGGTGTTCTTGCAGACGGTCCCTGACGCCTGGCTGACGCTGGTGCAGCGCTACGCCCGAACCCACGCGCCGTTCGTCGCATCGGCGCTGGCGACCCGGTACGGCGTGCCGTTGGAGCGGGCCGTCGAAACGCTCGCCATCCTCGAGCAGAACGACAAGGTGCTGCGCGGAGAGTTTCGGCCGCAGCAGTCTGGCGAAGAATGGTGTGACCCGGATGTTCTTCGCCGGATCAAGCGGCACACACTCGCCAAGCTGCGCGGCGAGATTGCGCCGGTCGAGGCCACTGCACTCGCGCGGTTTCTGCCGCAGTGGCACGGCATCGGGCGCGCCGAGATCGGCCCGGGTCGGCTCGAGGAGGCGCTCGCTCAACTCGAAGGCCTGGCGCTGTCTTGGAAGGAGCTCGAGACCGTCATCCTGCCGGACCGCGTCCCCGGGTTTCATCCGCGCAACTTGGACGAGCTTGGGGCGATGGGCTGGCTGGTTTGGGTCGGACAGGGCGCGCTGGGGAAGACCGACGGACGCGTCGTGTTCTACCGGCGCGAGCGGGCGGCGGTGTTGCTGGAGCCGCCCGAGGTCCCGGAGGACCTGGACCCGATTCATCACCAACTCCTGGATGCTCTCCGGGCGCGAGGCGCTTGTTTCCTCAACGAGCTACAGATCGCATGCGGTGCGGGCACACGGGTCAAAGAAGTCCGCGAAGCGTTGAGCGACCTCGTGTGGGCGGGCCTGGTCACCAACGATACGTTCTCCGCGGTGCGGAGCTTGCTGCGGACGACGAAGCCGACGAGGGGCCGCGGGCTTCGGGGCGGTGCTCACGGTGGAGCTGCTCTCGGAGGGCGCTGGTCACTCGTTGAACAGCTTCTTGCACCCGACGTCACGCCGACTCAGCGCGCGCATGCTCGTGCGGTCACGTTGCTCGAACGCCACGGCGTGGTGACCCGGGAGGTCACCGGACTCGAGCCGATGCCCGGCGGTTTCTCCGCCGTCTACAAGGTGCTCCGAGCCATGGAGGACGGCGGCAAGATCCGGCGCGGCTACTTCGTCGAGGGGTTGGGCGGAGCGCAGTTCGCCTCCGCGGGCGCCGTGGATCGCCTTCGCGCGGTCAAGAACGACACCTCCGAGCGAGATGTTGTGGTCCTCGCGGCAACCGACCCCGCGAACCCGTTCGGGTGGATGTTGCCGTGGCCCTACCGAGACCCCGAGCACAAGACCGGCCCGCGCCGCGTCCCCGGAGCGTCGGTGGTCCTCGTCGGCGGCGAGCTGGCGCTTTTCGTCGACAAGGGCGGCAAGCGCATGGTCAGCTTCCCCGCCGCCGACGATCCCGAGGTGGCCACGATGGCAGCGCGTGCGTTGAGCGTCGTGGCCAAGCGTCAGCGCGGCAAGCTACTACGCATCGAGACGATCGACGGCGAGCCGGCGCGTACGTCTGGGCTCGCGGAGACGCTGCGGGACGCGGCGTTCACCAGCGACCCGCGCGGCCTCGTGCTCGAGGCGTGACGCTCACAGATTCGAAACGAGGGCTTCAAGACCCCTCAGCCCAGCACGTCCTGCATGGTCACTCTTCGTCCGGGAGCAGGCAGAGGCCGACGTCCTCGAATCCCGGAAGGACCTGTCCCTCCGGGTAGACCGAGCGGCAGATGTGCTCCCCGGGACAGGTGTCCTGGTTCGCGAGGGAACAGAAGTACGTGCAGCACGAGGCGTCCTCGCACTCGACATAATCCGCGCTGGTGCAGCTCAGGCCGGGGTCACAGCCGTTGGTGAACTCGCATGGGTCGCCAAACAGACCGAGGTCGGCTCCCGAGGCATCGGGCACGCACTGGAAGCGGTTGTCCGTCGCATAGCAGCCGCAGCCGACGGGGCAATCGTTGATGAGTGGGTCGCACGAGGGGAGACAGATGCAGAACTCCTTGCCTGCCGCAGGGTGCTCCTGGGGATTGCCGCAGGTCGGGGCGTTCTCAGAACCCTGGCAGTACGGCACACACATCCCGGTGCCCTCGGTGTTGGTGTCCCAACAAAAAGCTCCGGCCTCACAACTGTCGATCCCCGAGACTCCGCTCCCCTCGACTTGGCACTCTTCACCGGCGAGATCGGGCGACGGGTCGACCCCGACGCACTTGGTCGCGTTCCAGGAGCCCCCTCCGTCGTTTGCCCAGACGTTGCATTTCTCGCCAGCATCGCAGTCCTGCTCGTACAGGTTGCACTCGTACGACTCGATGCCACCGTCGGGATCGGAGATGAAGCCGGTGCTGAGTGCGTCGGGCTCAGGCTCAGGCTCAGGCTCAGGCTCGTCACCGGGCCCAGGCTCGGGTTGGGTGGGGTAGCTCCCGCTCGGATCGAAGTCCTCGGGCTCGTGAATGTCCGGCTCTCCCTCCGGCTCACCCTGGTTGGCCACAGAGGGCCCATCGCAGCTCATCAGGCCCAGGCAAAGGGTTCCAAGGACTGCCCACCGATGCATCGCCATCCCCAACACATCATTTAAATAACAAAACTAACTTTCAAATGCCACCATACATAATGCGCCACACAGCGTGGCGCGATTTCGCTCTACGCAGTCTCGAGGCTGCCCACGAAAGCCTCGACCGCGTAGAGACTGGCCTTCAGGTCGGCGTCGCGTCAATCCTCCCTGCTAGGCGTTGTCGCTCTGCAGGTGGCATTTCTTGTACTTCTTCTCGCTGCCGCACCAGCAAGGATCGTTGCGACCCGGGCGCTCGGTCCGTCTTGCCGGTTCTTGATGCGCGTGGTGGTGGTGATCGTGGTCGTGATTGCAGTTCGGGCCGTGCACGTGCGGCTCCGATTCTGTTTTCTCACCGGCGTTCATGCGGGGAATCTACCCTAAATCGAGTGAGCCGGTGCGGGCGAGCCGTTTGGCGTTTCGACGAATTCACGGCGCGGCTCGAGGTGCCGCGGAGTCAGGTCGTCGAGTCAGAACTCTCGCGATTCAATCCGCCGCGGACGAGCAGCCCAACCCCAATACCGACGACAAGCACGACCCAAAACAGCATCGGGTTCGCGACGCCTTCGAGACCGCTCGGCAGGTTCATACCGAAGACCGACGCGACCGCGGTCAGCGGAAGGAACACTGCGGCCAAAAGGTTGAGCCGCTGCCCGGCCTCGGCGAGCGCGCGATTTGCCTTCGCCTGAGATTCTGCGCTCTCTGCGATGTCGAACTCCAGCGCTGTGCGGGCCTCGGCATTGAGTAGCTCTGCCGCGCGTACGACCTCACCGGCGAGGTCTCGGATGTTGATGATGTCCCGGTCTTGACGCTGTGCCTCTCGCGCTGCCTGAAGGACCTCGTGCATGTGTTTGCTGGCCCGCTCGATCGGAGTGGCTGCCCGCAACACTGGAAACAGTCGCTCGACAGAGTTCGCGGCCGCGAACGCGGACTCGAGGGCATCCACTCTCTCGATGTAACGAGTCACCAGCGCCCGGAGTTCGGGGAGCCCATTGCCCCGAACGTTGGTGCTCCACTTGCCCGCGGGGTCCCGCCAGAAGAAGATTCCCTGCCGCTCCGGCACACCGGGTTCGGGGACTTCGTGGAGGATCAGGAGCAAGTGCCCTTCGTGCGCCATGAGGCGCTGCCGACCGACCGATGTTCCCAGCCGTTCGTGGAAGAGCGTGGGAACGGACCATACAGAGGGGAGTAGTGATGCCATCGGGTGTCCTCGCAACGTCGAAGGCGACGCTTGCATCGAAACCACGCAACCTGAGCTCAACTTCCGTAACAATCCGGTGACAGCCCGAATGCCGGCCTGAGCTCAGTCCTGCGACTGCTGATCAGCCTGGTTGCACGCTGCGATCGCGCGCTTGATCGCCGGGGAGTCTGGCTCGAACTGCGCCGCGAGCTGGAGCTGCGCGCGTCCTCCCGCGGTGTTGCCAGCGGCGAGTAGCTTGTTCGCGGTCTGCAGGAGTTTCGTCGCGTGTGGGGTGCGAGGATCCGGACTCGTAGTCTGCAGGCGCGAGGCTTGTTCGGCATCCTTGCTCAGACGTGTTCGACCCGCCGCGAGCTCGGCCTCGTACGCCGTCCGCAGATCCGGATCCCGCAACACCCGAAACGCCTCGCCGAAGCGCGCGTACAACCGCACCAGTGCGTGTTTGCGGGTCGGGTCCGCCTCGTAGGTGTGCCGGT